>Ga0183100_1000552_pt1 | contig 27829 bp, 23 predicted proteins | sample Biomet2_FD_127789 | JGI IMG/M metagenome (GOLD analysis project Ga0183100, IMG submission 127789) | Microbial communities from bioreactor (seeded with anoxic lake sediment) at LBNL, California, USA - Biofuel metagenome 2 | ecosystem: Engineered > Bioreactor > Anaerobic > Unclassified ...
TTAATTGTTATATTACTAAATTATATAATTTTAACTAATATTGGTATCTAGTTTTTTTTCTGTTTTTTCATAGCTCACTTTACACTATCTTCTTATACACGTGAAAGAAAATAACAATTAAATGTGTCTTACATACCCTTTCCGAATCCACAATTAGGATATGTACATATATCACATGATAAGCATAATCCTCCATGACCCATTATTGCTAAATCTCTATCATTTAATTTTACATCTGTCATTATTCTTGGTAAAACCAAATCAAAAATAGTACGTTTAGAATACATTACACATCCTGGTAATCCAACTATAGGAATATCTCCATTATAATATGATAGCAAAAACATTGCTCCTGGAAGTACAGGTGCTCCATAAGATATAATTTCTGCGCCTGTATTTTTTATTGCACTTGGAGTCAAATCATCAGGGTCAACACTCATTCCCCCTGTGCAAACTATCATATCTGCACCTTGATCTAGAAATTTATTAATTGTATTAGTTATGTTTTCAAGATTATCATCAACTATTTCTTGACCCAAAATTGTAACATCATATTCTAATAATTTTTCCAATATAACAGGACCAAAAGTATCCTTAATTCGTCCGTAAAAAACTTCATTTCCTGTAGTAACAATTCCAACTCTTTTATGTTTATATGTTAAAAGATCGAATAATGGCTTGTCTCCTGCTATTTTTTTAGCTTCCTCCATCTTTTCTTTTTCTATCACTAATGGAATTATCCTAGTTCCAGCTAATTTATCTCCTTTTTTAACTGGAAAATTGTTATGACGAGTAGCAATCATCATTTCCCCTAAGGAATTAATCTTATTTAACCTATCTACATCAATTTGGAAAAGCCCATTAACATCTGCTATAAGTTCAATTTTGCCTTCTTTTACTTCACTTCCACTCATATTTTCGCCTTTACAAATGTCAAATAAAATATCCGCGGCTTCATTTTCATGTAGTGTTTCTTCTGATTTCTCCCATATATAAATATTATCTTTACCTAAAGAAAGTAATACTTGAATATCTTCTTCTTTAATTATATGTCCTTTTTTAAAAGCAACTTGGTTAATTGCTCCTTTTATTATCTGTGTAATATCATGACATAAAATATGACCAACTGCATTTGTTGTTTTTATCATCTTCATTTATGTTACCTCCTTAGCTCTTGTATTTTCATTAGACATCTGAAAGAAAATTACGAATCAAAGATGTCATTTGAACATGCTTAGGCACGAAATAATTGAATGTTCCTTACACATCTATAAATTCAAACAAAACTCTTACTGTTCCTCCACAAACCATTCCAAGCTTTGAAGCAGAAGAATTTGATAAATCATATTTTTCTACCACTGATTCCTTACTTTTTATTAGCTCCAATGCGTTTTTATACACTGCATTTTCTACGCTTCCTCCACCTATAGTTCCAGTAAACTCTTTATTTTCATATATAAGCATCTTAGTTCCTACAACTCTAGGTGAAGATCCGTGCTTTTCTATTATTGTAGCAAGAACCATGACTTCTTTTCTATTACAAATTTCATTTAAAATATTTTCTTCTATATTATTACTCTCTTTTTTATTCTTCTCTAAAATTATTTCCCCAGCAATGCTTATTGCTATTTCAGCCGGAGTTTGTCCACCTATACTAAGTCCAATTGGTGTATGCACCTTATCGGTTTGTTCTCTTGTATATCCATTTTCTAACATGTTGTTAATAACAAACTCAACCTTACCTTTACTGCCAATCATTCCAACATAAAAAAAGTCATTTTTAAGTATCTTCTCTAAACACTTTCTATCATCTTTATGTCCTCTAGTAATAATAACAAAATAAGTGCTTTTATTGGGATTTATTTCTTCTAATGCATTATTAAAATCTTTACATAAAATAGTATCGGCTATAGGAAATCTATCCTTATTCGCAAATTCCAATCTGTCATCAATTACAGTTACTTTAAAATCTAGCATTTTTGCTATGTTACATAAAGGCAACGCAATATGACCTCCTCCACAAATAACTAAATGTGGTTTTCCTGTAACATATTCTATAAATAATTCTATTTCATCTTGTAATTCTACTATATGAGTACCCTTATGAAAATCTACTTTTGGTAATATTAAATTCCAAAAGTCTTTAATAGTTTCATCATTTATAAAAATATAATCTTTGCTCTTAAACAACTTTTGTCCTACAAGATTTTTCCCATTATAATTCCCTTTTATAACAGTTATTTGATTAACTTCTCCATTTACATGTAATTTATTTGAAAGATTATTATAAAAACTTTTTTTCATATCTATCACCTTCTTATATAGAATCTCTATCCTATATACTAATTAAAATTTTCATCAATACTGTTTTAAATAAATGTTGTTTTCAATTTTAATTAATTATTCTTTAATCTTCATGTCTACTTATCAACATATTAACAACATTTATTTAATACACTTCTTTATACTTATAAATCTTTACTTATGTTGTCTTTTTCCTGAATAGCTTTTAAAACTTTCTCTTTTTTCATAGGTAGTGATTGCATTCTAACTCCAACAGCATCAAAGATTGCATTTGATATTGCTGGCGCCATAGGATTCAATCCAACTTCACCCATTCCCTTTGCTCCAAAAGGGCCATCTGGATCTCCAACTTCTACAATGAATGATTCTATTTCTGGTACTGACCTAATTTTAGGGATTCCAACCTTATTTAGATTATCAGTTAATATCTTTTTATCAGTCTCTAAGAATTCCTCTGAAAGAGCTAATCCAATTCCCATTACAACTGCACCTTCGATTTGTCCTCTGACATTTTGTGGATTTATTGCTTTACCAACGTCTTGAGCTGCAAATACTTTTAAAACTTTTGTTTCACCAGTTAAAGTATCAACTTCTACAATAACTCCTGCACTTGCAAAACAATATGCGTAATGTATTTTTAGTTCTTCTTCTTTCATTCCTGGTTTTAAATCTGCACATGTCTTATGAGCAAAAGTCTTTGGCGGAATATAATCTCTTTCTTCTATTAATTTATCATTATTTTCTTTACTTAATAAATATGCTTTTTTTAGTATATCTTGTGTGATTTTTTTATCTTCACCATCCGTTACATTATTTAAATACATATTAAGTTTTGGTTTTAAGGCTTGTGCTGCAACTCTTACAGCATTCCCTGTAACATAAGTTTGCCTTGATGCTGTAGTCATTCCTCCATCCGGACAAATTTCTGTATCACAAGCAATTACTTCAATAAGTTTATATGGTAGTTCAAGTACTGTTGCTGCAATTTGCGCACAAATAGTATCGCAGCCTTGTCCCATATCTGTTGCTCCCATTCTTACTTGTACTTTACCATTTTCCATGACTTCAACTATTGCACCTGCTTTGTCTAAAAGTCCCGTTCCTATTCCAACATTTTTATAAGAACTTCCTATTCCAATACCTATTTTTTTAGTGTCAGAAGATGGCTTATAATTATCTTTTCCCTTATATAATGCATCTTTAATAACTTCCAATGTCTTTAAATATCCAATTCCCTCTCCTAAAAGTTGACCTGTTCCAGTTCTCTTTCCAGGTGCAAAGCCGTTAATTCTTCTAAGCTCTGCTGCATCAATATTTAATGCTCTAGCTATTTTATCCATTTGAATTTCACAGGCAAAACTTGCTTGAGTGCTTCCAAATCCTCTAAAAGCACCATTAGGATTGTTGTGAGTACGTATTCCATAAGAATCAGCTTGGAAATTCTCTACCACATATGGTCCTGTAGCTGTTACTGCAGATCTGAATATAACAGGTTTTGTTGCAGACTCATATGCACCAGAATCTCCAATTACCTTTGATTTTACTGCAACTATTTTTCCATCTTTTGTTGCTCCATGCTTCATCCATATATGCATTGGATGTCTCTTTGTGCTAATTCTTATAGATTCTTCTCTTGTAAGCATCATTTTTACAGGTCTATTAGTCTTAACAGCTGCAATAGATGCATGAATTTGTACTGTTGGTTCTTCCTTACCACCAAAACCTCCACCACAAGGTGTGTATATAACTCTAACCTTTTCTATAGGTAAATCTAAACTAGCTGAAATCATTTTTTGAAAATCTACAGACCCTTGACTGCCTGAATAAACTATTACTCCACCATTTTCACTTGGAATAGCTAGACATGCTTCTGTTTCTAAATAAGCATGTTCTATAGCTGGAGTATAATAATAATCTTCAACTATTAAATCAGCGTTTTTAAATGCTTCTTCAATATCACCTTTTTGTACATGAACTTCATGAACTATATTATTTTTTTTATCTTTATGAATTAATGGAGCATCTTCTTTAAATGCTTCAATTGGTGATAAAAGAGCAGGTAAAACTTCATACTCTACTTCTATTAAATCTCTTGCTTTCTCTGCTTGTTCTTCAGTTTCTGCAAAAACAGCAGCTACAACTGCACCTAAATATTTAACTTCATCTTCAGCTATTACAGGCTGTTCTGCTACAAATAATCCAAAAGTATTTCTTCCGGGGATATCTTTTCCAGTCAATACTACTGCTACACCTTTAGCTTTCTCTGCTTTAGAAACATTTATGCTGTTAATTTTTGCATGAGCATGTTCAGAAAATAATAATTTACCATAAAGCATATTTTCTGCAGTATAATCTGCTGCAAATATTGGTTCTCCCTTTACCTTTTTAGTTGCATCAATTTTAGGTACAGCTACTCCAATATAGTTATTATTTTTAAAAGTATAACCATCTTCTTCATAAAAATTTTTATATTTAGTTGCTCTTTTAACAGATTTTATTATACTTGTATATCCAGTACATCTACATACATTGTCCTTTAAAGCTTCTTTTATTTGATCTTCTGTAGGATCATTAACTTTATCTAGTAAAGCTTTTGTTGACATTATCATTCCTGGAGTACAAAATCCACATTGTACTGCTCCTTCATCTATGTATGCTTGTTGAATATAATGAAGCTTATCTCCATATGATAATCCTTCAATAGTTTCTACATTAGCTCCATCTATTTTGCTCATCTTTATAAGACATGAACGTTTTGCTACTCCATCTATTATTATTGTACAAGCTCCACAATGCCCTTTTTCACAACCATTTTTTGTTCCCATAAGACCTAAATCATCTCTTAAATATTTTAAAAATGAATAATCATTATCCACTTCTTTGCTCATTTTTACGCCATTTACTGTTAGTGTAATTAAATTTGCCATTCTTAATTCCCCCTAATGTAATTTTTATCTGTCTTCTCTAAAATAAGCTTCTCCAAGTGCTTGTGGTGGAGAATTTAGATTATTCTTCTTAATGCCTCCTAAAACTAATACAACTATTGTAGTTATATAAGGAAGCATTGTTATAAAGTATTGATTTACTTCTATTCCTGTTCCTTGCAACCTTATTCCTAATATATCTAGCCCTCCAAATAAAATAGCTCCAAAAATTGCTTTTAATGGACTCCATCCAATAAAAATTACAAGTGCTACTGCAATCCAGCCTCTACCTGATGTTAAATTTTCCTGCCATGATGGTATGTAAACTAAAGATAAGAATCCTCCACCAAGTCCACATAAACCTCCTCCAATTAGTAAATTAATATATTTATATAATGAAACATTTATTCCAGCTGCATCTGCCGCATATGGATTTTCTCCAATCATCTTCATATTCAATCCATATTTTGTGAAATTAAGATAAATAAAAATTAATATTGCACATATATAACCTAAATATACAAATATACTTTGATTAAATAACGCTGATCCTATGAAAGGTATTTCACTTATCAAAGGTATTTGAACAGGAGCTAAAATATTTTTAAGATTATCAGGAATTACCTGTCCAACATAATTCTTTCCAATAAAGCTAGAAAAACCACTTCCAAATATGGTTAATGCAAGACCTGTAACAACTTGACTTGCTCTAAGAGATACAGTTAGAATAGAATATATTAGTGCTCCAATAGCTCCTAGTAACATACTGAATACAAGTGCTAAAAATACATTTCCTGTTGTTGAGCCAAAAATAAATCCGCCAACTGCTCCCATTAACATCATGCCTTCTATTCCCAAATTCAAATTCCCAACTTTTTCTCCTAAAATACACCCAAGTGTAGCGAAAAGTAAAGGCGTTCCTGCTATAACTGCTGATGATAAAAATAAACTAATTGCCATATGATTCACCTCTCTTAACCATATCTATTTCCGTTTTAGATTTAGATGAATTTTCAAATACCACCTTATATTGTAAAAAGAATTGACACCCTAAAACACAAAATAAAATCATGGATTGTATAATATCTGCAGCAGCTTGAGGTATTTGGAATGCTGTTTGAATATACGATGCTCCTTGAATTAAAACAGCAAAAGCTATTGAAACTAATAATGTCCATATTGCATTAAGCCCTGAAAGCCAAGATACTATTATAGCAGTATTGCCTACATTTGATGTTAATTGAATATTAAGTGTGTTTGTAACAGCTGAGGCTTGTATAGCTCCTGCAAGTCCTACTAATGCACCACTTATAAAAGTAGTTAATAATATTATCTTTTTTACACTCATTCCAGAATATTTTGCAGTATTTTCACTTTCTCCAAGTACGGATATCTCATAGCCCTTCTTTGTGTAGTTTAAGAACATATGCACTGCTATCACTAGGATAAGTGCTATTATCCACCCTATATGAATTCCAAATACTTTGGGCAAAGTTGCATTATCACTAAAATTAGCAATCTTCGGAAATCCTAATGAAGCTGGATCCTTCCAAAGTTCATATTGAAGATAAACAATCCATTTTAGAGCAATATAATTCATCATTAGTGTAATTATAGTTTCATTTGTGTTGAACTGTGATTTTAGGATTCCTGCAACCAATGCCCATAAACCTCCACAGATGGTTCCTACAATTATCATTAATGTTATTACTAAAAATTTAGGTGAGTCCTTAAAATTTAAGGCTATAAGAGTTGCACCAAATCCTCCCATGAGCATTTGCCCTTCTCCTCCAATATTCCAAAACTTCATTTTAAAGGCTATTCCTATTCCTAGACCTGCTATAATGAGAGGTATTGTTTTTATAATTGTCTCCTTAATTCTATGTCCGCTTCCAAAAGACCCATCTAACATTGATGCATACACTTTAATAGGATTATGACCCATAAATAAAATGAAAGCACCTGTTAATACTAAGGCAAGTACAACTGCAAATATTTGAAGAGAAACCTTCTTCTTATTACTTAATTTCTTTGCTTTTACTATTCTCATTCTGATCATGTAAGTCTTCTCCTTTAACACTCGTTACTTTTTCAAGTTCGCTTTCTGTATTATCCACAGCTGCGTCTTGAATATGTCCTGCCATCATCATTCCAATTTGTTCTTTAGTTGCACCTTTTGCATTTACAATTCCAATTAATGCTCCACCACATAAAACCATTATTTTATCACACAGTTCTAAAAGAACATCTAAGTCTTCTCCTACAAATAATATTGATACTCCTTTTTCCTTTTCCTTGTTTAAAAGATCATATATCTGATATGTAGCCCCAATATCTAACCCTCTTACAGCATAAGAAGTTATAAGTACATCTGGGCTTAAACTTATTTCCCTACCTAATAATATCTTTTGGATATTCCCTCCTGATAATTGCTTTACTGGATGATCTATATATGGTGTTTTTATTTCTAATTTTTCAACCATACTTGTAGCAATATCTTTTAATTTATTCCTTTTTAAGAACAATCCTTTTTGATCGTAATATTTTCTAAGTAATAGATTATCTACAATACCCATACTTCCAACTAAACCCATACCTAATCTATCTTCTGGTATAAGTCCCATTTTAATTCCCTTTTTATAAATTTCTCTCGGAGACTTATTAGTAATGTCTTGTCCTTTAAATATAAGATTTCCACTCTCTACTTTTTGTAATCCAAATAAAGCTTCACAAAGCTCTTTCTGTCCACTTCCTGCAACTCCAGCTACTCCTAATATTTCGCCTTCATTCATACTGAAACTAATATTGTTAAGTATTTGTACTCCTAGTTTATTCTTAACTGAAACATTTTTTACATCATATAATAATTCATTTTTATTTGAAACCACTTTATCTATCTTCAAATCACTTTTATGCCCTACCATAAGTTCTGTTAACTCATTTACATTTGTATCTGCTATATTTAAAGTTTTTATATTCTTTCCTTTTCTTAAAACTGATACTTTATCACAAATTGCCATCACCTCATGTAACTTATGAGTTATTATTATTACTGCACAACCTTGTTCTTTCATTCTTTTTACTATGTTAAATAATCTACTTACTTCCTGTGGCATTAGCACTGCTGTAGGTTCATCTAGTATTAAAATATTTGCCCCTTTATATAATATTTTAATTATTTCTAGCATCTGCTTTTCAGCTATGGACATTTCACTTACTCTTTTATTTAAATCTATTTGAAGATTATATTTTTCACATAAATTTAGTATGTTTTTATCTACTTCTTTGTTTCTAGTAAAAAAATTTCCTTTATTACCCGCAATTATATTTTCTTTTGCTGTAAATCTCTCAACTAATTTAAAATGTTGGTGAACCATACCTATTCCACATTCAATGGATTCCTTTGGAGATTTAAATTGAACTTTTTTTCCTCTTATAAAAATTGAACCACTATCAGGATTATAAATTCCTGATAGCATGTTCATTAGAGTACTTTTCCCAGCCCCATTCTCCCCGAGGAGTGCATGAATTTCTCCACTTTGTACTTTTAGATCTACATCTTCATTAGCTATAACCGATCCAAAAGTCTTTGTTATTTTTTTTAGTTCAACACTCACGCATTCTTCCATAAAGAGACCTTCTTTCCTCATTATTTACTTAATTTGACCTTCTACTCCTTCTACAAGCCAGTCAAAGCTTAATAATTCCTTGTCTGTCATCTTTTGACCTTCAGCAATCTTTATAGCTCCGCTTTGATCTTTAATAGGTCCTGTAAACACATCAAAGGATTTATCTATCATTTTAGCTTTAGCTTCATCAACTTTTGCTTGTGCTCCTTCTGGTGCATTCTTAGTTAATGGTGCTATATCAGGTATTCCTGTTTCTAAACCACCCCAGTAATTTTCTGATTTAAATGTTCCATCCATAACTGATTTAACAGCTTTTACATAATAAGGTCCCCAATTCCAAACCGCACTTGTCATATTAGCCTTTGGTGCTGATGCTGACATATCTAAATCAGATCCAATAGAGAAAGCACCTCTTTCTTCAGCCGCTTGTTGTGCAGCTGTTGTATCTTGATATTGTCCAATAACATCTACGCCTTGGTCAAGTAATGATAACGCTGCTTCTTTTTCTTTAGCTGGATCATACCACGTATTAGTCCAAGTTACCTTCACTACTGCATTTGGATTTACTGATCTTACACCAAGAGTAAATGCATTTACTGCTCTAACAACTTCTGGAATTGAAAATGCTGCTACATAACCAATTGAATTACTTTTAGTTTTCATTCCTGCTACTATTCCTGTAAGATATCTAGCTTGATACCCTCTACCAAAATATGTGCTCATATTATCAGTTGTCTTATATCCTGAGCAGTGGAAGAACTTAACATCTGGATATTCCTTTGATAATTTTTCGATATAATCCATATAACCAAAAGAAGTTGCAAAAATAATTTTAGCACCTTGATCAATCATATCTGTAGCCACTTTTTCTACCTCTTGACCTTCTGGAACAGATTCTTTAACTACAGTTTCAACATTAGGAAGCTTTTCTTCTAAATATTTACGACCATTATCATGGGCATTACTATATCCTCCATCTGAAGCTGATCCAACATAAATGAAGCCTACTTTTAACTTTTCTCCTGAAGCCTCATTTGTTTTTGTTGCTTTCCCATCTTCTGTTGAGTTTTGTGTAGATGCTGAACCACATCCAACTAATAGCATAGTAGAACAAGCTACTGCGCTAAGTACTTTTAATAATTTCTTTTTAATACTTTTATTCATTACTATTTCCCCCTTCTAATTTTTCTAATTCTATATTTAAAAAATATTGAATAAGCCTTAATGCTACTGTCTTTCTATAAATAGATGTAGATCTTTGATCATTAATAGGAATTATCTTTTCTGAATACACTTTTTTTACTTTTGATATCAAATTTTCTATGTCCTTTAATTCTCTTCCTATTAATATATCTTCTCCGTCTTTTACTCTAACTATCTTAGGCCCTACTGATCCAATAGCAATTCTTATATCTTTTATTTTTTGATTGCTTACTTCAGCAAGTGCTACAAAAGAGATTTTTGATATAGCTGATGCTTTTCTCGCACCTATCTTTTCATAATATATTTTATTAAAATTGGATTTTTCTATTACTATACTTTCTAATATTTCATTATCATTAAGTATAATTTTTCCTGGTCCTAATATAAAATCATTTATATTCACTTCCCTTGAAGAATTTATATTAACTAACTTAAGTTTAGCTTCTAAAGCATATAATATTGGTAGCGTATCTCCTGCTGGTGATGCATTACATATATTTCCTCCAATTGTCCCCACATTTCTTATAGCTGGTGATGCTATATTTCGTATAGCTTTTTTTAATACTTCTGGAATACTTTCTACTCTTAAAAGAGATGATAATGTACAAGCTGCGCCTATTTTTATATCAGAATCATATTCTTTAATTTCTTTTAACTCACTTAAGTTTCCTAAATACAATAAGTCCTTACTAAATTTAGGAAGAAGAGACGCTTCATTTTTATTTTTAACCATTAAGTCAGTCCCTCCAGCATAAATAATTACATCTTTTTCATTTAATATTTTTAATGCTTCTTTAAAAGTACTTGCTAAATATCCCTCTACCATAATCCATCACCTCTTTTAGCTGCCATCAATATAGCATTAATTATCATGTTATATCCTGTGCATCTACATAAGTTTCCTGAAATACCTTCCCTTACATCATCTTCTGTTGGTTTTGAAATTTTAGATAGAAGTGCATGTGCTGCCATTATCATTCCTGGTGTACAAAAGCCACATTGCACTGCCCCTGCTTCTGCAAAGCATTTTTCTAAAACATCAAATTGATTTGTTCCTTTTAATCCTTCTACAGTTGTAATATCTTTTCCTTCAGCAGAGCCAATTGTCACTAAACACGAATTTATCAGATCTTTATCTATAATTACTGCACAAGCTCCGCATTCGCCTTCTCCACAGCCTTCTTTAGGTCCTGTTATATCCATATCTTCTCTTAAGAAATCCAAAAGTCTTTTAGTCGAATTTTCTTCTGTCGTAATAATTTTGTTATTTATTTTTAAGGTAATTGTTTTACTCATTTGTTATCGCCTCCATTATCCATTCTGGAGTTATAGGTATTTTATTTACTTTTACTCCCAATGCATTTTCTATAGCAATTGCATAAGCTGGTGCAGTTCCTACTAAAGTTAATTCCCCAGCTCCTTTAGCACCAAATGGTCCAAGATCGCAAGGATTATCCACTAATATATTTTTCATATTTACAACATCCTTAGAGGTTGGAATAATATAATCTGTTATACTATGTTGTTTTATCTTTCCATCTTCGCACTCCATATTTTCACATGAAGCATATCCAAGCCCTTGAATAACACCGCCTTGTATTTGTCCTTCCATGATAGTCTCATCAATTGGAATTCCGATATCATAAACTGTATATATTCCAGTTACTTCTGTAATAGCTGTTATTGTATTAACCTCAACTTCTACTACATTTATTCCCCATGAATAACTTGGGTAAGCATCACCATTAAATGTTTGTATATTCCAAGGTATTAAATCTGGATGCTTATAATTTTCTTCTATTGTTTGTTCTTCTCCCCGAATCCAATTTTCTTTAAGTTTTATAGCAGCTCTTTCAAGTAATTTTCCAACTACCATAATAGATCTTGAAGCTACTGTTGGTCCTGAATCTGGCACCCTATCTGTATCTGGATTTTTATATATTATATCTTCATAATTTTTTTCAAGAACTCTTGCAACAATTTTCTTAAATGTAGTTTGAAGTCCTTGTCCCATATCTGTATTAGATACTAAAATCTCAATAATTCCATTTTCATATTTTAACAGTTTAACTTTAGCTTTTATAAAGTCTCTTTCTCCACTTCCAGTAAAACCACATCCATGTAGAAATATTGACATGCCTATTCCTTTTCTTATAATTCCATTTTCTTTAGAATATTTTTCATATTTATCACTAAAGTTGCTCATTTTTTCAGCTTTTTCTATCATTTCTTCAAGCTTTACGTCATGCGAAAATTTCCCACTACTACTAGTACTATCACCAGTTTTAACCAAGTATTTATTTTTAAGCTCTAGTGGTTTACATCCAATTTCTTTAGCTAAATGAGCCATATGCATTTCAACAGCAAATATACTTTGTGGTGCACCAAAGCCTCTAAACGCTCCACTTGGAACAGTATTTGTTTTAATTACTCTTCCTTTAACTTTAATGTTAGCTATGTTATAAACCCCTATTGCACATAATAAAGATCTTTGAAGAACCACGCTAGACAAAGTTGAATATGCTCCACCATTTAATATTACATCTACATCTATTCCTATTATGTTATTATTTTCATCAAGAGCTGTCTTATATTTTAATAAAGCTGGATGCCTTTTAGTTGTAAATGACATATCTTCTACTCGTTCAAAAATTAATCTTACTGGCTTTTTAGTCTTGTAAGTAGCTACTGCAACTTGTGATGCTATTAAAGAAGGATAGTCTTCTTTACCACCAAAAGCTCCTCCAGTTGTAGTTTGCATAATTCTAACTTTATCTTCCTTACATCCTAATGCTTGGACAACAGCATCTTTAACATAATAGGGACATTGCAAAGTTCCATATACTGAAGTTTTTCCGTCTTCATAAATTCCTACTACTCCTTGAGTTTCTAAATACGCTTGTTCTTGATATCCTGTATAAAATTCTTCTTCAATAACTCTTGAAGCGTTTTTAAATGCATCTTTTATATTTCCTTTTTGATATTGATATTTAGCAAATATATCTTTAGACTCTCTCATATTAAAAACTGGAATATCCTCTTTATATTCAACCTTAATTTCATTTAAAATCTTTATAACTTCTTCAAGTTCAGGCCCAACTACCAAAAGTATAGGTTCACCTATATAATTTACTTCTTTATCTGCAAATATAGGCATATCATTTTCAATAACTTTTACTTTATTTACCCCTGGAACATCTTTTCCTTGAACTACATAATATCCATCTTTCAAATCTGGAATAACAATATTTTTTATAATAGCTTTAGCTTTTTCTGAACGTAAAGTCTTGGCACGTAAACTGTTATTAAATTTTATGTCTGCTATATATTTAACACTTCCATCTACTTTTATTTCATGATCAGCCTTTATAACTGATTTCCTTATACTATCCATACTCTTTTCCTCCTCTTAATAAAGGGGTTCATAGTTTTAAAATACGTTTTCTATTGCTTGCTTTGGACACTTAGATTCACATAATCCACAACCAAAGCATTTACTTGTATCAACTACTACCTTCTCATCAACACTACTAATTGCAAAATATGGGCATATGTTTTTACATAATTTGCAGTTTACGCATTTATCATAATTAATAGTTGGATAAATAGGCTCATACTTTACATTACCAATCTCTAATTCTATGTTTATCACTTCTTCTATTGAATTAAATCCGTATTTTTCTAAAGCACTTGGAAGCTCGTCAATTATCTTCTTATACAAATCTTTTCCTTTAAGCATAGCAGCTGATAACATTTGAACTGCACTTGCTCCAGCAAGTAAAAATTCTATTATGTCTTCTGCACTAGATATCCCTCCAACACCTATAATTTCGCATTGTGGGAGGGCTTTCTTAATTTTGTGGATAAGTGCTAATGCTATTGGTTTTATAGCTGGTCCCGAAGTCCATACTTCGCCTTCTGTATTTCCTACTAAAACCTTTCTAGATGATATATCTATCTTCATGGTTGGACCTAAAGAATTAATTGCCACAACTCCAGTTCCACCATTTTCCATAACCATTTTTGCAAATCCAACTGGATCTGGTATATGAGGACTCATCTTCATATATACTGGCTTTTTTGTATGTTTTCTTATAGTTAGTAACGTCTCTTTTATGGTTGTTAAATCTTTTCCAACATAATGTGTTGATATTTCGAAAATACTTGCAAATTTATCAAGCTTTGGTATTAGATATTCCATGTCTTCCTTTGAATATCCAACACTTATAATTAAAGGCTTATCTATTTCTTTTTTTACTTCTGGAAGAAATTCATTTATCCATACTTCCGGATTATATTCTGACCATAATTCTGCATTCATAATAAAATTACTTCCACCAAAAATACATGGTCTAACTACTTCTGCACCTTTACTAGATATTGTTTTTGTAACTATACCTCCAACTCCAAAGTCAGATATTATTTTCATCTTTTCACTATCACCAACTAATGGTCCTGATGCAGGCATTAATGGATTTTCAAAATTTATTCCACTTAAACTTGTTTTTAAATTCATATATTATTTCTCCTTACACTTTTCCCAGATTTCCTCTGCTACTTTTCTTGATTCTTTAAATATCTTTTCTTCATCTTGTAGGATTTTATAATCTTTTAATTTAATCGCTCCATTACACCAAACATCCTTGGGTTTAAAATTATCTAACATTCCATAAAAATAATGTCCAAATAAATTTTCTTGTGTTACTGGTGTCGGTGCCTTATAGTCTAAAGTTAAAAAGTCTGCTTCATATCCTTTTTCGATCTTTCCAAGTTTACAACCTAAAATTTTACTTGCATATTCATAATTATTTTCTATAATCTTTTTAAGCTTGTCTAATGGATATACAATAGGACTCTTATATTTCAAATGCATTCCAAATACTAAATTAATCATTTCTCTGCTTAAATTAAATCCTAGTCCATCATTTCCGAGTAGACATTGTATATTTCTTTCTTCAAGCTCTAATACATCTGCAAGTCCAACTGCATTATTAAAATTAGAAGTTGGATTTAAAGCTACATATACATTATGCTTACTTAAAATGTCCATATCACTTTTACTTAAATATATACAATGAGATAAAATTGAATTATCTCTAAGTAATCCACGTTCTTCTAATCTTTCTATTGGAGTCTTATTATATTTTTCAATACTTGTAATATTATCCTCGTCACTTTCCCCTACGTGAATGTGTATTGGTATTCCTTTACTTCTATGTGCTATTTTTTCTAAAGAATCATCACTTAAAGTTAAACAAGCATGCATTCCAAATAATCCTGCTGACACATTTGAATTGTTTTTACTAAACTCTATATTTTCTTCAATACATTCATCTAACGGAAATCTTTCACTAGTCTCAAAACAAAAAACCCCTCTTATCCCCAATTCATCACATAAGACTTGTTTTAATAAATCCAAGCTTCCTTTTATTTTAGCGCCACTTGCATGATGATCTATTACAGTGGTTATCCCATTTTTTATAAATTCAATTCCACTTACAAGACCACTGTAATAAATATCTTTTTCATCAAGAACTTTATCTAATTTCCACCACATTTGTTCTAATAATTCTTTAAAATTTTTAGGATTAAATTCAGTAATCCACCCTCTAGCAAAAGTTGAATATATATGACTGTGAGCATTTACAAGACTAGGCATTAAGATACATCCATTGCAATCATAAATTTCATCTGCCCCTTTAAAGTTTTCCATTACACCTATTTCTATTATTTGCTTATAAAATAATACATAGCAATTTTCCCTTAATGAATCGTAATTGAATATATTAACATTTATTAATGCCTTAATCATAATTTTAACCTCATCTTATATTTCTCCTAATAAGAAATGTCTCATTTGTAACTTATATTCATTTTTTAAAGAAACATTTCTTTATATAAAAATTTTTTTCTATATCCTGCTTAATAAAATTCACATAAAAATATTTTCTAAATAATAAATAAAATCATATAAAAAAGGAGACCTTATTTCTGTTTTTTTGAAATAAGACTCCTTCGTCTAATTTAAACTCTATTAAATTTCTTTACTCTTATTAAAAATTATATATCTTTTTTCTTATATAAGTCAATAATTTTTCAATTGTCAGTTTACAATTTAGGAATATATTTCTTAATATAATTATAATCTTCAATAGTATCTACATCCAATAATATTCCTTCATCATCTATATTTAAATATGAACATTGCTTTTTACTTAAATATATCTTCAAGTTAGAATCTTCTGGTTCTCTTAATATTTCCTTTATTAAATTACTACTTAATAAAATCGGATGCCCTCCTTTTCTATTAAAACTTGGTATAACTATTTCATTTTTCTCTTTTAATAAATTTTTTACCACGTCCTTATTTATTAAAGGATAATCTCCAGGCGTAAGTAAAAATTTTTCTGCTTTAACATTTTGTATTCCCTTTTTTACAGAACTAAACATACCTTTATGAAATTCTTCATTATATACTATTTGTACCTTAGAGTAACTTTGAACTAACCTTTCTATTTTTTCATGTTTATATCCACTGACTACTATTATTTTATTACATTCATCATATAAAGATTCTATGCATCTTTGTAATATTGATTTTTTATCAATCTCAAGCTCCATTTTAAAAGTGTTAGCTCTACTTGAATATCCAGCTGCTAATATAACTCCATCTACGTTCATTAAAATTCTTCTTTCTTAGGTATATGAAAAAATACATCATATCTTTAACTTGTTATTTTTTTATATCCCTATCCCTTATTTTATAATAATTCCGTAATCTCCAGGTATATACTCATTATTTTTTATTTCCACATGCATATTTAGTAATTATATTTTTCCCATTACCTAGATATACTAATCTTTCTATTCTTTCTTCTATACTGCCTTTATTTACTTTCCATAGATTATCATCATCTATTACTAAAGCATCAAATTCATAACCCTCTTCAAAACTTCCAACCTTTCCAAAAAAATTCCCGCCACCTTTCGTTGCTAAATAGAAAACTTCTTGAAGTGTTAAAGGTCTTTCATCATCTTTAAAACATACTTTTCTTAATTTTGACATTTGTATTGCAGATGCCATTACAGAGAACATGCTTAAAGTTTCTCCAGCAGCTATGTCTGATCCAAGTCCTATTTGAATATTTTTCTTTAATAGCTTACTAATTGGTGCTATTCCACTAGATAAATTTACATTAGAAGTTGGACAATGTGCTATTAACACTTTATTTTTTTCAATTATATTTATTTCTTCTTCAATTAAATTAACACAATGAGCCATTATGGTTTTTGTTTGTCCGAAAAGATTAAATTTATTATATACATCTCCATAATTTTTACATTCTGGATGCAATTCTTTAACCCACTCAATTTCTGATAGATTTTCTGATAGATGTGATTGGACTGGTATATTATGGTCTGTAGCAATGTTCCCTAATTGCTTCATTAAATAACTTGTACAACTAGGTACAAATCTTGGAGTAATTATTGGTTTTACGAGTTTATATTTTCCACTACAATTTTGTATCCACTCAATAGTATTTTTAATTGAATCATCACTATTTTCCTTCAATGTATCAGGGCAATTTCTATCCATGTTTACCTTTCCTACATATGAAGCTATTCCCTTTTCCTCAAGCAAATTCATTAAAATATCTGTAGCTTCAAGATGAATTGTAGCAAAAATAACAGCTCTTGTTGTTCCTCCATTATATAGTTCATTGACAAATTCTCTATATACTTTTTTAGCATAAGATATATCTTTAAACTTTGCTTCTTCTACAAAAGTATAAGCTTCAAGCCAAGGTATCAATTCTTTATCATATCCAATACCCTTTATAGCAAATTGAGAAGCATGAGTATGTAAATCAACAAATCCAGGAATTATCAACTTATCGCCATAATCTTCAATCTTCATATTTTTATATTTTTCTGACAATTTGCCATATACGCCTTTAACACAATTTCCCTGCACTACAATATATCCGTCTTTAACTATATTAAACAAATCACTATTTTCAGTATATATAATATTCCCCTTTAAAATTTTAATATCTTTTTCAGAGCTTTCCATTATTCACACCTCCTTAGTTTGAATTATTCTATTATCTATAAATCTAATTTACAATTGACGTTTGACATCTAAATCATTTAGATTTTGTTGTATTATACGAGTTTCTAATGCAATTCTTACCTTTTTACTAGATTTCTTTTTTTCTTATATTTTACTATCTACCTTACACTTATTATATCATAAAATTACTTCTAATTAAGTATTTTCAATACTTATAGCGTTATTTATCAAACTCTACATAGTCTTATAATTACAAAGTTTCTTGGCATCTACTTTAATCAAACTTTCATCATTAGCAAATTACAGCTTTGCTGATAAGGCTCCTATGCATAAAAAAAGTGCCGACTTTGTCGACACTTATTTCATGATTCTCTTTAAAAATGATTTTGTTCTTTCTGATTTAGGTGCTGTAAAGAATTCCTCTGGCTCTCCTTCCTCTACACATACTCCTCCATCTAAAAATACTACTCTATCAGCAACTTCTCTTGCGAATCCAAGTTCATGAGTTACTACTATCATAGTCATTCCATCTTTAGCCAAATTCTTCATAACATCAAGAACCTCTCCAACTAATTCAGGATCAAGTGCTGAAGTTGGTTCATCAAAAAGCATTACTCTTGGCTTCATAGCTAATGCTCTTGCAATAGCAACTCTTTGCTGTTGCCCTCCTGAAAGTTCCTTTGGATAGCTATCCTTTTTATCAGAAAGTCCTACTCTTTCAAGTATCTCCATTGCTGCTTCTATTGAAATCTTCTTATCCTGCTTCCTCACATGAACAGGTGCTTCAATTATATTTTCAATAACTGTCATATGTGGAAACAAATTGTATTTTTGAAACACCATACCTATATGGGTTCTAATTTCACATAATTTTTTTCTATTCCCATCTATTTTATTATTTTCAAATAATATTTCTCCTCCATTTATGGTTTCCAATCTATTAATACATCTTAATATTGTGCTTTTTCCAGAACCACTTGGTCCCAATAAAACAACCTTTTCTCCTTCATTAATATCCATTGAAAAGTTTTTTATTACTTCATTATCTCCAAATGATTTAGTTATATTTCTAATTTTAATTATAGGTTCCATCATGATTTCGCCATCCTTTTCTCAACATAATTTGAAACTACCATAAGTAGAGATGTCATTATTAAATAGAATATAGCAACTGTTGTGTACACCTCAAAACTTCTAAAGGTTGTTGCTATAAGTGACTCTCCTGTTCTAAATAATTCTGTAATAGTAACTAGTGAAATTAATGATGAATTCTTTAATGTTATAATAAATTGATTTACCATTGTAGGTATTATAATCTTTACAACTTGTGGTGAAACTATTCTTACCATAACCTGAGTGCTTGTCATACCTAAAGATTCAGCAGCTTCAATTTGTCCTTTATCTACTGCATTTATTCCTGACCTTATTATTTCTGATATATATGCACCTGTATTAAATGATAATCCAACAATACCGGCAACCATTGGAGATAATTGTATTCCAAACTGTGGTAATCCAAAATAAAGAATGAATAGTTGAACAATAAGAGGAGTTCCTCTTATTATCCAAACATAAATACCACCAATTACATTAAGGACCTTAAATCTAGATATTCTAAATATAGCTCCAATTATTCCAAAGCCAATTGCTATAATTAATGACAATATTGATACTTGAAGTGTTACTAAAGAACCATCTATAAAAAGATCTATTTTATTAAAAATAACAGAGTAATCTAGTTGCATTTTAATTCACCTTTTCCTTAATTATTTTTGGGAATCCACTTGTCATATAGCTTAGTATCTTCTCCATCTTCCTTCATTTTTTGTACTACCTTATTTACAATATCCTTTAGCTCATTATCCCCTTTTGGTACAGCTATTCCTAATTCAGCATCAATTAGTATTCCATCTAAAATTGTTAAATTTGGATGTGTAGAATTATATTGTAATTGATATAATAAATCATTAACTCCAGCATCTAATCGACCATTTTCTAAATCTATAAGCATATCCTCATTTTGCTTATAAGTTACTAATTCAATATTTTTACCCTCATCTATCATTTTTTGAACGCAAGCTGCACTTGTTCCTCCAAGCTTAGCTCCTACCTTTTTACCAATTAAATCATCCTTACCATTAATAGTTGAACCCTTTTTTACACATATAACTTGTCCTGACTTCATATATGGATCTGCAAAATCTACAACACTCTTTCTTTCATCAGTAATATACATTGCCGCTATTACTATATCTGCTTGTCCATTTTGTAATGTTGGTATAATACTTGTAAAGGCCATATCCTTTACCTCTAATTTAACCCCTAATTCATCTGCAATTTTTGTTGCCAAATCAATATCATATCCAACAACTTCATTTGTAGTTTCATCATGATATTCAAATGGTCTATAATCGCCTGTTGCAAGTATAAGCTTGCCACTTTCCTTAATCTTATCTACATGTGAAGTGCTACTAGTACTTTTTGTCGGATCACTACTATTTTTACAACCTAATCCCATAACAGAAAACATTCCAACCATTAATCCCATTGCTATAATCTTTTTAATATTTTTCATAATCTATCCCTCCAAATTTTCGCATTTTTATAAAAAAAGACTCTAATCCAAGCTTATTCTTGAACTAGAGCCCCATCGCTCAAAATTAATATTATTTTTTTCTAATAATTATACCTGATCTGTCATTTATATATTGTCCTTCCTTTACTGAAACCTTGCCATTTACCATAACGTATTTTATTCCTGATGGATATTTAACGGGATCAGTAAAGGTTCCATTATCTTTGATTGTATTTTCATCAAAAATAATTAAATCTGCATAATAACCAATCTTAATTAATCCTCTTTTTTTAATTTTAAATGTACTAGAAGCTTTATAAGTCATTTTATATATTGCTTCCTCTAATGTAAGTGTTTTTTCTTCCCTAACATATTTTCCAAGTAGTCTTGGGAATGAGCCATATACCCTTGGATGAGGTTTCCCCTCTCCTAAAAGTCCATCTGTACAAAGATTCATCTGTGGGAGCTTCATTATTCTCTTTACATGATCTTCAGTACCATAAAAATCAACCATGCCTACTGCATTTTCCTCTTCATATAATAAATCAAATGTTGCATCATAGGGATTCTTTCCCTTTAATTCTCCAAGTTCTATTAATGATTTCCCAATAGCATCCTTATTTTTTTCATTCTTAACCGAAGTAACCACAATATTATCAAGTCCTGCAAACTCAATAAAGTTATCCCAGCCAGATATACCATTTTCTATGTCATAAATCATTTTCTTTCTTAATTCATAATCACAAAGTCTTTTTAATAGTTCATCTGTTCCACCATCATGTACCCAAGGTGGTAAAATTACTCCTAATGTTGTACTTCCAGCTACATATGGATATTGATCAAATGATATTTTTAAGCCTTCCTTCTCTCCAGAGGATAAAATTTCTATTACCTTATCTAATTTATCCCAATTATTTTTTCCACAGACCTTAAAATGTGAAAAATGTATTCTAATTCCTGACTGTCTTCCTATTTCTAAAACTTCTTCCATTGACTCTAGTATATCATCAGCTTCACTTCTTTGATGAACCACAAATACTCCATCAAATTCTGCTACTACTTTACACATTTCAATTATCTCATTTGATTCTGAATATGCACAAGGCATGTAAATAAGACCTGTTGATATTCCTATTGCCCCAGCTTCTATTTCCCTTCTAACAATATCCTTCATCTTTTCAATTTCTTCATTAGAAGGTTTCCTGTTACTTAATCCCATAGCCTCCATTCTAACATTCCCATGAGGAACTAAATAAGCTACATTAGTACAAGGTCTCTTCTTTTCTATATCTTTAAGATATCCATCTGTAGTTTTATAATTCCAGTTTATATTATCACTATCACCATCTAGCCCAGCTATATTCTTTCTCCAAGGTCCTATAAATTCTGTAGGTAATGGTGCCATTGAAACACCATCTTGTCCTAAAATCTCAGTTGTTATACCTTGCATTATTTTAGGCTTAACAGTTGGATCCTCTAGAATATATAAATCACTATGGCTATGTGTATCAATAAAGCCTGGTGATACTATTTTCCCTTCTGCATCTATAACTTTATCATAATTTCTTTCGTCTAAATCTCCAATTTCAGTTATCATAGTATTATGAATTCCTATGTCCCCTTTGTATCTAGAGCTATTGCTGCCATCAACTATAACTCCATTTTTTATTATAATATTCATTTATACTTCACCGTCTTTAGTAAGAGCTCTGATAATTGCCATATATCCCTCACAAGCCTTTATAAGTTGCTCTATTTCAATATATTCATTGACTGTATGAGCTAAATTTTCCTTAGAAGGTCCAAACCCTAATGTTTTTATATTAGCTTCTCCTGCATAATGACTTCCATTTGTACAGAAATTATATTGCGTTATTTCTGAATTTAATCCTGAAGCCTTAAGTTCCTTAATTACATCAGCTACAAAATCCTCTTCCTTATCAAACAACCATCCTGGAAAAAATCTTTCCCCTTCAATTTCATTTCCTGTATAGCACTTTTCCTTACCTTCTGCATAAGAAATTTTTGCCTTAAGCTCTGGGTCCTCCTCCATCATTTTTTTAATAAGCTTTTCTAGTGGCTCAAGAACACTTTCCTTTGTTTCTCCAACTAACAGCCTTCTATCATAGGTAGCCATACAGTATTGTGGTACTACCGAGGCCCCTGGATATGGTGAAGATTTAATATCTGTCAATTCTAATATTCCATTTCCCAATACTTTGTGGTGTGTTGGCTCTAATTTTCTTATTTCATCTATTATCTTATTTATTTTATAAACTGCATTTATTCCCTTTTCAGGATTTGCTGAATGAGCAGGTTTACCAAAAACCTCTAACTTTATTTCTGCTCTTCCTCTTTGTCCTATTTTTAAATTTAAATTTGAAGCCTCTCCAATTATTACGTAATCAGGTCTTATTTTTTTACTTATTAATCTAGCTGCAACGCCCTCAAAGCACTCCTCATGAACTACACCTGAAACATAAAGCTCTCCCTCAAAATCCTTATTACATCTTTCAGCAAAGTTTGCTACTGCACAAGCCATTGCTGAAACTGCTCCCTTCATATCTGAAGCTCCCCTTCCATAAATTCTCTCCTCATGTATTTCTGCATTGAAGGGATTATAGGTCCAATCTTCTTCATTTATTACAGGAACTGTATCTATATGACCATCAAATAAAATTTTCTTACCCGGTTTCTTTCCTATTATACATCCTATTATATTTCCATAATCATCTATATATATTTCATCAAAACCCTTACTATCAAAAAACTTTTTTAGCTCATTTGCTACATTTCCTTCTTCTCCAGAATAACTTTTATTCCTTATAAGACTTTGGCAAAGGTTAATCACCTCATCTTTTCTTTTTTCTGTAAGCATACATTTCACCTTCCTTTCTAAAAAATGCTAGGATTTTTACCATCCCATGTAATTTTTCTATAATTTTCTTTATCTGTATCTCCTTCAGTACTAAAACAAAGTATTCTTGAATTTTCATCAAGCTTTAATTCTTTCTTCAGCCATTCCAAATCTTTGTTTGACATAATTTCTGCAACAAGTCCTAACGTCACCGCACCACTTTCTCCTGAAATAATTTTTCTATCATCTTGAATAGGATTTCCCATAACTCTCATACCTTTTGCTGTTACATAATCTGGACATGATATAAAATTATCACTGTAATCTCTTAGTACATCATATCCGATTTTGTTAGGTTCTCCACAAGCTAGTCCTGCCATTATTGTATCCATATCACCTTTTACAAAATGAAGTTCACCATCATTTTTTTCTGCTGTCCTATAAATACAATCTGCTTTATTAGGTTCAACTATTGTTGTTATTGGTCTATTTTCTCCATAAACACTAGCAAAGAAACCTTGCACAGCACCTGCAAAAGATCCAACCCCTGCTTGTAAAAATATATGTGTTGGCATTTCTGTTTTTATTTCTTGCAACTGCATATAAGCTTCATATGCCATTGTAGTGTATCCTTGCATAATCCAAGTTGGAATCTTTTCATATCCTTCCCATACAGTATCTTGAACCATTACCCAACCATTTTTTTCCGCTATATCATTTGCAAATCTGACAGCTTCATCATAATTCATATTAGTTATTGAAGCTTCTGCACCCTCTGCTTTTATATTATTTAATCTTTCCTTTGAACTACCTTTAGGCATATAAATTACAGATTTTTGTTTTAAACAATTAGCTGTCCATGCTACTCCACGTCCATGATTTCCATCAGTTGCAGTAATAAATGTCATGTCTCCAAGTTTATTTTTCACTTCATTAGATACCATCTTATCGTATGAAAGATTACCTATATCTTCTCCTAATTTTTCAGCAATATAATTACCTATTGCATAACTTCCACCTAATACTTTAAAGGCATTTAATCCAAATCTATATGACTCATCTTTTATATATATATTATTTACACCTATTGTAGTAGCTAATTTTTTTAATTCCGTTAGCGGTGTAATACTATACTTATGAAAACTACTATGAAATTTTTGCGCTTTTTTAGCAACATCCATATTTAGAAAATCTAACGATGTTTGATTTTCCTTTTTTCTCTTATGATTAATACTTTTAAAACCTTCAACCATTATAATTTTCCTCTCTAACTTTTCTAATTAATATATTAAATTAGTCATTGTTTATTTTACGTATACTTAATTTTCTAGCATCAAAATTTATACATTCAATATCTTAGATAGATTATTTCTAGATATAGTAATAATAAAATACTCCTTTGCATCAATCACTTATCTATATTTGCTTTAATAACTATATATTACTATCTACTTATATTAATTACATAAAAAAAAGCCATCACAAGTTAAAATGTGATGACACCTTTGCCAAATATAAGTTTAATATGACTAAATTTATTTACTGTCTGTATAATATCATTTCTAAATAAAACTGTCAATGATTTCATAATGGTTTATTAATTATTTAAAATTGAGGAGGAGTTATAGTTGATATAAATATGAGTTCTTCATCTCCAATATTTATAATCTGATGTGGGGTTGTTCCAAAATAATAAACAGTATCACCTTCTTCAAGAGTATATTCTTCTCCGCCTATCTTTATCCACATTTTTCCTTTCATAACATATGTTACTTCTTCTCCAGGATGTGTTAATGGCTCACTGCACGTCATTGCTCCTGGCTCTAATTTAGCCATAAACATTTCAAGTTGTCTATCCATATCTGGACATAACAGTTCATAGGTCATATGAGATTCAGAAAATTTTATTTTCTTTCTTTCATAATGTCTAACTACAGGATTTTTAACTTTATCATCTAGTAAAAAATAAAATACAGCTACACCTAAAACTTCTGAAATCTTACGTAATGAAGAAATTGAAGGCTCAGATAAATCTCTTTCTATTTGACTTAAAAAGCCAGAGGTTAACTCTGTTCTTTCTGCTAATTCTTTTAAACTCAATCCAAGTTGTTGTCTTCTTTCTCTAATTCTTTCCCCAATCATATAAAATCTCCCTTACATTTAGCATATTTTTAGCAAACATTTCTGTATCTTATCTATTATCTATTAGCCTATAGAAATAGTCAATAATTCATAGTATTTAATAAACCAAAGATATAAGTAAGTCATGTGAAAGATATCCTATATAGAGTAGTCTATAACTGCATGCCCATTACAATTAGGCTTGTTTGAATGTATACAAACTGTAATAGTTGTTTCATGCCAAAAACTCGTATTTATAACACATGATACCTCTTGGTTTGCTTTGATACTATTCCATTTACCTCCTCCACCATCTGAAGATCTAATATTTACAGAATAAGTCCCATCTTCTGGAACTGTAATCTTTCCACGGAGATTCACACTTTTTCCAAAACCATGTTCACGTACTGTATGAATGTAATCTCCATTATTGTCAAAGACAAAATCAAAAACTATTGAGTTTTTATTTTTTTCAAAATTTTCTTTTGACATAATAACTAAATTTTCTGTATTCATATTTCTTTCAGCAGTTTGACTTAGATTCTTATATATATTTTCAAATACCCTTTTCATAAAAAATCAACTCCCTACAAATCTTTTTCATAATTGATTTATATGCAGTAGAAATTAATCTAATCACAATATTATTTGAATCTGCTTCGGAGACTATGTGTTTCTAATACTTTTCAGAGTTATACACAAATTAGCTTTGTTACATTCCCATATAACAAAAAAAGCCGTAGTACACTGTACTACGACCTCTGTGGCAGGGGCACTAGGATTTGAACCTAGAACCAATGGTTTTGGAGACCACTACTCTACCGTTGAGCCATACCCCTAAGACAATAATGATTATATAACACATTTATAAATAAATCAACAAGTTTTTCATTTTGTAATGAAATCAAATTTCATACTTATAGATACCAAAAGTTAAATTTATGCTTCTGATATCTATATTCATGTACATTTTAAAAAATAACATGTCAGTTTCTTTAATGTGCCTTAAGTTATGCTATATTACTTGAAGTAGTAACTTCTTTGGTTTTCGCCCATTTTGATAATTCTTCTATATTGTATAAAATTAAATCATCAAAAGACATATCTCCATAATATTTCCATAATTTCACTGTATTATATGCTGATAAATCTACTTTTGTACCTTGTTCTCCATCAACTATTATAATAACTTTTTTAGGATCTAAATTATTAATCTTTATAAATTCAGCTATTTCATGATTATCAAGCTGACTTGTATTTAAATATAGAGATTTAGTTAAATAGTCAAAATCATTATTTAATGTTATAAATTTATACTCATTGAGTAATTTTATTTTATTCTCATATTTTTTTATTTTATCATCAAATTCTTTAATAGCCTCATTATAATTTTCTTCATAATACTCCCTATTTTGTGGATCCTTATCTTGAATAGCTGCCTTTACATTATATAATGATATCTTATACTCTTCTATACCTTCAAAATAATACGGATTTTCTTTAGTATCACTACCATGAGCATAACTTAAAAGCCTCACACCTCTAGCTAAGTTTATTATTCCAAGATTACCCTTCTTTAATTCATCAATAAAAGAATCACTCCAGGGTTCAAATGAAGTACCTGAATATATAAATAAATCCATATTTGATATATTACTTAAAACATCTTCACTATATTTAAATTCACTAATGTCTTTTTCACTATTAAACATATATTCCACATTATTCTTTTCCTTGATGATTTTCTTGACCATATCATACTGTGGTTTATTAACTGTCATTATATTTAGATACTTATTTCTACTTTCAGCTCTATTATTATCAGTATTGGCTAATAAAGGGCTTGAAAATAAACTCATACTAAAAGACAATGCAATAGTTATTATTACCATCGCAAAGGTAATCTTCTTCAAAAATAAGTCACCTCCAAAATTTAACTTCTTATCTTTCCAATTCAATTCTCCACTTAAATTTATTAATCTAAACAGAGAATATTTTGTTAGAATCATACTTACTATTATATACTACATTTCTTATTCATATGTTAATTTTATTATACCAACTAATTCAAAATAAATATATACAAATTTATTACATCTTTTTAAATATTACACTTATACTTACATTGTATAATTTAATTTT
>Ga0183100_1000554_pt1 | contig 27780 bp, 23 predicted proteins | sample Biomet2_FD_127789 | JGI IMG/M metagenome (GOLD analysis project Ga0183100, IMG submission 127789) | Microbial communities from bioreactor (seeded with anoxic lake sediment) at LBNL, California, USA - Biofuel metagenome 2 | ecosystem: Engineered > Bioreactor > Anaerobic > Unclassified ...
GGGTTTTTATGCTGAAAGCACAGCTCGCGTGGCAGCGTGCATTTTCACCGTTACGGATTATGCTACCGCGCTTGGGCAATCGGGCTTTCCCCGTTCCTTGCGCGCTCCGTTGAAAGCCCAGGTTAGGTGACCGCAAAGCCCATCGTCCCGGCATACTGGCCGGGCGCTCGCGGGCGGCAAAGGGTTTATCGCCGGTTATTCCTCCTCGCCGTCAAAGGGGAGAGCTATGCGGTTCTGATCGTGTTCCCACAGCTTATCTAAACGGTAAAATTCCCGCTCCTGCGTATGGAACAGGTGCACCAACACCATGCCGTAATCCAGCACAACCCAGCGCGCATCCTGATGCCCGTCGCGGCGCAGCAGCGGCACGCCCGCTTCCGCCAGTTTGTCCTCCACTTCGTCCGCGAGCGCTTTGATCTGCAAAACATTGCGACCACTGGCAATCACCATAGCGTTGGTAATCACGGTCAGGTTTTCCACATCCAGCGCAACAATATCCTGTGCCTTTTTTTCATACAGGGCGGTTGCGGCAATCCGAACAATTTCTTTAACTTCCATCTACTTCATCTCTCCTTATACTGATGAGGGCAGCCGTTCCAACCATTGCACAACGCGTTGTGTCGTCGGGTGCAGGGTGGCTTTCTGCCGGGATACGTAGGCCATGGTGGATCGCATGGAGGTGAGCGTGGCTGCGATCAGGTTTTTCCTGGCCATCACGCGCACATCCTCCAGCGCCGGATAGGTGCGTCGCGAAGGCTCGATCTTGTCCGCCAGAAAAAGTACCATATCGGTTGGCAGCATCCCAACGCGCCCCGTAGTGTGGCAACGGATGGCCGACAGGATGTTTATGTCCCCAATGTTGTACTCCGTTTCCGCGACCACTGCGCCAACAGGGCCGTGGAGCAGGTTGTCGCTGGAAAGCGTTTCATCGTCCAGCAGCAAACGATGTTCACGCGCAATCCGCTGCTGGGCTTGCAGAGGCATACACTTGGCGCAGTCGTGCAGCAAACCGGCAGTTTCACACTGGGTGGGGTTCATCCGATGGTCCATGGCTAACCCGCGCGCGGTTGCGGCAACCAAAAGCGAGTGCAGCAGCCTTTTATCGCTCAGCGCCAGCCGAAGCTTTCGATACGTCTCCTCCGCCTGCGGAACGGTTGAAGGCACACCGTATAAACCCATGAGCCGAATATACTCCGCCACCTGCATAGGTAACTCGGGCGGGAATATTCCCTGCGCCAGCTGTTGCCGTATGTCGGTGGAGCTAATGTCCAGCGGTGGCAGCGATAAAAACTGAAACCGCGCCCCGCGCGCCTCCAGCGTTTTGACCATGGGAATTGTCTCAGTATGATCTTCCTGACGGCGGCACACTAAAAAGGAGCACAACGCAAACACTTTGTCCGGCGTGCGCCAGTTAGGCAAATCCATAAGCGTATCTTCGCCGATGATATAGAAAAAATCCGCGTCCGGCATGGTATGGCGCAGAATTTGCAGCGTATCCGCGGTATAAATGACGCCCTCCCGGTCAATCTCGACGCGGGATGTAGAAAATGCAGGGTCCCGTAAGGTTGCCAACCGCGTCATTTCAAAACGATGCTCCGCATCGGCCAGCTCTGCATGTTTATGCGGCGGGTTTCCCGTCGGTAAAAATATGACCCGGTTCAGTTTGGCTTCCGCCAACGCACAGGCCGCAATGGTCAGGTGGCGATAATGGATGGGGTTAAAACTCCCTCCCATTAGTCCGATACGTTCCTTCGCCAAGTCCGCGCCCCCTTCCATGCTCCCATTATACCCGAAACGCAGGGAAAGGAAAAGGGGGTTTTCCTGCTTCGCGGCGGATTTGCAGCGCGCCCAGCAGCCTTCCCCGTTGACAGTGCGCAGGCAAACCGATATAATCCAATCATTCTGGAACCGTTTTCCGGTGGAGGGATCGCATGAAAAGCGTCAATATCCAGGATATTGCCCGGGAAGCGGGCGTAGGCAAAGCAACGGTATCCCGTGTAATCAACGGCAAGGGCTATGTGAGCCGCGAAACCGCCGCCAAAGTGCGCGAGGTCATGGAACATTATCATTACCAACCTTCCGCGCTGGCCAGAAGCCTATCCCGCAGGGAGAGCGACGCGATCGGGCTGATTATTCCAGAAGCGAATAACCCCTTTTTTTCCGGGTTGCTCACCGGCGTTAGCGAAGTAATGGATAAATGCGGCTATACGCTGATCCTGCGAACCTCCGGCAATGTGAAGGAGCGGGATTACCGCGCGCTGGAAGCGATGCGCTACCAGCGTGTGCGTGGCTTGATTTACGTTCCCGCCTGTAATTATGAAAACGACGATGATTTTGAACAGATGGCGTCCCGTTTGAATGATCTTGGCGGCCCCTGCGTTGTGCTGGACCGCCCTATCAACCGCCTCAACAGCGATTGTGTGCTCAGCGATAATTTCAGCGGCGCCTACGCCGCTACGGAAGCGCTGATACATGCCGGGCATCGCTGCATCGGAGTAATCGCGGGCAACACACAGCTGATGATCGGGCGCGAGCGCGTGGAAGGGTATCGCAAAGCGATGATGCAGAATGGGCTCACCCTGCATAAATCCTTCATGCTCACCGGCACGTTCGGGCAGGAAGAAGCCTATCGGCAGGTAAGCGAGCTGATGCGCGCCGATGATCGGCCCACGGCTTTCTTTATTGCCAATAACCACAGTGAAATTGGGTTTCTAAAAGCGATGCGGGATATGAAGCTTCGCATCCCTTCCGACGCTGCGTTTGTCGGTTTTGACGAGTTGCCGGGCCAGATGATTTTTGAGCTGCCCTACAGCTGTCTGGATCGTGAAGTGATTATGCTGGGCGCGAAAGCCGCCCAATTGCTGATTCGACGCTTTGACGAGCCGGGACGGCCCGCCGAACGGTTGGTGGTTGTGCCGCGGTTGTCTTTGCGCGGTTCTGAAAAGCGGGTTGGCAAACGTTAATCGTCCACAACTTCCGCCTGGAATTGCTCAAAGCGTTTCCGGATAATAGTCATATCGCTGCGGCGTACATACACAACCGCGCCGTTATTCATATGAAAATCGCAATCCATCCGCGCCACATGCCGGAGGTTGACAATATACCCGCGATGGCAGCGGCAAAAGGTCGGATATTCCAGCAGCACCGCAAGCTGATCAATCGGCATACGCGTGGTAAGCACCCCATCGCATGTGTGAATCAGGCAGTGCTTGTTGTTTGCTTCCGCAAACAGGATGTTCTTCAGCATCAGCCGTTGTGGTTTTCGGTCCGCTACCAGCGTAATGCCGTGGTCATTCCGCGTTCGCCGCGTAAAGCACCGCCGCCAAACCTCCAGCAAGTCATCCTGAGTTACCGGCAACCGGAGGTAATGCAAAGCATTCACGGAGTAACTCTCCCACGCGAGTTCCGGGTCGCGCGCGATAAATATCAACTGGCACGCATTGCCGCGTTGCCGAATTTGCCTGGCGATTTCAATGCCGCTGCTTTCGCCCACGCGCATATTGAGAAACAGCACTGTAAAGTTTTCCGTTTCCATCGCGGCCTGCAGCGCCGCCGCCGTGCAAAAATCCCTGATAGTAAAAGGAACGGGTATGGTGCGAAAACTGTTGCGAATGGCTGTAAGCAACGTTTCCCGGTCCGTATCACAGGCATCGCATACCGCGATACGGCATACTGGCACATCCATCACCTCTTTACGGCATAATGGATATTCATTATCACTTTTTCACGTTTTTGTCAACCTCGTTTCGCGCTTCCCCAATAGCGGGTATACAGGTTACGTGTCCTGATATACAATAAGTTGTTGTAGTTACCACACCTATCTATGTAGGAGGAACACCAATCATGAAAAAGACTCTTTCCCTCGTACTGGCCTGCCTGCTTACCTTCGGTATGATCGCGGCCGCACAGGCTACCCCGTACTATCTGGAACAGGCTGGCGTGACCATCGAAATTCCGGAAGGCATGACCGCGCAGGATGCTTCCACTGAAGCCAGCTACCTGCTCACCATTACCGTTGATGCGGACGCAAACCTGAAATATGCCTACTCCCTGCAGTATATTACCGAACTGGCCGGTAAGAACATCGAAGATCTGACGGACGAAGAAGGTCAGGCGTTGCTGAGCGGCCTTGCTTCCGCGATTACCGATCCGCAATATACCACCACCGAAACCGACAGCTATAAGCTGTTGGTGGTCGCCTCCGGCGACGGCACCCAAATGCATTACATCAGCCTGTTAAACGGCTGGCTGTGCGATGTCGCGGTCGGCCGCGCGGACGGCACCCTGACGGATGCCGACATTCAAACCGCCGCCGGGCTGCTCACCAGCATTCAGTTTGACACGGATGCCCAGACCAGCGAAACGGAGACTCCCGCCAACTAAGTCCAAGGCGAACCCGCCCTTACAAGATCGGCAAATGCGTTGCGTTTGCCGATCTTTTTTGATTGCTGTTCCACTCCCAACCGCGCTTGACAGAAGGCCTCATCACGCATATAATATGAAATTGAATTTCATTTTGCTTTTGTGCTATACGCCATACAAAGGAGGATAGCGGATGCGCGGAGCCAAGCGCCATATCCAAAAAGCCACCGCATGGGTGTTCGCTCTGTTGTTTTTGTTGTTATTGCTACTCTCTTCCGCTGTGATAGTATCGGCCATCGGCCACCATTGCATCGGGGAGCATTGCGAAATCTGTTTCAACGTTCATCTGCTGACGGCTCTTTTACGGCAGCTCACATGGCTTTGGGGTTTGGGCGTTGCGTTCACATCCAACATTTTTCTGCCTGCGGCCATTCAAGCCTGGCATGGAAACATAACCGTCTGCTTTACACCGGTTCGCCTGCGCGTGCGTATGAACAATTAAGGCGCGCAAAATCGGCGAGCCGTTGCCGCTAGTTTCCAACGCACCAAAACCCCGCTGCATTCCGTATTATAGGAGGTTCCTTTTTATGAATCGAAATCAAATTGTTGCCCTTATTCTTGCCCTTGTTTTCCTGTTTACAAGCATCCCCGCCTTTGCCGATACGCAAACCAAGCTGACCGTCGTCACAACCATTTTCCCCCAATATGATTTTGTGCGCGCCATCGCAGGCGATACCGGCGCCGTCAACCTGACCATGCTGCTCAAGCCCGGGGCGGAAATGCATTCCTACGAGCCTACCCCGCAGGACATCATTCAAATCCGCAATGCTGATCTGTTTATTTACGTTGGCGGCGAATCGGACGCCTGGGTGGATAGTATCCTCAGTTCCATGCCCGACAGCGCGGTAAAACCGCTGCGCCTGATGGATATGGTGCCTACCGTGGAAGAAGTGCTTGTGGAAGGGATGCAGGACGAAGCCGCCCCGTCATCCGCATCCGGTGAAACCGAAGCACCGGAAATGGATGAGCATGTTTGGACATCGCCTGTAAACGCGATCGCGATGGTCAACGCGCTGTGCGACGAATTGTCGGCCTTGGACACGACTCATGCGGATGCGTTCCGACTCAATGCCGCCGCCTACACAGCGCAGCTACAAACGCTGGATGACGAGTTCCGTCAGGTGGTTTCCACCGCCAAGCGTACCGAATTGCTTTTTGGCGATCGTTTCCCCATGCGCTACTTTGCGGCCGAGTACGGGCTTACCTACTATGCGGCTTTCCCGGGCTGCTCTAACGAAACCGAGCCCAGCGCGCAGACGGTCGCCTTTCTAATTGATAAAGCCAGAACGGATGGCGTGCCCGTGATTTTATATCCCGAGTTATCCGCGCACAAGGGTGCCGACGCCATCAGCGAAGAAACCGGCCTCCCAACGCATATCTTCTATGCCTGCCACAACCTGACCGCGGATGAGTTCGCCGCCGGGAAAACCGTAGTGGATTTTATGACCGATAACCTGGCCACGCTGCGAGTGGCACTCAACTGATATGGCGCTACTGTCGGGGGCGAACCTCACGCTGTACTATGAACGGGTAGCGGCGCTTCAGGAGGTATCCTTCACGGTTTCGCAAGGGGATTATCTTTGTATCGTCGGGGAAAACGGGTCTGGTAAATCGTCCCTGATGAAAGCAATCCTTGGCCTTGTACCCATATCAAGCGGAACGCTGCAACTGGGCGACGGTCTTCGCCGCACACAAATCGGCTACCTGCCGCAACAGGCGCCAACGCAACGGGATTTCCCCGCCGTTGTGGAAGAGATCGTCCTGTCCGGGTGCTTAAACCGCATGGGGATGCGCCCCTACTATACCGCCAAAGAAAAACTGCGCACGCAAACCGCATTAGACCGTCTGGGGATTGCCACGCTTCGGGGCAGAAGCTACCATGAGCTTTCCGGGGGCCAGCAGCAGCGAGTGCTGCTGGCTCGCGCCCTGTGCGCGGCCGACCGGTTGTTGCTGCTGGATGAGCCAGCCGCGGGGCTGGATCCACTGGCAACACAGGATCTGTATCAGGTAATCGCATCGCTTAACCGTCAAGAAGGCATGACCATTGTCATGGTTTCGCACGACATTCCTTCTTCCATCCATTATGCCAGCCATATCCTGCACCTGCGCAACCGCGCGTTGTTTTTCGGTCGCACGGAAAGCTACCGTAACAGCGAGGTTGCCCGTCAGTTTTTACAGGAGGCGGCTCATGATTGATTTTTTCAGGGAGATGTTCTCGTATCAGTTTCTGGTACGCGCGGTGATTGTAGGCTCGCTGGTATCGCTATGTTCGGCGCTGTTAGGCGTGAGTCTTGTGCTCAAGCGATACTCGATGATTGGCGACGGACTTTCCCATGTTGGGTTTGGTTCGCTCGCCGTAGCCATGGCGCTGGGGCTCGCGCCCCTGCAAGTTTCCATCCCGGTGGTACTGTTAGCCGCTTTCGCGCTGCTTCGGTTGAGCGAGTCCGGCCGAATCCGGGGCGACTCCGCCATCGCGATTATCTCCACCAGTTCGCTCGCCTTGGGCGTGCTGACCATCTCCATCACAGCCGGGATGAACACGGATGTTTGCAATTACCTGTTTGGTTCCATTCTCGCCATGAGCAAAGCGGATGTAAACCTCTCGCTGGTAATGAGCGCAGTGGTGCTGACCCTATACCTGTTTTTTTACCATAGGCTGTTTTCCGTAACGTTCGACGAGACTTTTGCCCGTGCCACCGGCGTACCCACGGGGCTGTACAACCTCCTGCTGGCAGCCCTCACAGCGGTTACCGTAGTGCTGGGTATGCGGTTAATGGGCGCTATGCTGATTTCCAGCCTGATTATCTTTCCGGCTTTGACAGCCATGCGCGTATGCAAGCGTTTCCGCTCGGTCATTTGGGTATCGGCGATTTTATCGCTCGTGTGCTTCTTCATTGGCATATCGGTAAGTTACGCCTTTGCTACCGCTGCCGGAGCCAGCGTCGTGGCGGTTAACCTATTTGCCTTTTTGCTTTTCTCCCTCGTCGGAATGCTGAAAAAGAGGAGGAAACCCGCGTGAAAAGACTGTGTTCCTTGCTTGCTGCCCTATTGCTCTTTAACCTGCCCGCCTTGGCAGAAACGGCGGAGTTGCCTGTGGATGTGGAAGTTACCGAGAAAATGTTCCTATCCCAGATTAGCGACATCAACCTGAACAGCGAAGATTATCTGGGCAAGGTGATCGCGCTGGAAGGGATGTTCATGACGGTGGATTACGGTACCGGCGGCCCGGTGTACCATCTGGTGTACCGAAAATCCCCCGGTTGTTGCGGCAACGACGGCATTACCGGGTTGGAGGTCGTATGGGATGATCCCGCAACCGTATTTCCTGCGGAAAACACGTGGGTGCGCGCCGTGGGAACCTTGGAGCAATATACCCAGGACGATATGCCTTACCTGCAGCTGCGCCTACAGTCCCTGACCCCAACGGATAAACCCGGGCTCGATTTTGTAACACAGTAGCGCCTCATTTGTACCTATCCAGCTTCCTTTCGCTCCAAAGCTGGCGTTATGGGGGGCTTACCAAAGCGTTCCATATGCCCATCGCGGTGCCAGCAATCGATCTGTGTGGTTGGCTGCGCAAGCTTATTGCCTGCCAACCGCCTGTAATCAGCACCCCCGCGCGCCGGAAGGTTCCGGCATGCGGGGGTGCTGTACAAATATGCAATTTCAACCCTGTTTACAACCGGGTTTATCCCTTGGCGCCCAGTCGGCGCGCAATCTGTTCCAGCGTTGCTAACCCATTATGAAAGCCGTTTCCGTTATCCAGCACTACGTCGGCTACGCTGCGATACACAGGCATTCTTTCTTCATAAATACGTTCAATCTCATCGCGGCCCTTCTGCGCCAGCAGGGGACGCTTCTCCGCGCGAATATCCATCAAAATATCGTCAATCGGGCGGTCAATCAGCACCACATAACCGTGTGTGCGCATCAGCCTGCGATTCTCTTCCCGCAGCGCGGTGCCGCCGCCGGTGGAGATGATCCCCGGCGTCGCGTTAATCAATTCGCGCAACAGGCGGGTTTCGCCATCCCGAAAGGCTTGTTCGCCATAGGTTTCGTAGATTTGCGCCGTGTTCATCCCGGTCATCTCCGTCAAGTAGGCGTCCGTATCCAGATATGGGGTCTGGAGCTTGAGCGCAACGCGCCTTCCCAGCGCGCTCTTCCCGCTCCCGGGCATACCTACCAGAAAGATGTGCCGCTCCATGACGTTACTCCCTTTCCGCCGTATCCTTTTCCCGCTTGTCGCCGCCTTCGCCCAACGACCGGGGCCGATTTGCCGCCTCCAAGGTAAACTCAAACGCAGCGCCGATTTCTGTAGGCAGCAACCGAATTTGTTGACCATGCTGCTGCATAATGCGCTGGCAGATGCTTAACCCAAGGCCGGTACCGGATCCCTTGCCGACTGTATGCGCCTTATCCGCTTTGTAAAACCGTTCAAAGATATGCGGACGATCCTCCGGCAGGATAGGCGCCCCGTCGTTTGCTACGACAACCGATACCATATCATGCACCAAAGAGGTACCGATTGTCAAGTTCCCATTATCATTCAGGAATTTCAACGCATTATCCAGGAGGTTGTATATTACCTGCGTAATGCGGTCCTGATCGGCGTTCACCATGCAAATCTCCTGCTGGAAATCCAAATGAAGCTCAATCTTGCGCTGTTCCAAATCGTTCATGCGCCCGATCACCACGCGGCGAATAGCTTCGTTAATGTCAAAAGCGGTCATCTTCAAAGCGACCGCGCCTTTTTCCATGCGGCTCAAATCCAACAGATCCGCAATGAGTTTTTTCAGGCGATTGGTTTCATCGCTGACAACCTGCAGGTATCGGTCACGTTCCTCCAGAGGGATGGTACCGTCCAGCATTCCTTCCACAAAACCATGTATGCTGGTTACCGGAGAACGGAGCTCGTGACTGACATTCGCAACAAATTCTCGTCGGCTTTCCTCTACCTGCGCCAGCTTATCCGCCATCACGTTAAAGGCGCCAGCCAACTGCCGCACCTCGTTTACCCCGGTAACGGCCGCGCGCGTGCTGAAACGGCCGCGGCTCATATCCTCCGCCGCGCGGGTAATCACGGTAAGGGGCATCACGATGCTGCGGGTGTACATAAGCGCGCACGCCGCCGATACCAGCGCCGCAATGGAGAAACCCGCCACTATTTGAAACACAATGCCCCGGTACTCCGCCTCAATAATCTGCGCGCTCGTATGGATGAAAACCGCGCCCAGCACACTGCCATTTTGCACCCACGGCACCGCAACGGTGAAAACCGTGCCCTTGGCCGCGTTGGTAATGCGCGTTTGAATTTCCTTGCCGGTAAGCACCTCATGCAGCGCATCGGTCACATCGGATGTGCTAAGGCTCTCCACAGTGTCTGGATTGTTGACAATCGCCGTGTTCATATTATCCTTTACGCGGCCGTTGCGGTCCACAATCAGGATATACGCGCCAAAATCATCATACACCTTGGCGGCTTTCCATTGCAGATAGGTTTCCGTGGGCGTATCCAGCCCCAGATAGTTGCTCAAATCGGAATCATTGACCCGGCTGGCCAGGAAGGCGATTTCCCTCGCCTGCACCAGCAGGCTCTCCATCCGGCTTTGAATCATATTGTTGCGAATGGCGATGATGGAAAAACCCGCGCCTACAAACACCACTACCAAAATAATCAGCAGTAAAATGGAGAATAGGCGCGAGAACATACTGTGCAGCATACTGTTACCTCGCAGAGGCGCCCTATTGGGCTCACTTGGTTTCAAATTTGTAGCCGACTCGCCAAACCGTATGGATTTCCCAGCCGTATTGCTCACAGCCTACCAGTTTTTCCCGCAGGCGCTTGATGTGCACATCCACCGTGCGGCTATCCCCAAAAAAGTCAAAGCCCCATACCCGTTCCAGCAGTTGTTCGCGGGTAAACACCATATTGGGGTGCGAGGCTAAAAAGTAGAGCACTTCCAATTCTTTGGGCGGCATCTCCACCGGTTTTCCCTCAAACGTCACTTCATAACGGGTAAGGCTCACCGTCAATTGGGGAAAAGTCAGCATATCATCCGTTTCCGCATCGGCCGGGTCGGAGGTGCTACGGCGGAGCACCGCTTTTACGCGCGCTACCAGTTCCTTGTTTTCAAAGGGCTTGGTGATATAGTCGTCCGCTCCCAGCTCCAATCCCAACACCTTATCAAACGTTTCGTCCTTGGCGGTTAGCATAATCACCGGCGTTTTGCTGGTTTTGCGGATTTCCCGCAAAACCTCCAGTCCGTCCACGCCGGGGAGCATAACATCCAGCAGCACCAGCGCCGGCTGTTGCCGCTTGAATGCGGCCAACCCATCATCCCCACGGGCGGCCTCGCAAACCTCAAACCCTTCCTTTTCCAAATACAGCCGTATCAGGTGACTGATATTGCGGTCGTCATCCACCAGCAAAATGCGCTGTTTATCCGACAAGGTGATCCCTCCCAACATTGCGGTTTGTTTCATAATCGGCATTTGCGCCTGCTGCGATCAGGTTCGGCTTTGGCAACCTTCCCCGATGGTGCTCGCGGTTTCTCCGCGCAGCTCGCCAGGCTTATCGCGAAAGGTTTAATCCCTCACTCTGGAATATACCCGATTAAAAGCCGTTTCTATCGTTTCTCGCTGCCATTCAGGGGCGACTGTCTTCACCAAGCAAGGCATCGGGGCGCTATTTCAGCGTTACCACCGTTACCCCGTCTTCCCCTTCGCCATAGACGCCCAACCGGTAGCTTTTCACATCCATATGCCCTTTCAGGTGCCGTTGAATGCCTGTGCGCAGAACCCCCGTGCCTTTCCCGTGGATGATGCTCACCTCGTGCAAGCCCGCAAGCGTCGCCTCATCCAGATAACGGTCCACCTCCGGCAGCGCCTCGTCCTGCGCCATGCCCCGCACGTCCAGCTCCAAAGGCACGCTGCGCGTTGCCGCGCCTGTTTTGGCAAGCACCGTGCTCTTTTTCTGCTTGGGCGGTTCCACAATGCGCAATTGGCTCAGGTGCGCCTTCATTTTCATGATGCCCGCCTGTATCTGCACTTCGCCTTTGCTGTCCGGCAGGGTAAGCACAGTCCCCAGGGTTTTCAAATGCACAATCTCCACGTGTTCCCCTATCCGCACGGTTTTCGGAGCGATAAAACGGGTCTCGCTTGGCTGTGCCAACCCCTCGCTAAGCGCGTCGATTCCCTGCTCCATTCGTTTTTTCAGCGCCAGCACCTCATGCTCCGGTGTCTGCGCCTGTTTCTTAATCGCTTTTAATTCCGACAGGATACTTTCGGATTCTCGCCGCGCGTTTTCCATGATGCGTTTAGCATCCTCGCGCGCCTTGCGCAGGTTTTTCTCCCGGCTCTGCTCCATCTCCCGGCGCAAGGCTTCCGCCTCATCCCGCAGGCGCACGGTTTCCTGCCGCGTTTCCTCAGCCAGCGAACGTTCCTTTTCCGCGATCTGCCGGTGATACTCGGCGTTGGCAATTACATCCTCAAAACGTACGTCGTTTTGGGACAGCAGTTGTTTGGCATGGTCAATTAAATCCTCCGCCAAACCCAACCGTCGGCTAATTTCAAACGCGTTGCTCTTCCCTGGGATGCCGATGGAAAGACGATAAGTGGGCCGAAGCGTTGCTACGTCAAACTCCACGCTGGCGTTTTCAATTCCTTGCGTTGTCAGCGCAAACGCCTTCAACTCGCTGTAATGCGTCGTAGCCATGGTGCGAATGCCCCGACGCAGCAGGCTCTCCAAAATTGTTTGCGCCAACGCGGCCCCTTCCGTAGGGTCGGTACCCGCGCCCAACTCGTCAAACAGAGCAAGGTCGCGCTCCGTAACGCGCTGCATGATTTCCACAATGTTGCGCATATGGCTTGAGAAGGTGGAAAGGGACTGCTCTATGGATTGCTCGTCGCCAATATCGGCATACACATGCTCAAACACCGCCAGTTCCGTGCCCAGTTCGGCAGGCACATGCAACCCGGCCTGCGCCATCAGGGTCAGCAAGCCCACGGTTTTCAGCGTTACGGTTTTACCGCCGGTATTAGGGCCGGTAACAATGAGCGTGGTAAAATCTTCCCCCAGCCATAGGTTGGTAGGCACAACCCGTTCCCGGTCGATCAGCGGGTGCCGCCCGCGAATGATGCGTATATACCCGCGCTGGTTCAGTTTAGGCAGCACCGCGCTCATGTCCTTGGCGAGTAACCCTTTGGCAAACACGAAGTCCAAATGAGCCAAGATCATAATATTATTGCGGAGATCCTCCGCATGGGGCGCGATTCGATCAGACAGCGCCTGCAAGATGCGGGCGATTTCCTGCTGTTCTTTCGCGCGTAGCTGTTTGAGATCATTTCCCATCTCCACTACCGCGATGGGCTCCACAAACAGGGTTGCTCCAGTCGAGCTCTGGTCATGCACAAGCCCCGGCACATTGGCGCGGCATTCCGCCTTCACAGGGATGCAATAACGGTCGCCACGCATGGTGATTATCGCGTCTTGCAGGTATTTGGCGAAGGAGGAACTGTGAATCATACTGTTGAGTTTATCTCGCATACGCTCATTTGCGGAGCGAATCTGCCTGCGAATGCCGCTTAGTTCCGGCGAGGCCCTGTCCGCAATTTCATCCTCACTGAGGATGGCGTCGCTAATGTCTTGCTCCACAGCGGGTAACGTAGTTAGCCGACTGGCCAGGCCAGTAATAATGGGCGTATCTTCCCGCTCCTTAACCAGCGCTGCGCGCGCGGGTCGTGACGCGCGCAGGCAGCTCGCAACATCTAGCAGCGCCTTTGGGGAAAGCGCCGCTCCTTTTTGCGCAAGGGTAAGCTGTTCGCGCACATCCGCAAACGAACTCAGGGGTTGGCCGCCGTTATAGGCAATCAGGATAACCGCTTCTTCGGTTTCGTCCAGCGCGCGGGTTACTTCGGAAAATCCTGTATGGGGCGCAAGCTTTCCGCACAATTCCGCGCCCATGGGGGTTACGCAGAAAGTGGCAAGCTGATCCCGAATTTTGGTAAACTCAAGCACGCGCAATTCACGGTTGGGTTCCAAGGCCATGTTCCTCCTCTGACAAACGCCCATCCGGGGCGTAACGGCGACCGGCAACCCGGCCGTCACCGGCACCTGCAAAACGGTTTCCGGCTTCATGCAATACAATACCAGTTTCTACGTACCTGTTGTTTACGCTGCCTGCTCCAAACGCCTTGCGATCATCTTCCCCATCGCCGGGCGTTATTCCACTCCACGCAGAAAATGCCCGGAGGTAGTGGTTCCCTCCCCTTGCAACCTGGCTTTTCCCTGCGTGTGCATGGCAAAACGGGCAACGATTGCGCGTTGTTCCTCCGTGGTTTCAATGGTAAAACGCAATAACCTTCCAACGCCGAGCTTCTCTCTCGCTGTCTCCTGATGGCTCAAATCAGTCGGAAGCGCATTCACCACTTCCAACACGCACCCCTCCGGCATTCGCAAGCGAGTCAGTGGAAAGCGGTAACCGCGACGGTCGGTCAAAGCGGCGTCCGGCGAGGCGCAGGCTCGATCCTCCGGTTTACACAGCGCACATGCCGCCCGCCCACTGTGCAAGCCCAAGCGCACCCTTTCAGGGCAATGGTTAAGCAGCATCACACGCTGCCGGCCATACACAGGCAACAAGCCGGGCACAACGGTACGGCCTATCGCAGCCAGTTCCTCCCGGCTCAGTTCCGGCCAGAGCGTATAAAATGCAAAGGGCTTGCGCAACAGCGCTGCGGCGGCTTCCCGGTTGGTTACCGGAACTCCGTCGCCCAAAGCCACGGGCATGGTTATGGGAAACCCCAGTTGCCCCACACTGCCCAGCACAATCCCGGCAAGCTTTTCCCGATATTGGAGAAGTGCTGGCCATGCCTGACGAAAAACAGTGTCACTCATTTGCGGTGGAAGTTCCAGCCATACACCATCCGGAAGCTGACGCAACCCCTTTTCCAACTCCGGTACGCGCCAATCTCGGGGCGCGTATTGGAGTAGGTTCGCCCCCAACGCTGTAAAATCCTTCCCCAAAGCCGCGTCGCCAAAGCGTACCGCCAGCGTTTGCGGGCCGATACAGCCTGCCTTCGCTACTGTTTGATGATCGCCAACCCATGCGCCAGCCGAGGGGTATGTATCAGCCTTCGGGATGTCGGTTAACGCGGCAGGCACGGCCTCTGTCTTCGTCTGCGTTTGCGCCGCAGCACCTTCCGGGTTGTACGCCTGCTGGGGCATTTGAGCCAGCGCCGCCTCTTTTGCGGGGCTAAAAAAAGCTGCGCTCCGTTCGGCGGACAACCGTTCCAGCGCGTCTCGACGCAAGCGATTCAGCGCCGCCACCGGAATAAAAGCGCCATCCGTATCCACGGTCGGGTTTTCCGCCAACACATAAGGCGTATCCCCCAGTCGCGCGAGCGATCGGGCAATTTCCTCCTGTGTCAGAGGCCGGGTTTTGGGGATTTGCGCCAGGTCTCCCCGCACTTGTACGACCGTTTGCCCATCGCTTGCGGCAAGCAGGAGAGGCTCTCCAGCGTGCACAACAGCCTTAAAGAATATGGGAATTTGCTTTGCCGGCATGGCCTGCGCTCTGTTCAATTGCTGCGCATCCGCCAGCCGATAAACCGGATCGCCAACGCGAACAGCATCGCCATCCCGCAACCTCAGTGTAGCCTGTTTCTGTGCTTCCGGGCCGGAATAGCGAACTTCCACATCCGTTTGCGCATCCACACGCAAGCTATCGCCGTCATGCATGGGCATGGCCAGCGCCATGTTTGCCAGCCGACCCTGAACCGATACGATTTTGCCTAACGCCACACCGCCATGGCTCACCCTGTCGGTCGCACAGCAATCCGCATCTTCCACGCCCATGGCGTACCCGCGGGTAAATCCCCCACGGTGAAAAATCTGCAACAAATCCTGCCGTTCCATAGCATCGGCGGGATGAAAAGAACCCCGCGCCAACGCGTCCAATGCGCGTCGGTAACGCTCGGTGACTACCGCCACATATTCGGCTCGTTTCAACCGTCCTTCAATTTTCAACGAGGCGACGCCCGCCTGTTGCAACGCCGGCAGATCGTCGCGCAGGCACAGATCGCGCATGGAAAGCAACGCGGCCGTATGCCCGCGCAATGCAACCTGTTGGCGGCAGGGTTGCGCACAGCGACCGCGGTTGCCGCTTCGGCCGCCCGCCATACTGGATAGCAGGCATTGTCCGCTGACGGACGCGCAAAGCGCGCCATGCACAAAAACTTCCGTATCCACGCCCGTCGCAGCCACCTCCGCAATAGCGGCAAGCGAGCACTCCCTCGCAAGCACCACCCGGGTAAAACCCTGATCCTGCGTAAACTGCGCCCCTGCGGCCGTGTGAATACCCATTTGTGTGCTTGTGTGCAAATCCAGCGTGGGAAAATGTTGCCGTACCATACGCGCCACACCCATATCCTGCACAATAACCGCATCGGCATGGCAAGCGGCAATCACCCCAAGCGCATCCCAAACCGCTTCCAGTTCACCCTGCTTAATCAGGGTGTTTACCGTTACATGGATACGCACATGGTGCAGGTGGGCATACGCTACCGCTTTCTCCAATGCCTCCGCGTCAAAATTGCCTGCGGTGGCTCTCGCGCCAAAACGCGCATAACCCAAATAGACGGCGTCCGCACCGGCATTAACCGCCGCGTGGAGCGCCGCCTCATCTCCGGCGGGAGAAAGCAGTTCCATCGGTTTGCTCATGCATCTACTGCGCGGGTCGCGCCGCGCCCTCATTTCCCAAAAAGCAGCCCGGCACAGGTTGCGTTTTCCCGTGCCGGGCAACTGGCTTACAGTTGATCGAAGGGATACACCTGACCGTCGGTTTCTACCCGAATCGACTGGATCACCTGCGGCACGCTCGGCCGATCGGAGCGGTCCGTAGGCACACTCACGATTGCGTCGGAAACCTCAAGCCCTTCCAGCACCTTGCCAAACGCGGCGTACGAGCCATCCAGATGAGGGCTGTCGCTAGTCATGATAAAAAACTGGGAGCCTGCGCTATCCTTCATCATGCTACGCGCCATGCTCAAAATCCCCTTGGTATGGCGAAGCGGGTTGGCAATGCCGTTTTGCGCAAATTCCCCTTTAATGCTGTATCCCGGGCCGCCGGTGCCGGTGCCTTTGGGGCATCCGCCCTGAATCATAAACCCGGGGATGCAGCGGTGGAAAATCAACCCGTCGTAGAAGCCGCTGTTAGCCAACGCGATGAAGTTGCCCACGCTCTGCGGCGCAATTTCCGGATACAGCTCGCCTTTCATGACGCCGCCGTTTTTCATCACAATCTCAAACACAGGGTTTGCCAAAGGGATCATCCTTTCCTTTGCGTGACGGATATTTCCGCCGCGCCGTTACCGATAACAACGCAAATATTATAACAGATTTGGTAAAACATGCAAGCACGGGCGAACCGCACGCAAGCGGAAGCGGTTACGTATCCGCGACCACCAAGCCCTGCCTCCGCGCGCCCATACCGCGAAACGACCGGCAAGCTCCCAAAAAACCTGCGTTCGAGAAAGAAATTTCCGCTTTGTTTTCTCCCCATTTATCCTGTTTTTGGCTTGAAAGGCGTTCCGATCTCTGCTACAATGTCGATAGTATTCGAAGGAATTCATTAAACTCGCCAGTCTCCACAGCCGGTCGACCCTCGTTTGATGGCTAGCCAGGAGGATAGGAGGCGCCATGAACGGAAACCAGCATGTGCTCATTGTAGATGATACCGGCAGTCTGAGGTATCAGGAACTTTTCAACTCCGACCATTTTGTGCAAACAGCAACCGATTTGGCGTCTGCATTGGATATTGTACGTGCGCAGCCATCCATAACCATAGCGCTCGTAAACCTGGAAAACGCAACCGAAGATGCGCTTACCCTGCTTGCGGAACTGCATTGTCTGCAGGAACCGCCCGCGGTGGGCTTATGTTTGGCATCCTCGGAAGTGGAACGATACCCAGCGCTTGGTGACCTGGGCGTGGACGAACTGATGATACGCCCGCTGCATTTTGCCGCGCTCAAACACCATATTACCGTGTTGCAACAACTTCGCAAACACCGTGAGGATGCCAAACGCAACGAAGTAACCCACATCAATCTGCTCAATAAACTTAGCACAGGGGCAGGTTTTTTTGGTTTTACAGGCAAGGGCCTGAAACCGCTTTTCCTCAACAACGTACTTCTTAGCGCGGCTCAAAGTGCCGATGTTCCTCTGCAACTCGATATGCCTGACGCACTGGCCCTTCTGAATGCGGAAGATGCATCCGCGGTGCTCAACGGCGTAGTGCGCAACCTGCATTCCGGGGACCCGGTGGATTTACCCATCCGCATTATCCGCAAGGACGGGAGCGAGCTTTCCCTTCGGCTTCGTGCTTTGCCGGTGCGCTGCGCGCAGATAGACATGCCTGTGTACTTGGCCAACTTTACCGATATTACTGCGCAGTACCATGCGGAAAGAGCGCTAAAGGATGCCGATCGCCAAATGCTGTCCCTGATGAACACCGTGCCCGGCGGCATTGCGATCTACAGCCTTACCCCCAAGATTCAATTGCTGTACAGTAACGATGTGCTGCGCCGCATGTGCGGCTATACTGCCGAAGAATATGACCGTATCATGCAGGAAGATTATCATCTTTTGATCGACCCGCGCGACCATGCGCTGGTGGACTCGACCATTGCAAGCTTTATAGAGGAGCCTCGCCATTTGGAGGATTATTTCCGGATTCTGTCCAAAAACGGCGATGTCCTTTGGATGCGGGCCACGCTGTCCCCCCATGCGGACGGCAAACATTGCAACACCGTCTTTATTGATGTAACCCGGGAAAAGGAAAACGAGGAAAAAAACGAGCGGATGCTGCGGGAAATGTATTTTCACGCCGAGCATGACACGCTTACCGGCATCCATAACCGGGAAGCGTTCTACCGCAAAACGGCCGAATTGCTGCGCGATCACCCCGAACAGCCCTACGTATTGCTTGCCATGGATATTGAGCGCTTTAAAGTGATTAACGACCTGTTTGGCAAGGATTTGGGCGATCGCATTCTCAAGGCTATTGCCAATGGTTTGCAGCATCTGCTCAGCGCTGTGGGTACCTACGCGCGGCTGGAAGCCGACCATTTTGTAGCCTGTTTTCCACAAAAGCTGTTGGATATTGATCGAATAGCGAAGCTGTTTGCCATCGGGCTGCGCCGTCAAAAAATCGATTATCAGATTCAGCTTTGCTTTGGTATTTACCTCATTCACAACAGAAGCGTACCGATCAACCATATGTGCGACCGTGCCGTAATGGCGCTAAAAACCGTTAAGGGCAATGCCGTTACACATTTTGCCTATTATTTCGACAAAATGCGGCTTGCCATGCTGGAAGAGACCGCCATCCTGGATGAAATGAACGCAGCCCTGCAAAATGGGCAGTTTGTGCCATACCTGCAACCGATTTTTTCTGTGGAAACAGGGCGGCCTGTAAGCGTAGAAGCGCTTGTGCGCTGGAACCATCCCACCAAAGGGCTTATCCCTCCCGCGCGCTTTATCCCGTTGTTTGAGCAAAACGGTTTTATTATCCGTTTGGACTATGCCATTTGGGAGCAAGCCTGTCAGGTGCTCGCCGATTGGAAGCGACGCGGATATCCTCTGCCGCTGTCCGTAAACATGAGCCGAATCGATTTGTATCACCCGCACATCTGTGAGGATCTGATTGCCTTAACCCGAAAGTACGACATCGAGCCATCGTCCCTTCGGCTGGAGATTACGGAAAGCGCATATTCCAAAGACCCCAACGAACTGCTGACCGCGATTGAGCGTTTACGCTCTGAAGGTTTTGTGGTTCTGATGGACGATTTCGGCAGCGGGTACAGCAGCCTGAACATTCTGATGGATATGCCGGTAGATGTGCTCAAACTCGATATGCGCTTTCTCGCAACCCTGAACACCAATCCTCGCGCTGCAAGCGTGCTCACCAGCGTAGTGCGCATGGCTAAATGGTTACACATCCCCGTTGTTGCCGAAGGCGTAGAAACGCAGGAGCAGCTTGCCTTTTTGCGTTCCATTGGCTGTGACAACGCACAGGGGTACCTGTTTGCCATGCCGATGAGCGTTGCGGAGTATACGCTGCGCTACGTGGAACCTTCCGATAAAGCGCCGATGTCCCTGCCCACGATGCCGCAGGATTCTTTGGATCTATCCTGCCTGTGGAATGGCGACAAGTTCACGGATGCCCTGTTTAACGGCATGGTTGGCGGCATGGGGATTTATGAGCTCAACAATATGCATTTGGAAATCCGCCGCGTAAATGACGGTTTCTGCGAGTTGTTTGGCTGTTCCCCGCAGGATGTGTTCGACAGCGGCAATGACGCCCTCGTGTATTTGCATCCGGATGACCGGCAGGGTTTGCTGGAGGTATGCCGAACAGCCGCGCAAACAGCCCATGTGGAACGGTATGTGGGTCGCCACGTGCATATGCGGGATGGCCGGCAGATTTGGGTGGAAGCGCGGGTGCGCCATCTTGGCCGCGCCGGCGCCAGCGATGTTTTCTGCTTTACCTTCCATGATGTAACCGACCGCAAGGAGTTTGAACAGGTACGCAATCTTCGGAATTACGCGCTATTACTGCGTGGCATTTATACCAGTGTTTTTGAAATCAATCTGAAAGCGCAAACGGTGCGCACCGTCTGTTCCCCTTCCGGCGACAAATTGGCCGCTCAGCCAGAGCAGCCGACCGCCGCTTTGGCTAACATGCTCCAAGAGCTTCTTTTCGAGCCGGATCTGGAACTGTGCCAGTCTGTTTTCATCCCAGGGTACCTGTCGCGCCGGATGCGGGATGAACAGCGCGACTACTACCTTGTGGAGCGAAAAACCCACGCTGCGGGTAAGGAGCCCCGTTGGGCGTCGTTTACCTTCCTTCGCATGCCTACGGATACGCAGGAAGAAACATACCTGCTGTGTATCGCGGATGTGGATACCCGAAAACGTACCGATGATCTTCTGCTGGAAAATCAGTGGTTACAGCAAAAGCAGGCCGAGCAGGAGCAATATCTGGCGCTCATGGAACATCTGGGTACCACATTGTTTGAGATCAACACCCGTACAGGGCGTGTGGTGTCTTCGTTTGGGTTCCGGCATTATGCCATGAGCGCATTTGATTTTCACCAGCTGCACTCGTATAAAGACTTGGAACCCTTCCTGTTTCAGCAGGATTTACCTTTGTTTCGTATGTTTGTGAACGACCTGCTTGCGCACGGCAGCGCCGCCGTTACGCTCAGGGTAATGCTGCAAAACGGCCAAAATGTTTGGTGTCGGGTGCTCAGCAGCTTGATTTCGGACGAAGCCGGCCATCTTGCGCGTTGCGTTACAGCCATCAGCCAAATTGACGAAGAGGTGAAAATTCGCGAGCAATATCTGGATGAGCAATCGCGTTTTCAGACCTTTGCGGATAATTTTCAGGTTGGACTTGGCATTTTTGAAGTATCGCAGGGGCGTCAGCGCATTCTCTACCTCAGCGGCGGTTACCGCCGTATGATCGGTTATCCGGATGACGAGGCCTTCTATGACGATAGAACCCGCTACGCCGGTGTGCACCCGGATGACATCCCCCGGTTTGAACAAGCCACCAAGGCTCTGTTGACCACCGGCAAGCCGTATACCTTGGAATACCGTGTGCGCCACAAAGACGGGCATTATTTATGGCTGCGTTCCCGCAACGTGGTTTATAGCGGTTCTATGCAGGGGAAAACCCTCATCTACGCCGTTATTCAGGACATCACGGAGCTAAAGGCTTTACAGGCGGATTTGCAAACCGTGGTGGAAGCGTTCTCCAGCGGTGTTGGGGTATTCCAATATACCGATGCTTTGCACCTGATACGGCAAAATGCCAGGATGGCATCTTTATCCGGTTGTGTTGAGAGTTCGCTTCCCGCCTCGGCGCCGTTGAGCGCCCTTTTGCAGGCCCATATGCAATCCGGTTTATCTATTACGGAACATGCGCGGTTGCTTACGCCGGATGGCAGCGAGGTGTCCGTTCGTATTTTCACGGTTTCCACTCGCGACGCAAATGGCGTAAATGAGTACCTTGTTACAGAAAACGCCCCTCAAAAGACAAGGAAATTCCATTCCTAGCCACAGGTGCTATTGCTGCGCAGGCATTCCTTTTCTAGTTGCCACCCTGTATGCACGGTCGCATCTGTTTGGGTGGCCAACGGCAAAGGGCGCGTGGGCGCAATACGACTGCCGAATCAAATGAGCAAACGGTTTGCCCCCCACTACCCTGGACATTCAACCCATTCAGACAACCTTGGAATAGGCGGGCTATCGGAACCTCATGCCCCGCTTGCCGTCGTCCATCGGACGACGGTTTTCCTTTCGTGCATTTTCTGAGACGCTTGCCTGTGCTGGCGTACCAAGAACCATGTATTGGCTGAATGTCGGCTTCGTTTTTCCCTGACGCTTGATTGAGCGGTTTTTTCGGGAAGCAAAACCCGTCAAAAAGCCGCCATGATACCAAAGGCGTCATATAGCGTGGATCTGTTTCCGCGCTTGACGCAGCAACCGTTTCCCGCTATCATAGCGAAGGAGACAAGGATTTCTGCGAAAAACCCTCTTGCTAGGTATCAGGTTCCTGCTTGCGTTTTCTTTCACGTTTTCTTGTATCGCAGGGTTGTGTTTCCCCCTGGCGAGCCCTGTGGTTACCCCTCTGTCCCCAGCCACTTATCCACAAGGAGAAGCGCGTATGTTAAACCCACGCATCCTGCTGGTGCTTGCCAATCCGCCCAGCTTCGATTTGGCGCTGGATACCCTGCTGGCTGCCCTGTCCACCGCCGCACGTCCTTATGGGCTTCGTTTTGCGTTGCCGTCGCACCTTGCGGCTGAGGTGGCGGCGGCGCAACTTCCGCCGGGCGCGTTGGGTGCGGGGGACATCAAATTCTATGATGACGCGCTGTCGCTGGGCGGTATTCTCCCCCTTCTGACAGACGAAACCCATTTTTTATGGTTGGACGGAGCATACGCGTTTCACCCGCAATGGGATCGGGTTCTTTTATCCCGGTATTCCCGCATTGCCAACAGGCGCGCGCTGATGACGGGTATCATATCCGGTTGTGACACGCAGGCGCAAGCCTATTTACCCGCTTTTGGCAATGCCTCCGCGCCCAGCGGGTACCTACTGGTGCCGGGGGTTGCGCTGGTATGCAGCACTGCCCCTGTCAAAACCCTTATCGCATATCCATTCTTACTTTTTGGCCCCGTAGTTTACCTGCGCGAAGCGGATACGCGGCTGGAAACGCTTTCGCTGGCAGCCTACGCGGCAGGGTTTGCTGTTTTCGCACTGGATCGAGCGCCGTTTTGGCGTACGGATGGCTGTCCGCCGCCGGCCCTGCTGGCGCCACCGGCGCCTGATGCCATGCCAACTGCTGTTTTGCACCGTTTTGAACAGTCCGCAGGTATTCAGTTTCAGGCGCAAACGGTTTCCGTTCGTGCCACGCTTGGGTATTTTAACGTGGAAAACCGTTATGCCCAAACTTTGCCATTCGCCATAAAGCTTCGGCGCAAAGCGCAGGAAGCTTTGCGCCGAGGCGATAGCGGATTGCCGTTGGTGGTTACCGCGCAGGTAGATCTGCCGGATGCGCCGCTGGCGCCGCAAGCCTATGTGCTCCGATTTGAGAATCTGTGCGCGCTTCATCACCTGCCGCTGATTTTATATGCGGGCGGCGAATCCGAGCGCCGCTTGCGAGCCATGTTCCCCAATACCCTCGCATACCCGGATCATTCTCTGCTACCGCGCACTTTGCTTGCCGATGGTATGACGCCCAGTGAGCTTTTTGCGCGCAACAAGCTGTTGTTGCTGGAACGAACCCGGAGATCCTATCCCAGCTATACGCATATCGCTTGGTTATGCGCGGATGCCCTGCCGCATCCAGTGTGCCCCGATGCCGGCGTGGATTGTTCCGCGTTGATGGACGACCGCGCACATTTGGCGTGGGTACACGGCGAACCGGATGCAACGTTTCTGATCCTCCCCCGCAGGCTGCTAAAACTCTTTGTGCGCGAAGTACAATCCATCACGCAGTTGGATACCGCCATGAAACGCGATTTCAGCGAAGCGGCCATGTTACGCAGGCTGACGGTGAAATACCCGGATTTGTTTACATTGCATCCCATGCCGCAAAGCGGGCTACTGTTCTTGAGCTGTTTGGATCGGCCGTTGATCAGCGCCCCGCTGGCGCGGCTGTTGGAGGATCTGCCTCGCCCTGTTCGCCTGTCCGCGACACCCCAAACACGAGAGGAGAATATACCCGATGCAGACTGACCGCTGCCCCGCCCCGGAGCACCCAACGCATCCCGTTGCCTATAGCCGTGCCGAGCAGGTGCATATCATCATGCCCGGCGATTGTAACCAAAGCTTCCGGCTTTTTGGCGGCAAATTGATGGAGTGGGTGGATATCGTCGCCGCGGTCGTCGCCCGTCGTCACAGCGGCTGTGATGTTACCACCGCGTCGATCGATCGCTTAGATTTTCTTGCGCCCGCAAAGCTTAACGATATTGTAGTGCTGCAGGGTCGGCTGGTGTATGTGGGCCGAACCAGCATGTTGGTGTGTGTGGATACTTATGTGGAAGATTCAGAATGCCACGTTGTTACGCACGCCTTGGTAAACCGCGCCTTTCTGACCATGGTTGCGCTTGGTGCGGATCATAAGCCTCAACCCGTTCCCCGTTTGCTGCTTACAACCGATCAGGAACGCGAAGATTTTGCTTTGGGCAAAGCCCGCCGCGACGCCGCTTTGCCTGCCCGGCAGGGCTAACGCAAAGGGGGGCAGGGTTTTGCGATAACCATACCGGAGAAAGGCTGTCCGAATCAAACGCGGACGCCTTCCTTCCTTTGTGTCTGTTTCCCGGTGCGTGTTGCCCGCCACGCGCAGGAGCCTCTCATACGGTTGTCATAGGCCCTTTCGCGCTCGTTTCGCATTTTCCTGACGACTGGTATTTACGGTTTTTTAGACCCTGAAACACGGGGAAAACGCAAGTTTTCTTTTGACACGTTCAGACCCCAATGCTATAATGTACGCTAGAGTTTTATGCTCGATAAGGAGGATTATCTGTGCAAGCTGCGGATCTTCTCAAGGAGCTGTTTTCCGGTGTCGTCTACCTCGGCACGGCCGACGGCTTAAAAACCCTCATCATGTTCGTTGTCGCCGGTGTCCTGATTTACCTTGCCATTAAAAAGGATTATGAACCCGCGCTGTTGTTGCCCATCGGTTTTGGCGCCATTCTGGCAAACCTTCCGCCGATTATCGACGCGGTAACCGGCAACCCCGCGGCAAGCGTGCTGGGCAGCGAAGGCTTCCTGACGGTGCTCTTTAATTCCGGCATCAAGAACGAGCTCTTCCCCATTCTGATCTTCATCGCCGTCGGCGCGATGATCGACTTCTCGCCTCTGCTGAAGGATCCCTCCATGATTTTCTTTGGCGCGGCGGCTCAGTTTGGCATCTTTGTGACCTTTCTGGCCGCGATGTTCTTGATTCCCGTTGTTATTCCCGACATTGCCGCCATGGCAGCCGGCCCCGAAAAAGATAGCATTATCCTTCGTCTCGCTTCCGCTATCGGGATCATCGGCGCAGCGGACGGGCCTACCACGCTGTATGTCGCCAACCATTTTAACCTGACCCAATACATGGCGCCCATCTCGGTTGCGGCGTATAGCTATATGTCCCTTGTTCCCGTCATTCAACCGCCGGTTATCCGCGCGCTTACCACAAAAAAAGAGCGCACCATCCGCATGTCCTATAATGAAGAGCGCGCTCCCCGCGCCGCACTGATCATTTTCCCCATTGCAGTAACCATTCTGGCGGGGGTCATCGTGCCGATGAGCGCGCCGCTGATCGGTAGCCTGATGTTTGGCAACCTGCTGCGGGAATGCGGCGTACTCGAACGTTTGAGCAAAACTGCCCAAAATGAACTGGCCAATCTGGTCACCATCCTGCTGGGGCTTACCATCGGCTCCACCATGGTCGCGGCCAATTTTATCCGTTGGGATACGCTGCTGATTCTGGGCCTTGGGTTGTTCGCCTTCGTGTTTGATACCGCCGGCGGCGTTCTTTTTGCCAAATTCATCAACCTCTTCCGCAAAAACAAAATCAATCCTATGATCGGCGCGGCGGGCATCTCCGCGTTCCCCATGAGCGCCCGAGTCATTCAAAAAATGGCGAAAGCCGACGATCCCTACAACTTTATCCTCATGCAAGCCATCAGCGCCAATGTCGCGGGCCAGTTGGGCTCCATCGTGGCGGGCGGTCTGGTGATTACGTTAGTCGGCATGATGATCGGCTGGTAGGATTGTTGCAGCAAAAGAAAGAAGGATGAATGCTATGTTTGGCGCATGGCTGAACACGCTTACGGAAACCGTAGCCGCCACGGTCGCACCTGCGGCGCACATCACCAAGGAAACCGCGCTCACAACCCTCCCCCTGTGGGAAAAAGGCTTGCTTACCACCCTTTTCGGTCTTGCCGGCGTATTTCTGGTACTGCTTCTGTTCTTTGCAGCCATCAAGCTGATGCAGAATTTCAAGGATGCGAAGGCGAGCGAAAATGACTGATCCGACGCTCTACACCGAACAGGATCGCACCGATGCTACATCGGAGCTGCACAAAAGACGGTTCCGCGTACTTGCCCCATCCGTTTTACTGCTGCTTGTGGCAATCGCTTCTTTTGTCTGGTTCCGCATGCACCATGATGTTAGCAGTTGGTGGATTACAGCTTGCCTTACGCTGCTTGCCGGAGCTTATTTCCTGTTCTTTTACGAGGTCTATCAGCGCCCCGTCAGCCTTTACAAAAGACATGTGGATTTCATGCTGGACGCGCGCAAGCGCGAAACCATCGGCATCCTGCATGCGGTGGATCGGGAGCCCAAGGACAAAGACGGGCTTGACTGCATAAGCTTTTCTGTAAACGTGGGCGAGCACGGAGCCCCGGAAGATGATCGCCTGTTTTACCTGGACGCGTTAAAACCCTTGCCTGATTGGCAGGATGGCGCCAGGGTACGGGTGCTTAGCAGCGATCGAATGGTATCGGGCATGGAAATCGTGCCAAAGGAGACCTGAAAATGGAACAACAGCCTCCGATACTGGTACTGGTAACGTTGCAACGCGCTTGCGCAAGGCTCATTCGCCTTGGTGCGGATATGGCCTTGAAGGCGCACTGTCCCTTACACGTTTTGCACGTGGTGGATGGCGTACAGGATACCGGTAGGGAGCCTGCCATTGACGCTCAAACACTGGATTATCTGTATGCGCTGGCCAGCGAAGCCGACGCGCAGATGACCGTACTGACCGCGGAAGTTGCCGTAACCGCAATGGCGGAGTTCGCCCATCAGGAAGGTTCTAAAAAGATCATCATGGGCGGCGGAGAACAAGCTGTGGGCATTGCGGAAACCCTTTCCGAGCTTTTGCCGGGTGTTCAGGTGATGATTACCGGCGACGACGTATAACGGTTTTTTTCGTAAACAAAACGCACCCGCTTTCCCTACGGAGAGCGGGTGCGTTTTGTTAGGATCTTTTGCGGAACGCGATGCTATTTACGATGAGCCCGTGAGCCGGTCGGTCATGCCCCGGTCAGCGGCGAACCTCAGCTTGCCTTGGGCGTTGCGGAGACTTCAGTTTGATCCGGCGATGCCGAGGGGATCACTGCCGCCTGTGTAACGCTAATGGTGCAGGTAACGCCATCCTTGCTCTGTTCAGCGACGGTTTTAAACAGGCTTTCCATATTTTTAACAGCCGTTTCCCAAGCCAAATCAAGATATTCCTGCTTGTTGGCGCATTCGTCGGTAAGCTTTTTCTCGATTTGCGCCTTAATATCCGCATACCGCTCAGGCGTCAGGGGATACAGCAGGTCATACTTTTTCATTTTGGTTTCGTCAACCGTCAGTTTGGGATATTTCGCCTCCGGCGCCGGCAACGTCACTTCGATGGTATCCGAAGCGGACTTCACGCTTACGTTGGCCCGGCTTAAATCCACCACAAAACTGATGGTGAAGGAGTACGGCACAATCACCTGTTGCACATCCCCAATCAGCCACGCCGATTGGGAAACGGTTTCCTGCCCGGTTAGGGTAGCTTCGTAAACAACCAGCTCGTTTTTTTCCTTCAGTTGTTCTCCAAAGCGTTCGCTAATCCACGTGGTATTCCCATCGCCAAAGAAGCGGCGGTACAGGTTCGGCCCGAAACGCACCGCAAGAAATGCCAGCGCTAAACAAAGCACAAGCAAAAATACCCGTCTGAAGAACCGGCGCATTCTACCCCGCCTGCGAGCAGGGCGACGCGGGCCTTCGTTTTGGCGATCATAGCGGGATTGTGTCAAGTCTTCATCCTCC
>Ga0183100_1000555_pt1 | contig 27770 bp, 28 predicted proteins | sample Biomet2_FD_127789 | JGI IMG/M metagenome (GOLD analysis project Ga0183100, IMG submission 127789) | Microbial communities from bioreactor (seeded with anoxic lake sediment) at LBNL, California, USA - Biofuel metagenome 2 | ecosystem: Engineered > Bioreactor > Anaerobic > Unclassified ...
TCTTTCTGCTGCTAAATCAGCAAAGCCTATGTGTTTCTCATTTTTCATGCTACAAATATAACAAATTTATTGTTATAAATAACACTAATCTAATATTTTATACACATTTTTGCCTTGCAACGGTCTTATAATTTGAATTCGGGATAAGATTTTATACAAACAGCTGAAAAACAATATCCATTTCCGCTGACTTTAGTCAACGGAATCAGAAGAGCAAACAGATTTGGGCTTTAGCCAAACAAAAAGAGAAGCAAATATGGCTAAAGCCAAAATAGCTGACTCCTTTTATCCGTCCCATAAATGGGACGGCAATAAATAAGCCTGACAATCAAACAATCTTTGTTTTTTAAATCAGGATTTTTATCCCGAACTCAGGTTAATATTATGTTTTTTATTGAATCAACCACTGTTTTTAGTAAAGGAATGCAAGAAAAACTGGATTCACCTGTTTATAATTTATTTTTTTATTGGTCAGATAGCCTGCAATCATCATCCTCGTGTGAGAAGAAATTTTTATGACTCGGCTCATCATACAATATCTGTGCGCTTGTAAAACTTTATTCGGATACTTTGTTATTTATAAAATCCGAAAGAATTTAATTTAAATAGCCCCGAATGGAATTCGGGGTATGAGTCAATATTATTGTCAGAAACCTTGAAAGGGTTCAATGATAGCCAAATTGAATCCCTATCAGGGTTCTTCATTTGCAAAACATTTTTCTCTCCCGAATTGTATTCGGGGCTATTTATATTTAACCACTTTGTGGTTTTTTCAACAAACCCTAATTATAAAAAAGATTTTATGCAGGGTGCTCAGTATCTGATTTAAAGTAGTGATAATAAAAAACACTGGAAAACTTCATCCTGTAACCGGATGCAAATAAGCGCCGCTTCTTTACAGAACGGACTCTCTTTATACCCCTTCCGTTGCAGGAAAAGGACATAATACATCTGATTTTTAGTTAATTATTGAATAAATAAAGGTATAATAAGTTACCTGACATTATACTTTAGTTTTATGCAATTTTATACCACCTTTTGATAACATACAATGAACCGTTTGTTAGATCTTTTTAGCTTAATGCTTCATACTTTTACCTAAAAGTCTCGCATCTTTACCTAAAAGTCCCTTATCTTTACCTAAAGGTCTCATATCTTTAGGTAAAAGTCCCGCATCTTTACCTAAAAGTCCCGGACTTTTACCTAAAACTCTCGGACTTTTACCTAAAACTCTCGGACTTTTACCTAAAACTCTCAAACTTTTACCTAAAACTCTCAAACTATTAGGTAAAAGTCTCAGAGTTTCGTCTATTTATTTGAAGCTTTGTTCAATATATTCAACACTTTATGTTAAAACTATTAAAATTTTTAAAGAATTTTAATAAAAAAATCATTTTTTTAAGCTTTAAGTGAATAATTTTGATAAAAAATGCGTATCTTTATGGCATCATTTATCATAAACAAAGGTATATGGCAAAAAAAACTGTTAAAACAGAAATTTCTACCGGTAAGCCAGACTTAATGATAGATCAGGCTGAAAAAGCGGTAAAAAAACATTTGGAGTTGGGCGATGCAAGTCCGTTGAAAAATATGGATATGTCGGCATTTTCAACCAAAGTAACCCTTACCAAAAGCAAACGTGCGGAAGCGCGGGCTTTACGGGATCAGAGTGAAATAAAAATGCAGGAGTCGGACCTGGCTCTTGGCATTGCCAAAGGGCAAACTTCGCTCACCGAAGGTACGGTGTATAATTATTTAACCATTATCCGCGATAAACTGCTCGATGCTTATCGTGGTAATGAAGAAGCCCTGAATGAATGGGGTTTTAAAGTTCTTATTGGCGAATCCATTCCCGGAAGACGTAAAACGGTAACGGAAAAATAATCGCCCTTAGAACAGCCTTGTCCTGCCCTATCTTAAAATAATAGATGGTAAAAGGAAGGTTTAAGGCAACAGTATTATAAATATTCCTCCCGGGGCGCCCGGGATAGAATCTTTTTGCCAAATTGGAATTCATCAATCGTAATTCATCATCCGTTGCTTGCAGATATTTCCCGTTTTTACTGGTTATGCAAATATATCCTGTCCCTTTATTTGTCAATCATAAACTATCCATTAAAAATCGTAAATCCTAAATCGTAAATCGTAATTCATAATTCGTAATTCACTTTATCTACGATAGCTAAATGAAGTCCTGATGCTAAGGTAAATTAACCAATAGCGATTTTAAGTCCCTCTTCGGCTAAAACCGTATTTTCAAAGATAGCTTTAGCTTCTTCAAGCAAGGGCTGCAAATCATCGTAACGGGCCGAAAAATGGCCGATAATGAGTGTCCCCACGCCTGCTTTTTTTGCAATTTCAGCAGCCTGCTGAGCCGTGGAGTGAAACTTGTCCTTTGCCGACGACCGTTTGTCGTTCATAAATGTGGCTTCATGATACAGAACATCCACCCCTGCAATCTGAGGAACGATCCGCTCGTTATATAGTGTATCGGTACAATAAGCAAACGAATGTGGCGTGGAAGGTGCAATGGTAATATCGGAATTCTTATATAAGATACCTTCCGGATTAAGATAATCCTCGCCGGCTTTTATCTTAGCGAATGCAGATATGGGAATAATTTCCTTTACCAGAAAATGTTTATCAATCTTCCGCGGCTTAGCCTTTTCCTTAAACAAAAAACCACAGCAGGAGATGCTATGTTCCAGAGGAATGGTCTCAACCGTAAGATTTTCATCATCAAGAATTATTTCTTTTTCTTCGGGATTTATCGGGTGAAAAAGAAGGGGATAGCTTAAATGAGTGTCGGAAACCCTGAGCTGAAGGTTAATGATCTCTTCCAGTTCTTTTTTTGCATAAATATGCAATTCCTCCGTCCGTCCAAGCAGATGAAAGGAGAAAAGCAGCCCAACCAGTCCAAAATAATGATCGCCATGAAGGTGACTGATAAAAACATGGCTTACCTTCCGGAAACCAATGCTGAATTTACGCATTTGCATCTGCGTTCCTTCGGCACAATCAATCAAAAAGAGTCGTCCTTCATACTCCAGCACCTGTGCGCTTGGATTACGCTGCGAAGTAGGTAAAGCAGCGCTACTGCCCAAAATTTGTATGGTAAAATTCATCAGGCAAACTTACGTAAAAAATAAATTATTCAAGCTCTTCTTTTCAATAATGGGAAAAAGAGTAAGTTAAAAACGGAAAACAATTGTATGCTACAAGTTTCAACAACAAACGGGCAATTAAATCCTGTTAATAAAATTGTAAAAAAAATTGTTTCAAAGGTATAAATATTAGTAAATTTTGTTTTAAAATTGCAACTGGAAAAGGAAAAAAGCGAATACAGTATTAAATCAACATTTTAAATTAAGGTACAAGATCTAATCAATTATAAATGACTAAAGAAAACAACGAAGACCGATTTCGTTACCGCCATTGGGAAGGCAAAACGATACTGATAGCCGAAGATATTTACACCAATTTTCTTTATTTAGAAGCAGCCTTATCTAAGACAAACGCCACAATACTTTACGCCATCAATGGTTTGGAAGCCGTAGATTTTTGCAGGGAAAATCCCGGCATTGATTTAGTGCTTATGGATCTTTCCATGCCTATAATGAATGGTTATGAAGCAACTGTCGAAATAAAAAAAATACGAAAGAATTTACCAGTTATTGCTCAAACGGCCTATTCCCTCGATTTTGATAAGGATACCGCCATTAATGTGGGATGCAACGATTATTTGGTAAAACCAATACTTCCAAAGCTTTTATTTGATACTATTTCAGAGTATATCGAAAAGGATCTTTTGAATTAAGCTTTCCGGAATCTCCAATTAACAGGTAATTTTCAGCCGGGTACGCTCAGGCAAGTTCGTCCATTGCCTCAAGAATAATTCCGCTGGCTTCCCGTATCTGACTTTCTGTTATCGTCAACGGAGGTGCAATACGAAAGGAATTTGCCCTGAACAGAAATATATCGAGGATTACGCCTTTTTCCACACATTTTTTCATCACCTGCGACACCTTATCAGCATCCTTCAGCTCAACAGCTATCATCAAGCCTTTCGATCTGATTTGTTGAATAAGCGGATGCGAATGTAGCAATTCTCTGAAGAGTTTTTCTTTACCCGCAACCTGACTTACCAGGTCTTCTTCTATCAATACCTGTAAAGCCGCCATACCTGCCGCACAACACACCGGATGCCCTCCGAAAGTGGTGATATGACCCAATACGGGATCGTGCGTCAGGCATTGCATAATAGTCCTTGACGATATAAAAGATCCGAGAGGCATTCCTCCGCCCATTGCCTTGGCCAAAACCAAAATATCAGGCACGGTTTCGTATTGCTCAAAAGCAAATAGCGTCCCCGTGCGTCCCATACCTGTCTGAATTTCATCAAAAATCAAAAGACAGCCGGTTTCATCGCATTTTTTCCTGAGGAGTTTCAGATAATCAGCATCGGCAGGGATAATTCCGCCTTCACCCTGAACAGGTTCAATTAAAACACAGGCCGTATTTCGCGTAATCTGGCACAAATCTTCCGTCCGGTTAAATTCGATAAAGCTGACCCCGGGAACCAACGGACGGAACGAATTTTTAAATTCCTCGCCCCCCATTACACTCAATGCCCCATGAGTACTTCCATGATAAGCATTTTTACAGGCGATCACTTCCATCCGGCCGGTATAACGTTTGGCTAATTTCAAAGCGCCTTCTATGGCTTCACTTCCCGAATTGACAAAATATACCGAATTTAAACTTTCGGGTAATTGTTCGGTGAGCAATTGAGCATATTTTACCTGCGGGCTTTGAATGTATTCGCCGTAAACCATCAGGTGCATGTATTTATCCAATTGTTGTTTCACCGCTTCAATAACTTTGGGATGGCAATGCCCGACGTTGCTTACCGAAACCCCGGAAATCAAATCTATATAACGTTTTCCGTAAATATCGTACATATAAATTCCTTCGGCTCTTTCAATCTCGAGAGCAAGCGGAGCCTCCGACGTTTGAGCAATACATTCAATAAATAACTGACGTTGGGTTAACATGGGCTGGTAATATTTTCAAGCAAAATTAACCAAAAACCATTCATGGTTTTGATTTTTATTTTATCATTGCATTAATTTAATGACAGCATGCAAAATAAAGTCGTAATTATTACCGGTGCCTCTTCGGGAATAGGAAAAGCTCTGGCAGAAGAATTTGGCAGTCGTGGAGCAAAGCTCGTGCTGGCAGCCCGCACTACCGAAAAGTTACAGGAACTCACCCTGAAATTAAATGCCAAAGGCGTTGAAACATTGGCTGTAAAAACCGATGTAAGCATAGAAACAGACTGTAGCAACCTGGTAAAAGCAGCCATCGAAAAGTTTGGCAAAATTGACGTTTTAATAAACAATGCCGGCATTTCCATGCGTGCATTGTTCCGCGATTTGGATCTGAAAGTGATTCATTCGCTGATGGACGTGAATTTCTGGGGAACGGTGTACTGTACCAAGTATGCCCTGCCCTATTTGTTGCAAAGCAAAGGCTCGGTGGTAGGCGTTATTTCCATCGCCGGATATATCGGGCTGCCGGGTCGTACCGGATATTCGGCTTCCAAGTTTGCTATCCGTGGATTTCTCGACACCCTGCGTGTGGAAAATATGAACAACGGGCTGCATGTACTGGTTGCCGCACCAGGATTTACCGCCAGTAATATACGCCATGTTGCCTTAACTGCCGACGGTTCTCTCCAGGGCGAAACGCCACGTGATGAAGCTAAAATGATGCCTGCCGCAGTCGTTGCCCGAAAAATCGCTCAGGCAGTCGTCAAACGTAAACGGACACTGATACTAACCTTCGTCGAAGGTAAACTGGCAGTTCTTCTCAGTAAATTTTTTCCACATTGGGTTGATAAAATGAGCTATAAACTTATGGCAAAAGAACCGGATTCACCCTTTAAATAATTTGTTATTTTCGGGGATGGTATAATAAAATGGTCGTCCGGAGGTAATCGCGGTCGAGATGAGTATAAATTTCTGTTGTAGTAATGGATTCGTGACCAAGCATTTCCTGTACAGCGCGCAAGTCGGCACCTCCATCCACCAGATGGCTGGCGAAGGAATGCCGGAATGTATGCGGACTGATCGTTTTATGGATACCGGCTTTTTCGGCTAATTGTTTGATGATGGTAAAAATCATCACCCTGGTCAGTTTTCTGCCCCGACGATTCAGAAAAAGAATGTTTTCAAAACCTTTTTGAATATCCTGATGATTCCTTATTTCTTTTAAATAAATAGCAATCTGTTTCTGTGCCGTTTGTCCGATAGGGACTAATCTTTCCTTATCCCCTTTCCCGGTAACTTTTATATAACCTTCCTTAAAATATAAATCGGTAATTTTTAAATTTACCAGTTCCGAAACCCGTAGCCCGCATCCATACAGTGTTTCTATTATGGCACGGTTACGCTCGCCTTCGGGTTTACTTAAATCAATGGCAGCAATAATACGCTCAATTTCAGCAATACTCAGTGTGTCGGGTAATTTTCGGCCTATTCTTGGTTGTTCAAGCAATTCAGCAGGATTTTTAACGGCAATATTTTCCAATAAAAGAAATTTGTAAAAAGCTTTGATCCCGGAAATCAATCTCGACTGCGAACGGGCATTCAAGCCGCTTTGATTCATCGATTTAATAAAATCGCGTAAATGTTCTAAACTAACTTCTTGTGGAGGAATACCATTTTCATTATTTTCAATATACTGCGAAAGATGCCTGACATCTCGCAAATAGGCATCAATGGAATTGGAAGAAAGCGCTCGTTCCAGGCTCAGATAATTTTTAAAACTCTGAATATAACTCGCCCAATTGGGTGTTTGGTCTTTAAAACTTTGCATTTTATTTTTCTTGTTTGGCACAAAAATTTTTCTGAAATTTGCCGCATCAAAGTTGAATATTTTTTTTAAAAGAATTAGGTATTGTTGCAAAAAGTTTCTAATTTTGCAGCCCTGAAAATAAAAGCATACAAAAATGGCTAAAAAGAGTAAAGATGCAAGAATACAGGTTATTCTTGAATGTACAGAACACAAAGCAAGCGGTCAACCGGGGACATCAAGGTATATTACCATGAAAAACAAAAAAAATACTCCTGATCGCCTCGAGTTGAAAAAGTACAACCCGATTTTAAAGAAAATGACTATTCATAAAGAAATTAAATAATACAAAACCATGGCAAAGAAAGTTGTTGCAACCCTGAGAACTAGTTCCGGAAAAGATTTCGCAAAAGTTATCCGTACGGTAAGATCGCCTAAAACAGGTGCTTATACCTTTAAAGAAACCATTGTACCTAACGACGCGGTTAAAGAATTTTTAGCAAAGAAATAGCATTTTACGATTTATAAAATGCAGGTGAGCTTTTTTCTTTTGGGGAAGAAAGCTTTTTTTGTTTACCATCACCTACACATTAATAATTTCAATTCTAATCTGTTATGGGACTTTTTTCATTATTTAACAAGGAAAAAAAGGAAAACTTAGATAAAGGACTTGAAAAAACCAAGACCAGTGTTTTCTCAAAATTATCCAAGGCTATCATTGGAAAGTCAAAAGTGGATGATGAAGTACTGGATAATCTGGAAGAAATTCTGGTTACTTCTGATGTGGGTGTGGAAACTACCTTAAAAATCATCCAACGCATTGAAGCCCGTGTGGCTAAGGATAAATACGTTGGAACCGGCGAACTCAACCGTCTGCTAAAAGAAGAAATTGCTGCCCTGCTCGAAGAAAATGAAACTTCGGTTAATTATGGTTTTGATTTTCAGAAGCGGGAATATCCATACGTCATTATGGTTGTTGGCGTTAACGGCGTTGGAAAAACGACTACCATTGGTAAATTAGCATACCAGTTTAAACAGGCAGGCAAATCGGTGGTGCTGGGCGCCGCCGACACGTTCCGGGCGGCAGCCGTCGACCAATTGATTATTTGGGCCGAACGCGTTGGCGTACCTTACGTAAGCCAGGGAATGGGAGCCGATCCAGCTTCGGTTGCTTTTGACACGCTGAAATCAGCATTGACTAAAAAAACAGATGTTGTAATTATTGACACCGCCGGAAGACTTCATAATAAAATCGGATTGATGAACGAGCTTACAAAAATTAAAATGGTGATGAAAAAAGTCATTCCTGACGCTCCCCACGAAATTCTGCTCATTCTTGACGCTTCCACCGGACAAAATGCTATAGAACAAGCCAAACAATTTACTGCCGCCACCGAAGTTAATGCTCTTTGTCTTACAAAATTAGACGGCACAGCCAAGGGCGGTGTAGCCATCGGAATTTCCGACCAGTTTAAAATCCCTGTTAAATATATCGGTATAGGTGAAAAAATTCAGGATTTACAAGTGTTTGATAAACATGAATTCGTAGATTCTTTATTTAACTGATTTTAATGTATTTGGATTTTCCATCGCATTCAAAACTTTTTTTAGTCAAAATACTTCTCCTCTAAAATTTCAATTTTTTGTCCGTGATTTTAAAATCAAAAAAAACAATCAATGTTATTTCTCTCGGCTGCTCCAAAAACCTGGTAGATTCCGAAGTGTTAATGGGACAATTAAAAGCAAATGGCTTGAATGTTGTTTTTGAAAAAAACTTTGATAAAGCTGACATAACGGTAATCAATACCTGTGGTTTTATCAACGACGCAAAACAGGAATCTATTGATACCATACTGAAAGCCATTGCCGCAAAAGAAAAAGGCTTTACAAAAAAAGTATTTGTGATGGGTTGTCTTTCGCAACGCTATAAAAAGGAACTATCCGAAGAAATTCAAGGTATAGACGGCATTTTTGGTGTGAATGAACTTCCCGAAATTTTAAAACTGCTTGAAACCGATTATAAAAAAGAATTAGTTGGCGAAAGACTTCTGACCACACCGTCGCATTTTGCTTATCTGAAAATAGCCGAAGGATGCGACCGGCATTGTGCATTCTGCGCCATACCGCTTATCCGTGGAAAAAATATTTCGAGAACAATCGAAGATATTGTTTCGGAAGCCCGGTCGCTTGCCAATAATGGAGTTAAGGAACTGATTTTGATTGCTCAAGACTTAACCTATTATGGAATAGATATTTATCACAAACGCCGCCTTGCCGATTTACTTCGTGAACTCATAGCCATTGAAAAAATTGAATGGATACGATTGCAATATACTTATCCGGCAGGTTTCCCGGAAGATGTTTTAGAAATCATGAAACAGTCTCCCAAAATTTGCAAATATATTGACATTCCCCTGCAGCACATCAGCGACACGATTTTAAAATCTATGCAACGTAATCATTCGCAAGAAGAAACGCGCCTTTTGATACGTGCGATTCGCCAGAAAATGCCTTCAGCTGCTATCCGAACGACATTGATTGTTGGATTTCCTGGTGAAACCAAAAAGAATTTTGAAGAATTAAAACAATTTGTAATCGACAGTCGCTTCGATCGTTTAGGTGTTTTCACTTATTCTCCCGAAGAAGGCACTCCGGCATTTCTTCTGAAAGATTCAGTTGCAGACAAGATTAAGCAACAGCGGATGGACGAAATCATGCAAATCCAGCAGGAAATATCGTTTGATATCAATCAACAAAAAATTGGGAAAATATTTAAAGTACTTATTGACAGGATCGAAGATGAATATTTTGTTGGAAGAACTGAATTCGACTCGCCTGAAGTTGATAACGAAGTACTTGTACCAAAAGTTGAAAAAGAATTGACTATAGGTGCTTTTTATGATATAAAAATCACTGCTGCCGACAATTTTGATTTGTACGGGACTATCCTAATTTAAGTTGCCGGATAGTCTCCACCGGATTGGGAGAAGAAAAAACCGTTTTACCGGCAACCAGCACATTTACACCACTTTTTATCAATTCATTAGCATTCTGCAAATCCACTCCACCGTCCACTTCTATTAATGCATCCGAATGCTTTTCAGTAATTAAGCGGCAAAGTTTTTCTATTTTTGAAAATGTATTGGGAATGAATCGCTGACCGCCAAAACCCGGGTTGACCGACATCAGCAGAACTAAATCAAGATATTCAATAATATCCTCAAGAAAACTAACGGGAGTATGCGGATTTAAAGCCACACCAGCCTTGGCACCGGTTGCCTTAATTGCCTGAACTGAACGGTTTAAATGAGTACAAGCCTCAAAATGAACGGTCAGAATATCAGCTCCGGCTTCACGAAAAGACGACAAATACCGGTCGGGCTCAACAATCATTAAATGAACATCCAAAGGTTTTTTCGAATATTTCTTAATGGATTTTATTACAGGAATGCCAAAAGAAATGTTTGGAACAAACACACCGTCCATCACATCGAGATGAAACCAATCAGCATCGCTGTTGTTTATCATCTCAATGTCGGTTTGCAAATGAGCAAAATCTGCGGATAAAAACGATGGAGCGATCAAATGTTTCATAGTATAACCAGAAATGATTGCATCAATTAATTAAACAATTGATTTTCTATTGATTAACCTAAATATGTTTTTAAATTTCTGCTTCTTGAAGTATGTTTTAGCCGGCGAATGGCTTTTTCTTTAATTTGTCGTACACGTTCGCGGGTTAAGCCGAATTTTTCTCCAATTTCATCCAATGTTTGTGGATGACTACCATTTAAGCCAAAAAACAATCTTACAACATCCGCTTCACGTTGAGTAAGCGTAGAGATAGCACGTTCAATTTCTTTTTTAAGCGAATCGTAAAGCAAAGCCGTTTCCGGTGTAGTTACATCTTCTGCTTTCAAAACGTCATACATTGTATTGTCTTCGTCCTGAACAAGTGGCGCGTCCATCGAAACATGACGTCCGGCATTTCGCATTGATTCCTTAACTTCCGTCTCCGTAATTTCGAGAAGCGTAGCTATTTCATCCGTATTAGGCTCGCGTTCAAATTTTTGTTCAAGCTGAGCATATGCCTTGTTTATTTTATTTATTGACCCTATTTTATTTAAAGGTAATCTAACAATACGTGACTGTTCGGCAAGAGCCTGCAAAATGGACTGCCGAATCCACCATACGGCGTAAGAAATAAATTTAAATCCACGGGTTTCATCAAACCGCTGGGCAGCTTTTATCAAACCTAAATTGCCTTCGTTAATTAAATCGGGAAGACTTAGGCCCTGGTTTTGATATTGTTTGGAAACAGAAACCACAAATCGTAAATTTGCTTTGGTAAGTTTTTCGAGAGCAGCTCTATCACCTTGCTTTATTTTTTGAGCAAGCAAAACCTCCTCATCGGCGGTGATAAGTTCTACTCTTCCTATTTCCTGTAAATACTTGTCTAAAGAAGCAGTATCGCGATTAGTAACCTGCTTATTTATTTTTAATTGCCTCATGATACTATTAAAAAATCAAAGATTATTTTTTTAATGTTTTCTTAAAATATCTACTAATTAAAGACTATGGTTTAGGAGGTTTGGGTAGCAAAACCTTACGGGATAATTTCAGTTTTCCGGTCTTTTTATCCACTTCAATAAGCTTTACTTCTACTTCGTCACCAACTTTTAAAACACTTTCGACATCTTTCAGATGAGTCCAATCAATTTCAGAAATATGAAGTAAACCATCTTTTCCGGGAAGAATTTCAACAAAAGCGCCAAATGGTTGAATATTTTTAACCACGCCTTTATACACTTCTCCGACTTCAGGAACAGCCACTATCCTTCTAATTTTTTCTTTTGCCATTTCAATGGAAGGCTTGTCGTTGGAAACAATATCGATGATTCCGAATTCGCCAACTTCCTCTATAACAATGGTGCATCCGGTTTCCCGTTGCATTTCCTGAATTATTTTTCCTCCCGGACCTATCACTGCTCCGATAAATTCTTTGGGGATAGTTAATTTTTCAATACGTGGAACATGCGGTTTATAATCGGCACGGGGTTCCGTAATGGTTTTTGCCAATTCGCCAAGGATATGAATTCTTCCACGATGAGCCTGAGCAAGAGCTTCGGACATTATTTCAAACGATAGTCCATCTACCTTAATATCCATTTGGCAGGCAGTAATACCATCTTTCGTTCCGGTAACTTTAAAATCCATATCACCAAGATGATCTTCATCACCAAGAATATCCGAAAGTACAGCATATTTACCAGATTCCGTATCGGTTATCAAACCCATGGCAATACCCGAAACCGGTTTGGTAATTTTTACACCGGCATCCATAAGCGCAAGAGTTCCTGCACAAACAGTAGCCATTGACGATGAACCATTAGATTCTAAAATATCTGAAACGACCCTGATCGTATAGGGATTATCATTACCCGTAGGAATTACGGGTTTTAATGCTCTTAAAGCTAAATTGCCATGACCTATCTCACGACGGCTCGTTCCGCGAACCATTTTAACTTCGCCGGTTGAAAAGGGAGGAAAATTATAATGTAAAATAAAGTTAACTTTACCTTCAATAAAAGCACCATCAATAACCTGCTCGTCAAGTTTGGAACCCAATGTTACAGTGGTAAGCGACTGTGTTTCACCACGAGTAAAGATGGCGGAACCATGAGCTGAGGGCAAATAATCTACTTCTGACCAAATCGGTCGTATTTCGTCTAATTTTCGTCCATCAAGTCGACTACGTTCATTAAGAATAACATCCCTTACCGCTTGCTTTTCAACATCATGAAAATACCGGGAAATCATCGGGGCTTTTTCTTTCTGTTCTTCTTCGCTTAACGTTAACAGAAAATCTTCTTTTATTTTATCAAAAAGTTCCGTTCTTTCATGTTTTGCCGTTGGATTTTTGGCAATTTCATAAATTTTTGAATAGGAAAATTCATGAAGCCTTGATTTAATTTCCGGATCATTTACTTCATGGCAATATTCACGTTTGATCTTTGACTTTTCGACTAACTGGGCAAGCTCTAATTGAGCTTTGCATTGAATTTTAATGGCTTCGTGAGCAATTTTAATGGCTTCAATCATATCGGCTTCCGAAACTTCTTTCATCTCACCTTCTACCATTACAATATTTTCCATTGAAGCAGCGACCATAATATCAATATCGGCTTCAGCATTTTCTAAAAATCCAGGATTAACGATAAACTTACCATTAATTCTGGAAATTCTAACTTCCGATATTGGTCCATGAAAAGGAATATCCGAAACGGCAAGAGCCGAAGAAGCTGCAAGGCAGGCCAATGCATCGGGCATTACATCGTTATCGGAAGAAATCAGGGTAACTAAAACCTGAGTTTCTGCATGGTAATTGTCGGGGAATAACGGTCGTAAGGCTCTATCGATCAATCGGGCAATTAATATTTCATATTCAGAAGGACGAGCTTCGCGTTTAAAAAAACCGCCCGGGAAACGACCTGCGGCAGCATATTTTTCCTGGTATTCTACGGTAAGTGGCATAAAATCCACATTTTCAGAAGCTTCTTTTTTTGAAACGACCGTAGCAAGTAGCATGGTGTTGCCCATTTTAACTACAACTGACCCATCAGCTTGCTTGGCTAATTTACCAGTTTCGATGGAAATAATCCTTCCATCGCCTAAATCAAACGATTGTGTTATTCCTAACATATAAAATTATATTTAATTTTTAAAGTAAAAGGTAATTTCATTCTCAAAAGTAAGAACTTCCAAAAGTACAAAACTTCTTACTTTGAAAACAATTTTTATAGTAATAAATCAATCAGTACAAAAAAAGGCAATTTTAGTTGAATTGCCTTTTAATAAATCTTTTTAGAAAATTTTTTATTTTCTGATTTTCAGTTTTTTAATAACATCACGATATCTTTGAATTTCCGTTTCCTTTAAGAAATGGAGTAAGCGGCGACGTTTGCTAACCAATCTAACCAGTGAACGTTCTGTAACCAAATCCTTTTTATTGGTTCTTAAATGTTGTGTAAGGTGTTGAATTCTAAAGGTAAACAATGCCACCTGACATTCAGAAGTTCCACAATCAAATTCCGACTTACCATTTTCTTTAAAGATATCTTTTTTAATTTCAGGAGTTAAATACATGCCTTATCAGTTTTACTTTTTTTAAATTTCGGGTTGCAAAAATACTATATTTTATAATTAAAAACTAACGATTCCATTTTTTTGTTCCATTTTTCTTAGAAAATTCTTCTTCTCCATATTTATTTATCCGGTTTGGAATTTATCATTCTAAGATTATCAAGATAATTGCTTTGATATACCTGTAAATCAAACTTATGTATTATTGCGAGCAAGTGTTCGATGATGGATGCCTGGATATCTTCAAATGTATTGACCTCCTGAATTTTGCAAAAAGCATAAATCTCAAGAGGAATTCCTGTTTCTGTGGGTTGAAGTTGATGAACAAGCAAGGTTTTTTCATGATCAAGATTTGGATTTTGTTTTAGATAAGCATATACATAAGCTCTAAAAACTTCAATATTCGTTATATCTGATTTATTATTAACAATATAATCCTTTATAAATTCATCATTTTCAAATTTCTGTAAAAATTCATTTGTACAAAATTTAATCGAACTCATGGCAATGGGTATCGAACGTTTAATTCTACGCACGCCCGATTCTGTCATCCCCCGCCAGTTTTGAAACGATTCCGAAATGAGGGAATATGTTGGCAATGTAGTAATTGAATAATCCCAGTTTTGGACTTTTACAGTTGAAAGAGAAATGTCAATTACCGTCCCATCGGCTCCGTATTTGTTCATTGTAATCCAGTCGCCATTACGAACCATATCATTTGCTGATATTTGCAAGCTGCTTACAAACCCCAATAATGCATCTTTAAAAACCAAAAGCAGCACAGCCGAAAATGCACCCAAGCCACCCAAAAGCAACATCGGGCTTTGGTTAATTAGCACCGAAATTATTAAAATACTGCCTATCAAAAAGATGATAATTTTCGCAACCTGAATATATCCTTTTATGGGTTTGGATTTATATAGCTCATAACTTTGCGAAATTTCAAGAACCGCATTAAAGAAAGAATTGATAATAAACAAGGTAACAAAAATCATGTAAATTTTCGTCAGCATCTGAATAATTTCCGGAATATGATTGAATTCACGCAAAGTAACAGGTGCAAAAGAATAAATAATGATTCCGGGGATAAGAAAAGCCATTCGGTTAAAAACCTTGTGTTCCAACATAATATCATCCCAATTGCTGGCAGTTTTTAAAGCTAATCGTTTAATTATATGAACAATAATTAATTTGGCAATGTAATATGCGATAATACTGGAAATAACAACAATAACAAAATCCGTCAAATTAGTTAAATTTTCAGCCCAACTTCCAGGTAATCCAATGGAAATCAACCATTCTTTAATTACTTGTCCCATAATAATTTATTCAAAAAAAATTAAATTACTTATAATTAATGCCTTAAATCGGAGATTATTATCCACCCGACTTTTTTGCTTTATAGCCAGCTTTGGTTAACAAGTCAATAACTTTATCCCGGAAATCTCCCTGAAGAAGTATTTCGCCTTCTTTCACGGTACCGCCTACACAGCACTTATTCTTCAGCAATTTACCAAGTTCTTTTAAATCATCGCTTTTACCAACAAAACCAGTAACTAATGTTACAACCTTACCACCTCTTTGTTTTTTATCAAGCAATACTTTCAAATTTTGTTGATTTTCAGGAAGAGTTTCGGGTTGTTCTTCATCCTTATATATATATTGGAAATTAGGATCAGTAGAATAAACTACACCTATGGATTTATTTTTAGCTGTCATATCTGATAATCAATTTGATGATGCACAATTACACAATTACAGTTAATTTTCCATGCATAATGCAAATCTACGGAATAACTACGTTTAAAGACAAAGGATTGACATGAATATTTAGTTCTTGGTTAAGCTGAACGGGGTCGCCATCAATATTTACCCATTTATTCTTATTAACCACTTTTATCTCTTTTGCTTTAATAATTTCGATGTAGCGGCTCTTATCTATTTTTTTCCTGAACAAAAAATGAGCTAGTAAAGGAGTTTTAACTAACGGTACTTTTTTGAAAATACAGACATCCACCAAGCCATCATTAATTTCTGCATTTGGAGCAATCATCGTATTGTATCCAAATTGGTTGGAATTGGCAAAACTGATAAATAAAGCTTTGCATGCAATCACCTTACCATCAATAATTAGACGGTATTTTTGGGGATGATACATCAGATATTCCTGCGAAATAATCTGGAAATAGGAAAGGAAACCGCGTCGCCTAAAATGGGCAAACTTTTGAGCAACCAGAGCATCAAATCCAATTCCTGCAATACTGACAAATAGCTCTTCATTAATACTAACAGTATCTATCTGAGCAATTTTCCCCTGATTAATCACATCAACTGCACTGGCTAAACTAAATGGAATATTTAAATGATGAGCTAATCCATTGCCCGAACCTGAAGGAATAATTCCCAAAGCCGTTTGACTGCCTGTTAATCCTTTTGCAGCCTGGTTAATAGAACCATCACCACCTACAGAGACAACAATATCTACTTTATCCTGTACAGCTTCACGAGAAATAACAGTCGCATGGGTTGGCGATTCTGTTACTCTGATTTCACTTTCGTATTTATTTTTATCTAAATGGTTTTCCAGTATTTCCTCCAACTCATTCTGTTTGGTATGCCATACCCCAGATATTGGATTCAGGATAAACACTATTTTCTTTTTATGATTATCGTTTCCCATATCATCTACCAATTAGCCTGTTATTTACCAAACGGTTATTATATTGCTGAATTATTGCTTTTAAAAACGTTTCCATTTTATTTTTAACTACCAATTCTTTATCCGCAAGATTCATCTTTAAAAAAGCATCTGTTCGTATATTGTAAAGAGCTGTGGATTCCTTGCCATTAAAAATCAATAAATAATCGCCTTTTATCAATTGATAATTTGAACCTAAATACGTTACAGAAAAATGTTGTGCTCTTTCATCAAAAGCATTGACACCAAAAGCATTATAGTTTTTATCAAAATTTAAATACCCTAAAACAGAAGGCATTATATCAATTTGAGAGATAATTGTATGCGTAAATCCTTTTAAATTACTATTGTGTTTGTAAAAAAATATGGGAATTTCATAGGCTCCCATAGACGTTTGATAATACGGATCATTTGCTTCCGAGGTATGATCGGCGGTAATTACAAATAAAGTATTATCAAACCAGGACATACGAGAAGCTGTTTGGAAGAATTCCCTGAGCGAATAATCGGAATAGCTGATACTTTGTTGGATGGTGAGTTTACCCTTTGGAAATTTATTTTTATATTTTTCGGGTATAGTATATGGATGGTGAGACGAAAGAGTAAATAATGCAGACAGGAATGGTTGCCGTGTGTTATTCAGTTTTTTAGCAAAAAATTGCAGAAACGGCTCATCGAAAATGCCCCATTTCCCATCAAAATCGGCGTCGTTATTATATTCTTTTCTTCCATAATATTCATCAAAACCAGCAGATTTAACGTATGAATCAAAATTCATCGTACCATTTGTTCCGCCATGAAAAAATGAAGTTGTATATCCTTTTTGTTTCAAAAGATTGGCAATACTGTTAATTTTATCACCAGCATAGGCCGAAGTAATATAGTCCATATCCATTAATGATGGCATACTTGCAACAACTGCCGGAATTGCTTCAATCGAACGTTTACCATTGGCAAATCCATCAAAACAGAGACTTTCCCGAATTAAAGAATCAAGGAATGGAGTATATCCTTTATATTTTCCACCTTCTAACTGAGGGTTTAATACCCCAAAATGTTCTTTGGAAAAGCTTTCCAAAATCAGAATAACTACATTATAATTTTTAAACGAACTATCCGGCTTGAGATGAGCAAAGTGATAAGGAGTATATATTGTCTCCAAACCTGAATTATCTTTGAAGTAATGAACTTCATTCACACCTTTTTGACCAAAAGTTTTAATAATGGCAAACGGGGTATTAATCAGTAAAGGAACTTTTTGCGATTCAACATAATTGCCTGCATTAATAATACTTATCGGTTTTAGCTGAAAGCCTCCACGGATAGCAATAATCGAAAGGAAGGAAAAAACAAGAAACAACAGCGTTTGTCTGATGTAGTAATGAATTCCAAAACCTGACCATTTAATTTCGGTTTTTATTTTTCGGCAAAGCACAATCATCAGGAAAATGAACAGTAACCATAGTATCAGAATATACCAGAAATCCTTGATAAACTGAGGAATCAACACATTCATATTATCCTGTGTTCCAAGATAGTTAAAAAAGTCGGCTGTTGTCCGTTTTAAAGTAAAACGGAAATAAATTACATCTATAAAATTAGACGCAAAAGCTATGGAATTAAAGATATAAAATAAAATATCATTAACCCGTTGATATGCATAATTTTTTCGAAATGAAAATGGAATAATCGTTAAAAAAATGAATAAACCATTTACCATTATTAACGTTGCCACATCAAAACGCAGTCCATAAAAGAATATCTTTAGAAAATCCTTTACAGAAATATTTCCAAATAACGAAGGGTTAAAAAAGTATAGAAACAACCTTGAGAAGGTAAGTAATAAAAGGACAATTAATAATTTAAGCAAAAATGTCTGGTATAAACCGCCCCTATAAAAATATACTCGTTTCATGCGAGCAAAAGTATAAAATTTCACCATAAGAGATAAAAAAAGAGGTATCAGGATGATACCTCTTAAAGAATTACATTTAACAAATTTTATTTTTGTTTAGTATAGGTAGCAACACAAGTGGCAGTTCCACTACCATCAGCATAAACATAAGTATAGTTAACAGTTAATGTATTACCATCCAATGATGTGGTACCGGTACCGGTGAGATGTCCTTCATAACCTGGAGCACCCGTTAAATCCTGAGCCGGAATAGTTAATGTACCATCTTTAGCAAAATTAACACTTGCTACAACCGGAGTTCCAAATCCACCAAAATTAGCAAAAAGTAATTTTGTTTGATCGGTACTTGAAGCTGCTACGGTTACATTATATTCTAATGTTCCGGCGCCAATTCCCGTAACGACATCAGATACATGATATATTGTAGCACCTGTTGTATACGTTGCACTGTTAACAACAACATCTACTGTTCGGGTAACCTGAGTAAGATTCCCTGCGTCATCAGAAACAGAATAAGTGATTGTGTATGTGCCAATTTTATCTTTATCTACAGAACCTGTTACAACTACTCTATTAGTAATGGTACCATCTTTGTCATCGGTTGCTGTATATCCTGGCTCTGTATAGTCGCTATGAAGTACAATTTCAATAGTACTGCTTCCGGTAAGAGTAATAACCGGTGGTGTAGAATCAGAATCTTTTGTACATGCCGTAAAGACAGAACTCAAAGCTAACAATGCCAAACAGGCAATTCCTAAAACGATTTTTTTCATGTTGTTAAAATTTTAATTAATAAAATGATTATATCTTGCAAATATAAAAAAAAATAAAAAACAATCGTGTATTTAAAAATAATTTATTTTTGCAGCAAGTTAACCATAAAAATTGTTTAATCATGAAAAAAATCTTTACTCTATTGTTAATCGCTGGAATGGCATCATTCATAGCGTGTGGACCAAGTGCCAAAGAAAAAGCTGAAGCTGCAAAACAGGATTCAATCCGTATCGCTGACAGCATTGCCAAGGAAACTGCTAAAGCTGACAGTATTGCTCAAATTGCTGAAAAAGCAAAACAAGATTCTATTGCAAAAGCAGACAGCATTGCTAACGCTGAAAAAACTAAAGCTGTAACAAAGACCAAAACAAAAGCAAAAAAAGAAGTTACAACCAAAAAAGAAGAAAAAAAGGTTGATAAATCTAAACGTCCAGGCGCAACAAAGGTGAAATAAAAAGAAGTTATTAACAATCCGTTGTTGATATTTATTTGATTAAATATCGGAAATAAATTTATTTAATCTTGCATCAATTAAAATAATACTTAATTTTGCAAATTCATTAACCATCAAAAAACAAACACAATGAAAAAATTATTCGCATTATTTATTGTTGCCGGTATGGTAGCATTTGTTGCATGCGGTCCCAGCGCAAAAGAAAAAGCTGCTGAAAAAGCAAAACAAGATTCTATTGCACAAGCTGATAGCATGAGAAAAGTTGATAGCATTGCTCAGATTGAAAAAGCAAAACAAGATTCTGTTGCAAAAGCAGACAGCATTGCTAAAGCAGCTACTGAGAAAAAAGCTCCAGAAAAAAAGAAAAAATAATCTGAGTTTTTTTAAGAAAATTGAAAAGAGAGGCGTTAAGCCTCTCTTTTTTTTTAATTTTTTCAGAATATGTTGGTAAATTTATTGTTTTGAGTAATTTTGGAAAATCAATTTAATTCATTATCTAACTTAAAAATAAGGTGTTTATTAATATGGAACCTATAGCTATTGCAGGAAATAAGGGTAAAGGCATCCGCTCCGATTGCCATGTAACCCTCGAATTAACCAGTTCGGGCGGAGTAGATATTAAGCTCGAAAGCAAGGTGAAAACATTGTATGGCCAAGCCATTACAGCCAAAGCCAAAGAAATACTGGATTTCTTTGGAATCAGCAATTGTAAGTTATTGATTGAAGATACCGGTGCTCTTGATTTAGTCCTGGCTGCACGTATGGAAGCGGCTATCAAACAGTTAATCAATACTGACAAATGTTTTTTGCCGGAAATGCTTACGCAAAACCTTTATGCCACGGCAAAAGATCAGAATCGTTTTTCGCGTCTTTATCTGCCTGGTAACAGCCCACAACTGATGCTGAATGCAGGTATTCATCGTCCTAATGGGATTATTCTTGACCTGGAAGATGCCGTTGCTTACGCAAAAAAAGAAGAAGCTCGTTTCTTGGTTCGTAATGCGTTACGTTCCATAGATTTTTATGGCGCCGAACGTATGGTTCGCATCAATCAAATTCCAAAAGGATTAGACGATCTGGAATATATTATTCCTTATAATGTTAACCTGATTTTAGTACCCAAGTGCGAAAGTGCTGCGCAGATTGTTGCGGTTAACGAAAAAATAGAGGAATTAAAAAAGAAATATCATTTGGATTACCCGGTATGGCTGATGCCAATTATCGAAAGTGCTCTGGGTGTGATGAATGCTCTTCAAATTGCACATTCGGCAAATAATGTGGTAGCTATGGCAATAGGGCTGGAAGATTATACCGCCGACCTTGGCACACAACGTACCAACGAAGGAACAGAATCATTTTTCGCTCGTAGCTTTTTGGTGAACGCTTGTAAATCAGCAGGTATTCAAGCAATTGATTCTGTATTCTCGGATATTGCAGACATGGAAGCGCTTAAACAGAACGTACTCAGGTCGAAAGCATTGGGCTTTGATGGAATGGGCTGTATCCATCCCAGACAAATTCAGGTAATTCATGAAAATTTTGCACCTAACGAAGCTGAAATTGAAAAAGCTAAAAAAATAATGAATGCTTTTATCGAAGCTACCGAAAAAGGTCTCGGAGTGGTATCATTGGGAACAAAAATGATTGATCCTCCGGTGGTGAAAAGGGCACAACGCACAATAGAATTAGCAATTACTATGGGTAAACTTTCTAAAAACTGGAGAGAAGAAGAAGAATGAAAAAATATGATAATTTAGTAATGAATGCCGTGGGACGGTTGGTTCCCACAGAAGTCAATGGCCAGCTGATGATCCCTTTTATGGGATCCGGGAAATATAAACCTACGGGTAAAATGGCCGCACCACCAATTCCAACCACCGCCGATTATCCGCTTGACGGCAATAAGTTAGTAGATTCACTTGCCGAAGCTTTACACAAATGCGGTTTAAAAGATGGAATGACCATTTCTACCCATCACCACATGCGTGATGGCGATCTGGTAAGCAACATGATCTTTGATATTGCCCATGAGATGGGTATAAAAAATCTGGTATGGTTTCCTTCGGCTTCCTTTCCGTGTAACGAACCATTGATTAAATATCTGGAAGACGGAACAATAAATCGTATTGAAGGAAGTATGAACGGACCGTTAGGCCGATTCACTTCCCGTGGTGGAATGAAAGGGACAGCCGTTTTGCGTGCCCACGGATGCCGGCATCAGGCTGTACAGGATGGTGAAGTGCATATTGATATTGCCGTAATGGCTGCTCCTACCGCCGATCCTTTTGGCAATGCCAACGGACTATACGGAAAATCAGCCTGTGGCGGTTTGGGATTTGGTATTGCCGATACCCATTATGCCGACAAAACCATCGTTGTAACTGATAACCTGATTCCTTTTCCATGCGCACCCATGCAAATCGAAGGTAATTTTGTAGATTACGTGGTAAAGGTTGATTCCATTGGTATTCGCGAAAAAATTGTGTCAGGTACCACTCAAATAACCAAAAGTCCTGACAGGCTCAGATTGGCTGAAATGACTACCGAATTTTGCCTTGAGGCAGGCCTTATCCGTGATGGTTTCTCTTTCCAGGCCGGAGCAGGCGGAACTTCTTTATCCATAGGTGTTTTTATACATGAAATCCTAAAAAAAAACGGATGGAAAGCTCGTTTTGCCGTTGGTGGTGCCAATAAATACCTCGACGATATGCTCTACGACGGCACCCTCGATTATATTCTCGACGGACAAACCTTCGACCTCGATGCCGTGCGTTCCATGCGCGAAGATGCCAACCATATTGCTGTTTCTGCCTTTTCATCCTATAATTACCATGCTAAAGGCAACCACTCTACCATGCTCGACCTTGTCATTTTAGGAGCTACCGAGGTTGACCTTAACTTCAATGCCAACGTTGTTACTCATTCTGATGGTTTATTACTCCATGGAATAGGTGGTTGGCAAAGTGCAATTCAGGGTAAAACCACCATTTTGCCTATTCCACTTTTCCGCGACCGTATTCCGGTTATCCGGGATGAGGTTACTACACTTTGCGGTCCCGGTGAATTTATTGATGTTATTGTTACCGAAAGAGGCATAGCCATTAATCCGTTACGTACTGATTTGATGGAAAAAATGAAAAACAGTCCATTACCTATCAAAACCTTGCAGGAACTAAAAGAAGAATCCGAACGAATATGCGGCAAACCTGAAAAGCCTAATTTTAGCGACGAAATTGTTGCTGTGATTAAATGGGTTGACGGTACTGTTATTGATGTTGTTAGAAAAGTTGCCCCTTAATAATAAAAGGAACTATTTGTTTAAGGAGAAAGCTTTTTACAGTCTTTCTCCTTTTTTTGAAACATATGCCTGCTATTTACAAAATAAAGACTACATTTACTGCCGTAATTTTTAATAGCCCCTGTAGAGAATATGAAAAAATACGACAACTTAGTAGTAAACGCTGCCGGTCGTTTAGTCCCGACTGAGGTTAATGGAAAGCCTGTTATACCATTCAAAGGGTTGAAGCAACATCGTCCCGCAGGCAATAAATACGCCTCCCCTATTCCCACCTGCATTGATTATCCCGAAGATGGAAACAAAGTTGTAGAAAATCTAACCGATGCTTTACACAAATGCGGACTTAAGGATGGAATGACCATTTCGACCCATCACCACCTGCGCGACGGCGACTTTGTGAGCAACATGGTTTTCGACATTGCTAAGGAAATGAATATAAAAGACCTGGTATGGCTTCCTTCGGCATCCTTCCCTTGCAACGAGCCTTTGATTAAATACCTGGAAGACGGCACTATAAATCATATTGAAGGAAGCATGAACGGCCCGCTTGGCCGGTTCTGTTCCGAAGGAAAAATGAAAGGAGTAGCAGTGCTTCGTTCGCACGGCGGAAGAGTGCAGGCAATTCAGGATGGAGAAGTTCATATTGATATTGCAGTAATTGCAGCGCCAACGGCCGACGCTTACGGCAATGCCAATGGCGTGGATGGCACTTCGGCCTGCGGTTTGCTGGGCTATGCCTTGCCCGATATGATGTATGCCGATAAAGTGATCATTGTTACCGACAACCTGGTACCTTTTCCTTGCGTTCCTATGCAGGTACTCGGAAATTATGTTGATTATGTAGTAGTTATTGAAAAAATAGGACTTTCCGAAAAAATTGTATCCGGCACGACCCAGGTTACCAAAAGCCCCGATCGTTTGCTGATAGCCGAAATGACGGCCCAGTTTTGTCAGGAAGCCGGCTTGCTGAAAGACGGCTGTAGTTTTCAGGCAGGCGCCGGCGGAACGTCTCTTTCCATCGGAATTTATTTTCACGAAAGATTGAAGGCTCTTGGCCAAAAAGCACGTTTTGCCTTTGGCGGCAGTACCAAGTACATGGTCAAAATGCTGGAAGAGGGCGTATTAGATTACATCCTTGATGCCCAGTCGTTTGATTTGGAGTCGGTACGCTCCATCCGCGATAATCCCAACCATCTCGATGTATCGGTATGGCATGCTTACAATTACCATTGCAAAGGAAATTATAATTCCATGACGGATATCATGATCCTGGGTGCTACAGAAGTTGACGTTAATTTCAACGGTAATGTAGTTTCGCATAGTGATGGTTACCTGTTGCATGGCATCGGAGGCTGGCAAAACTGCCTGCATGCCAAGTGTGTTATCCTGCCTGTTCCCCTGTTCCGTGACCGCATCCCGGTAATTATTGATGAAGTTACCACTCTTTGCGGACCCGGTCAGTTGGTAGATGTGATTGTTACCGAACGTGGAATTGCCATCAATCCGCTTCGTACCGACCTGATTGAAAAGATGAAAAATACCAGCCTTCCAATCAGAACCATACAGGAGCTGAAGGATGAAGCAGAACGTATCTGCGGGAAACCTGTCAAACCAAAATTCAGCGACGAAATTGTTGCCATCATCAAATGGGTTGACGGAACGGTGATTGATGCTGTAAGGAAAGTAATTCCATAAGCTGCAATAACATTTTCTGTCAAAATTCGTTTTTACTTTTTTGCTTTTAATTCTACTTTATTTTGAAAAACTGGCTTTCAGGAAAACGTATCTACCTGACGGTTAACCGTCGTAAGGTCTTTCAATGGTTTCTTATCATTCTGGCAATCGTTGCTGTGGTTGCAATTACGCTCTATTTTTTTCGCAACCCTATTTTACAATCGTATGTAAATAAGAAAATAACAAATTTTAATCAAAAACATAACGCTGAACTGCGAATCGGGGATATTAAGCTGAAAGGGATCAGCCAGCTTGAGATAAACGGACTTTCCCTGAAACCTGTCAATGGTGATACCTTAATCAAAACCCGGTTTATCCACGCCCGTATCAATTTATGGAAATTGCTTCTGCGACGGGTGGGACTACGCGACCTTGAACTTTCCGATACCTATATTTCATTAATACAACAGGACAGCATAAACAACTATTCGTTTCTTTTAAAAAAGTCATCGAAACAAAATGCTGTTGAATCGGATACTATTCCCAATTACAACGAAAAATTTTACCAGCTTTTCAATGCTGTTTTTGATAAAATCCCCTCACAACTAAAAATCACCAATTTTAATGCATCTTCTTCCATAAATGGTCATGTTTTATCGTTGCATATCGATCATTTCAACATTACCGACCGTGCTTTTAAATCATGGGTGGTGGTAAAAGAAGAAAACCAAAGCTGGCGATGGATTGTTGACGGCAAACTCGACGCTTACAACCGGACGGCTGTGGTGAAATGGTATTGCCCGGGTCGTCAAAAAGTTGTGCTTCCCTATCTGCAATACAAATGGAAAGCCGATGTGGCTTTCGACACCATTCAGTTTAACCTTGCCGAAAGTCAATACAGTCATGGCGTTTTTTCCGTTAATGGTTTTGCTTCCATCAAAGGACTCGAAATACAACATGCCGCCATTTCAAACGAAAAAGTTATCTTTAATAAAGCCGCACTCAGCTACCGGGTGAATGTAGGAAAAGATTATTTTGAACTGGACAGCCTGTCGACCGCTACAATTAATAAGCTCGATATTAATCCCTACATTAAATACCGTCCGCATCCGAGCAAACAAATTACGCTGATTATAAACAAGCCCAATTTCCCATCTCAAAATTTATTTGAATCGTTGCCTCAGGGTTTATTTTCTAACCTGCAAGGCATACAGACTTCCGGTGAATTAAGTTATCATCTGAAATTTATTGTTGACTTTGCTCATCCCGACAATCTCGTATTTGAATCGTCACTCGACAGGCATAAGTTTCATATCGATCATTTCGGAAGGACTAACCTTTCGTTTTTCAATGCACCTTTCAGCTATACGGCTTACGAACATGGAGTTCCGGTAAGAACATTCATGGTTGGACCGGAAAATCCCAACTTTCATACCCTCGACCAGATTTCGCCCTATCTGAAAGATGCCGTGATGACTTCCGAAGACGGCGCTTTTTATGGCCACCGTGGCTTTTTGCCCGAAGCATTTAAAAATGCTATTGCCGCCGACATCAAGCAAAAACGATTTGCCCGCGGAGGAAGTACCATTTCCATGCAGTTAGTTAAAAATGTTTTCCTTACACGTAATAAAACCATTTCGCGTAAGCTGGAAGAAGTTCTGATTGTATGGCTTATCGAAAACAACGGTCTCTCCACCAAAGACCGGATGCTTGAAGTTTACCTCAACATTATTGAATGGGGCCCGATGATTTACGGCGCCCAGGAAGCATCGCAGTTTTATTTCAGCAAAGATGCATCCCAGCTTACCCTTGCCGAAGCCATTTACATGGCAAGCATTATCCCGCATCCCAAATGGTTTATGTATTCCTTCGAAACCGACGGACATCTTAAGGAATTCCTTGGCGGTTTTTATAACCTGATGTCGCAGAAAATGCTCCATAAGGAATACATCACCGAAGCCGACCAGGCGACACTCGTTCCCGATGTTGTGTTAACCGGCCCGGCAAAAGACCTGCTTTTGAAAGCCGACACCCTTGCGACACCTATCGATTCGTTAAAAATGGATCTGGAATTGCCTGCCGATGAATTGTAGCTTTACCTCAACAGGATTGCCACAGCATTTTTCAGGTTCCTTCGTTCAGATCGTTTCGGGCGGGGTAGGTGGTAAAGTTTATAAGGTTTATAAAGTTTGTAAGGTTCATAAGGTTTGTAAAGTTCATAAGGTTTATAAAGTTCATAAGGTTCGTCGGGAAGCATAGCGAAGTCCCGATACAGATTTGCTTAGAAGAAACGACTTAGCGATTGCTGGCGTTATTTTTTCTGTTTGACGGGTATCCATATTTCTTCCTCTGAATCCGGGTCTCCATTTTTGTATTTGTCTCCCAATACTTCAAAGTGCGGTCTGTCGTCTAATAAATAGTCGGAATTTGGCAACCATGTTCCGAAAATATAAACGAATACACTATTGTCTGTACTGAGTCCTTTATAATGGAAAACGGCATAAAGCCCTCCGGTCAACGTATAAGAATCCATTTGTTCGGGTACATTCTCAAAATCAGAAACCTCCATAGCAGCCCACTTTTCAAATTCCTGATTTAAATCGCCTGATCTTAAAGGTTCGTTGTAAACCCGCATGGAAATCAGCTCATTTATAACATTATTATGGATTTCTTTTCGTCCTGGCATAAAAGTTTGCCAAAGAATAGAGGTTTTATTGTCGGTTAACGACATTGTCAATCGTTTTCCTACCAGTTTCTTTTCGGATAGGGTTTCAATTCTCAACTCCATACTGACAGATCCTTTCTTTTTTAATATTAATTTCCAACTATTTTTCCTGTTTTCAGCGTTGGGACACCTTAGAAATTTTTATTAATAATTTTGTATAATTCCTGTTGTTTTTCATCCATGTTTAAGAGCTTGGATTTGGTTTGTTTTGAGTCGGGTAAAGTGTAAGTGATT
>Ga0183100_1000556_pt1 | contig 27730 bp, 22 predicted proteins | sample Biomet2_FD_127789 | JGI IMG/M metagenome (GOLD analysis project Ga0183100, IMG submission 127789) | Microbial communities from bioreactor (seeded with anoxic lake sediment) at LBNL, California, USA - Biofuel metagenome 2 | ecosystem: Engineered > Bioreactor > Anaerobic > Unclassified ...
AGGCCCTTTTTCTATAAATGACACGCTGCCCCGCTTTTTCGCTTACAGGCTCTTCAGGTGCCGAAGCAGCACGCCTGCAATATTCTCACAAGACGCCTGAATCTGCACCGCGCCGATATCAAAGGCCACCATTGGCATTCCGTATACGACGGAAGACTCCTTATCCTGCCCAATGGTATAGGCTCCAGCCCTGCGCATGGCCAAAAGGCCGTCGGATCCGTCATGGCCCATACCGGTCATAATGATACCGGCCATTTTGTCTTTCACGGTGCCAGCCATGGACTGAAACAGCACATCCACCGACGGGCGGTGTCCGCTGACCTTGTCTCCGGGCTTGCACGCCACCCGATACCGGTTTCCGATGCGCACCACGCGGCATTGGAGGTCCGCCGGGGCCACCAGAGCCAGCCCCCGGCACAGCTCATCGCCGTCCACCGCCTCCCGCACCTGCATGGCACACAGCCGATCCAGCCGTTCCGCATACATTTTGGTAAATCCGGGGGGCATATGCTGCACAATCACCATGGCGGGAATGTCCGCCGGAAGGCGCTTCATGACCTCCAGCGTGGCTTCTGTTCCGCCCGTAGACGCTCCCAGTCCAATCACCATCTGATCCAAAGCCAGCTTGGTTCCCAGCAGGGGAACATCATCCGCCGCTGTCGAAGCCTGCGCAATCCGGGCCGGGTAGCTGGTACGGACCTTGGCGTATGCCGACACCACAATCTTCTGTGTCAGCGTGTTGATAAATTCGTCCTTGCTCTGACTTCCATCCGGTTTACGGACAAAATCCACCGCTCCGGCGTCCAGCGCGTCGAACACCCGCAGGTTCAGGGAGGATACCAGAATCACTGGCACCTGAAATACAGGCAGCAGTTTTTTCAGGAGATCAATGCCGCTCATATCCGGCATTTCCACATCCAGCGTTATCACATCCGGACGAATCTCCTGCACCTTTCGCTGGGCATCCGCCGCGTTGACGGCATAACCCACCACCTGAATGTTTGTCCTTGCGGAGAGCCCGCTGATAATATAACTCCGCGCCACTGCGGAATCATCCACCACCATCACGCGGATCACTTTTTTCAATAATGCCATACTGTCCCGCCCTCCCCTGCGTCGGGTTTTACGAGCTCGGGATATTTTTAGTTCCCTAGCGCTTTTTGAAAGGTAGCCGGCGCCAGATAACGATATCCGGGATTGCGGCCCATAGTCTCCGAATGACCGATCAAAAGGTATCCGCCGGGCTCAGTCGCTTCACAGAAACGGGCGACCAGCTCGTCCTTCGTCTGTTGATTGAAATAAATCATTACATTTCGGCAGAAGATCACATCGAACTTCAGCCGGAACCGAATGGGGTCCATCAGGTTAAACGTGCGGAAAATCACATTGTCCCGGATGACGGACGCCACCTGATACTGTCCCTCCGTACCGAAGGGAGCAAAGTACTTGGACTTCCACGTGGGTGGTATGGTATCCGGCAGATTGTACTTTCCCTGCTGCGCCTTGGCCAGTGCCTGCTGGGAAATATCGGTGGCCAGCACCCGGGTATCCCACTGCCCGGCCTCGGGCCCCAGGAAGTCCTTGATGTACATCGAAATGGTATACGGCTCCTCTCCGGAGGCACATCCCGCGCTCCAGATGGACAGAGTCCTGTTGCCCTGGCGGCGCCGGACAACATCCGGCAGGATGGTGTTGCGGAAGAAATCAAAATGCTCTTGCTCCCGCATGAAAAACGTATAGTTGGTCGTCAGCTTGTTAATTACCAGCTCTACGTCATTGGGGTCCTGCTTTTCAAGCAAGTGGTCAATAAACGGGCCGAAGCCGGTATATCCTTTTGCCTTAACTGTGTAAGAAAGCCGTCCGGAAATCAACTGCCGCTTTTTGCTCAGGTCGATCCCATAGCGTTGCTGGATAAAACTCACCAGCCGCCGAAAATCGCCGTCAGTAATCTCCAGGGGGGCAAAGGAAGATTCCGTGTTCTTCTGCTCTTTTTCCTCCATGCTCAGTGCTCCAGCAAAACAGCGCTGTCCAGCTCCAGCATAGTCCCGCCGTCCGGCAGAGAGCTCATGCCGCACATCAGCTTTTGGCTGCTGGTTGCAGGCATGGGCAGGATTGAACTGCGGGGCAGCTTCACCATCTGATCCACCCGGTCCACCAAAACGCCCAGCTGTGTGCCGTTGATACTCAGCACGATGATGGCCTGCTCTTGGGCGCTGGGCTTACCCAGGCGCAGACGGATGCTGACGACGGGGACGACCTCCCCGCGCAGGTTAATAATGCCGCATACATAGTCGGGCAGCATGGGAAGAGGTGTAATAACCTGGTTGATCAGGGCCTCCACCACACAGTCCACCCGAACTCCTATCCGCAGGGCGTCGCACTGAAACACCAGGTACTGCTCCACATCCTCTTCCAGTCCGGCCCGCGCGGAGGTCCCGTCGTCTATCATATTCATCGCTTCGTTCTCCATATCTCAATGACCCTCTCTTTCTGTTTCGACGCGCTCACTGTATGGCCGAGTAAAGATTGGATACGTCCAGAATCACGCTGATATTCCCATCGCCCAAAATCGTACAGCCGGTAATGCCGTGTTGTTTAATATTAAAGGTGTTGATATAATTGGGAAGAGGCTTCACCACCACCTGCTGCTCGCCCAGCAGCTCGTCCACGAACAGGCAGTAGGTGCACTCGCCCGACTCCACCCACATCAGGATACCGTCTTCAATTTTGTCGTATCCGTTGTCCAGGCCGTAAACATCCTTTGCACGGATGACGGAATAAAAGTTATCCATGACCTTTACCATCTCGCCATGGGCGGCGTCGTGGATGATGTCGCTGTCGCTCATCTTGAAGGACTGGCGGATGTTATTGATGGGGATAGTGAAGATGGAGGAGCCCACAGAGACCTCCATCCCGTCCAAAATCGCCATGGTCAAGGGGATCTTCAGCGTGGTGGTCATACCCTTGCCGGACTCGCTGGTCAGCACCACGGTGCCGCCCACCTCCTCCACGTTCTTCTTTACCACGTCCATGCCCACACCGCGGCCGGAGAACTCCGTCACCTCGGTATTGGTGGAAAAGCCGGGCATCAGCAGGAAGTTGATAATCTCCTTGCGGCTGTACTCGATCTCGGGGGTGGCAAGCCCGGCGTCCACGGCCTTTTTCAGCACCTTGTCATAGTCCACGCCGCGGCCGTCGTCCTTCACCTGAATGATGACCTCGCCGCCGGTATGACTGGCCGAGAGGATAATCTCACCCTCGGGGTCTTTGCCCGCGGCAATGCGGTCCGCCTCGGACTCCTCAATGCCGTGGTCCATGGAATTGCGGACGATGTGCATCAGAGGGTCTCCGATTCCGTCCACGATGGTCTTGTCTACCTCCGTGTCCTCGCCCACCAGAGTCAGTCTTGCTTTCTTGCCCAGCTTCTTGCCCATATCCCGAACGATGCGCTGCATCTTTTGGAAGGTGGCCAGCACGGGAACCATGCGCAGGGACATAGATACGTCCTGCAACTCGTCGGTCAGCTTGCGCAGCTGCCTGGCGGATTTTGTGAAATTGTCCAGCTTCAAGCCTTTCAAGTCAGGAGAGGCCGTGACCATGGACTCGGTGATGACGATTTCACCCACCACGTCCATAAGTTGATTCAGCTTGCTGAGGTTCACACTGATAAGGCTCTCTTTTGGGTGGGAGCCCAACCCCTGCACAGCGGTGGGAGCAGCCGGAGCGCTTTTGCCGACTGGCTTCTCCTGCGCCGGCTTCAATGCGGCGGTGCGGCTCTCCTGCGCCGCGGGCGGCGCAGTTTTAGCAGTGGGAGCCGCGGCCTTTGGTGCCTCCTGCCGAGCGGCAGCACCAGCCGGATTGTCGAACGCCTGATAGCCCCGGACAGAGCCAGAGCCGGACACTACCTGGATGGCGCCGGCGCGGTCCATCTCCTTGCGGAAGGACAGCACAAAGCCCTGGGACACGATGGTCTCGATCGTAGCGGCGTTGGTCTCCACATCTTCAGGGGAAAACGTAAAATTTTCCTCGCCACAGATGCCGCGGAACTCCGTCACCAGCATAAACGCCCGCAGATTCTCCATTCCCACGCCCTCGTCAAAGAAAACGCGCAGGCCATAGGGGAACCCCGCTTCCGCTGTCTCCGAAACGGCGGATACGGCAGAAGCGACGGGTGCGGCGGCCGCATTCCCGGCACCATCCGCATCACCTTGAATTTTAGCGATCAGACTATTAATTTTTTCTAACAGTTTGTCGATGTCATTTGATAGAGGTTGACCGTTCTGCACTTTTTCCACTTGGCTGCGGAAAAAGTCAATAGCCAGAAACATCATGTCGAACAGCAGCGCCCGATCCGGGTCCGGCACCGACTCCATGGTCTTTTCACGGATGATGAAGAACATGTCCTCGATCCGGTGGGCCACTGTGGTGAGGGATTCATATTCCATCATGGCGGAAGCGCCCTTTATGGTGTGCATGATGCGGAAGATCTCATTCACATCGTTCTGCGTAAAGGTGTCCGCCTGTTCCGCTGCGAGGACAATGCTGTCCAACTGCTCCAGCAGGGTATTTGTCTCATACAGATATGTATCCAGGATACTCTCGTTTCCGCCATTGTCCATAAAATGCCGCCTCTCTCTCTTTTTCAGGGACGGGAATCAGAGTTCCCTCCCAAAAGTTTAATAATTTACTTTGTATATCGTCCGTTTTTGTAAAAAGTTAACGCTCTCCTGTAATATTTTCAAAAGCCTCATTCCCTGCATGCGGAAGAGCGCCAGCCTACCTGTGTTTTTCATTATAATGTTTTCTGTCCCGCGCGTCAACGAATTGATTTTAATTTGTTCCAAGTTTATGAAATTATTGAAGTAATGAAACGGAGCTGAACCTATGCCGGATATTATGAACGTCACCAATCCCGTTCCCGGATACGACACTGCCGCCAGCAGCCGCGCCATCCCCAACTCGGCCAACGACCCCAACATCCAAAACGTTCCCAATCCGAGCCGGGTCAACCGTCCGGACTCCAACAGCGGCCAGCAGCACAGCGCCGGCGAGGAGGCCAGCTCCTTCCCTTTGCGGTACGACTCGAACTTTCAGGCCTTCCTCCAGCGGATCACAGACAGCGGCGGCAGCGTCTCCGCCGACCTGCTCCGTTCGCTGATGAGCGGGTCTCAAACGGTAGTCTCCTCCGGACTTCGGGCCGGGACCGCAAGCGATCTCTCCCAGATTCTGAATATGCTCCAGATGAGCGAGGGGGAGTTTCTGCGGTTTTTCCAAAATCAGGTCGCCTCCGGCAGCCGATTCGGCGGGTCGCTTTTCAACACCCTTCGCAGCGCGTATCACGCCAGTGACTCCCAGCGCCTCAGGAGCGATATTCTGCAATTTCTCAAGCAGTACAGCGACTATTCTTCCACCGACCACATTGAGGACAATCTTCTTCGCAGCCTGAACCGGATTACCGCCTCTCTTCCCCGGAGTTGGGGCGCCCAGGTAGCTAATTTCATCGCTCAGCTGCAAAACAGCATGCAATCTGGTGATCGGGCGGGAGCACTGAAGCTTCTTCAGGGACAGATCCTCCCCTATCTTTCCGACTATGTCTCCCGCTCCCACGATATGGGACGGGTCCGGTCCTCTCTGTCCATGCTGACGCTGGATATGGCCCGGTACGAAAACGGCTCTCAGGAAGGCGTTCTGCAGGCACTGCGCCAGCTTTTTAACTATTCTTCCCTGCGGGACGCTCTGGGCGGAGACCCGCGGGGCGCGGGAGACGCGGTCCTGCTTCAGATGTTGAAAAACACGCCTTTTGAGCGCATGGGAAGGAACAACGCCTTTGCCGACCAGTTGGCCTCTGCAGCCGACCTGGCTCTCCGCGGTGCCGCCGGGCCGGAGGCTCAGGAGCAATTCCGGGCCGTGGTTTCATCTATGCTGGTGAATGAAAGCGTATATATGACGGTTAATCATTATATTCTTCCGCTTGTATGGAACGACAGAATGATGTATTCTGAGATGTGGGTAGATCCGGACGCGGACCGGGACGCCGACCAGCCCTTCGGGCAGCGGGGCGGAGCACGTACACTGCGCTTCCTCCTGAAGGCGGATATCCAATCTCTGGGCCTTTTTGATATCGTAGTCACCAGCCGGGAGAACTCCGTGGACCTGGCCGTGCGGTGTCCCGATTCCGTGGCCCCGTTTTCCGAGGTCATCCGGGGGACCTTGACCGGCATTCTATCGGACAACGGGCTGAACGTGGGGTCCGTGGATGTTGGAAAAATGGTTAGGCCCTTGACGGTCTCGGAAATTTTCCCCAAAATCTTTGATGGAAAGGACAGTATCAATGTCAGAGCCTGAAAACAAAAAAGCTCCCGCCAGCCGGGCAGTCGCCCTGCAATACGGAAGCAGCGCCGCGCCGGTTGTAGTGGCCTCCGGCATGGGCTATCTGGCGGAAAAAATCGTGGAGGTGGCTGCGGACAGCGGCATTCCCGTCTACGAGGACAATTCGCTGGCCACCATGCTGTCCCAACTGGAGCTGGGGCAGGAAATCCCCCCTTCCCTCTATCAGGCCATCGTGGACATCTACGTGTACTTTCTGGAATTTGACCCCGTGCACCCCGATAAGCCCAGACGGCGGCATGTGCCGTCTCCCGCCCTGCGGAAGGAGGATGAATGATGCCCGAATATTCCAATCGCTATATGATTTACGACAGCCAAAACGTGCTGCTGGCCTGCGCCGTTTTGAAAACGCCGCCGGACAGCGTGGTCTGGCGGTTTCAGGTGCTGGGCAGCGATTTGAACAACGTGCTGGAGCACGAGATCGTCAATCTGATTGCCACGGACTCGGATGGCCCCGACATGACCGGGCGGATTCTCTCCAGTGACCATGTCAGTTCCGTTGAGGTAGAGCCGGTGGACCTGCTGGGAGAATCCCTGCGGCAGAACCTGCGCGTCCCCGTCCGGTTCGACAGCTTCATCTATCCCGTCTCCGGTTCCTGGACCGGACGCGTTCCTATCATCTGCCATGACCTGAGCTGCGGCGGCATGGCCTTTTTCTGCAATTTCCAGCTCCGGATCGCGGAGATCGTGGAGGCGGTGGTTCCCATCACCTCTCAACCGGTGATTCTTCGGGCGATGATTCTGCGCATGCGCCCCTCCAACTCCAATATTCCGCTTTACTCCACCAAATTCGTGGACATGCTTCACGACGAGGAGGTCATTGTGCGGGAAGCCGTCTTTTCCCAGCAGCTCACAAATCACGGCCGACAGAGATAACGCCGCGCCACATGCCGTATAAAGACAGGACGCATAAACGCATATCAGTTCAGAAAGGAATCCTCGCTATGAAAATGAACGGAACCCACGCGGGCCGCGTCGGAACGCGGCTTCTGTCCGCCATGCTCGCTTTCGTCATGGCGCTGTCCCTGCTGCCCGCAGCGATCGTCCCCGCCTCCGCCGCGAGCTGGATGGAGCCCTATCTTGAAAAGCTGGTAAGCTGGGGCGTGATGCGGGGCGACTCCACCGGTGACCTCCACCCCGACCGGACGCTGACCCGCGGGGAATTCGTGGTGCTGGTGAACCGAGCCTTCGGCTACGATGATACCAGCGCCTCCGTCCCGTTCCGAGACGTAAAGGCCGCCGACTGGTATTACGACGATATCAACATCGGCTACACCACCGGATATTTCAACGGCACCAGCAAGAATACCGCCTCTCCCAAAAACCACGTCACCCGGGAGCAGGCGGCGGTGCTGCTGGGCCGCAATCTGGTGCTGGACGATGACCCCGGCGCAAGCCTTGATTTCACCGACAGCAACTCCCTGTCCAACTACAGCCGGGGCCTCATCCGCAGTTCTGTGGTCGAGGGGATCCTCAGCGGCTACGGCGACGGGTCCTTCCGACCCAAGCAGAGCATCACCCGCGGCCAGATGGCCGTTCTGCTGGTAAACGCCATCGGAACCCCCGTCAACAAGTCCGGTACGCAGACCTTGGGCGGCGTATACGGGAACGTCACCATCTCCACCTCCGGCGTGACCCTGAAAGACACCACCATTGCCGGAAACCTGTATATCACAGGCGGTCTGGGACTTGGCGATGTGACGCTGGAAAACGTCAATGTGCTGGGCAAGATTGTGGTGTGCGGCGCAGGTGAAAGTGAAAAGGGCAAGAACAGTGTGATTCTCCGCGGCGTCACCGCTCCCACCCTTATTTTGGACAATCTGGCCAACAACATCGTCTCCGTCCGGGCGGAGGGCAGCACCAAAATCAACAACACCTCCATCCGCACACCCTCCTATGTGGAAGACGCTACCGACGACAATTATGGTTTCACCTCCATCCGGGTGGAGGGCGAGGATGGAACCGCCCTGTCTGCCGCCGGCAATCTGAAGGAAATCGTCACAGTCTCTCCCAAGTCCACCGTTACCATGGCAAAGGGCTCCGTCCGATCCCTGACCGTGGACGAGGCGGCGGCGGGGTCCACCGTATCCGTCCTGGGCGGCGCGGCTGTTAAAACTCTGAATTTGGATACCGGTACCACCGTCACTGGCAAGGGCGATGTGGACCAGATGAACGTGAACACCTCCGGTACCAAAACGGAGATGCTGCCCGACACCATCGTGGTCCGTCCCGGCATCAACGCCAACATTAACGGTCAGGTCATGGACACCACTTTGGCGGCGGAATCCTCCGCCGACCCCCGGCTTCTTGCCGGCTATCCGAAGATCACCGATCTGGCTCCCACCTCCGCCAAGGGCCTGATACGCACCAATAAGTCCGGAACGCTTTACTGGGCCCTTACCTCCGTGACCGACGGGTCTGTGGGGGAAGCGGATCTGCTGAAGCCCACCAACAACGCCAACATTGTAAAAAGCGGAAACATGAAAGCCGCCGCATCCAACACGGATTACAGCGCTGCCGTCTCCGGACTCACCTCCGATGGGTCCTACTATTTCTCCGCCATGCTGGTGGACGCCCGGGACCAGCGCAGCCCGGTCAAGGCCGTTTCCTTCAGCACCCCGGACAACACCACGCCGGGCTTTGCCGCCGGCTATCCCTACATGTCCAAGATCACCAGCAATTCCGGCGACGTCACCGTGATGCCCACCAAGACCTGCAGGCTTTACTATGCGCTGCTTCCCAAGAACGCCACTGCCCCTACCGCCAAGGACTTTAAGGCCAACGCCGTATCTGGCAATCTGGGCTTTGGCTCCCGGGACGTGACGAAGAACGTGTCCGACACCTTCCGCGTCAACAAGAATGCGCTGGATGAGCTGGGCAGCTATGATCTGTACCTCTGGCTCACCGATTCGGACGGGGCACACAGCTCCGCCGTAAGTAAGGTCTCCTTCACCACCATCGACGGTACGCCTCCCAAATTCGTCTCCGGTCCCACCGTCAACTCCATTAAGGAGACCTCAGTGGGGATGGCGGCCACACTGGATGAGGTTGGCACCATCTACTGGGTGGCGGTAAAAGAGGGCGAGGAATATCCCAAGCCCATGAACGGCCAGACCACGAAGCCCGATCTGACTAGTGACGCCGCCAAGCTTCAGGTGGCCAACGGCATGAACGCCCCGAAATCCGGCAAGGTGAGCGCCACTGCCAATAAGGACACCGCCATCAGCATCACCGGACTCACCTCCGAGACGTCCTACGACGTATACTACGTGGCTCAGGACAAGGCCGGAAACTACTCCACCACGGTGGGCAAGATGACCATCCACACGCTGGATACGAACCCGCCCACCATTACCCAGGAGTTCACCCGCACCAACGACGCGGCGGGGACCTCTCCTCTGGCGGACACCGATGTCCGCATTGTGTTCAGCGAGAGCGTGCAGGATTCCGGCACCAACCAGAAGCTGCTGGCCCTCTATCAGAAGTCCCAGGATACCACGCTCACCAAAGCGGAACGGGACGATGCCGCCGGTGTCCTGACCGGACTTCTGCGGGACGATATCATGCTCTACTCCGCCGATGTGACCCCCGCCGCGCGGGTGGTAGACCGCACCAGTGACAGCGTCACCAACTGGGTCATCGACTATCGCCGCGCCACCGTCACCGCCGAGGAAGGCAAAATCGTTGTCACCTTTAAGGCGGGCATGGCGCTGAACCTGAAAAGCGGAGCAAAATACTACTTTAAAATTCAAGACATTGCCGACACCTCCACCAGCAAGAATATTATTAAGCCCAACCCCACTACGCTGAGTACATTCACCACCGTATTTGCCCAGATTCAGCTTTCCAGCACGGATACCTCCGCCACGATCAGCAATGTCACCGGTACTCCAACGGTAGACTTCGACATGTCTTTCCGGGCCGTCCCTGTCTCCACCGGCAACGCCGGCGAGGGCGTATACTGGGATCTGCTGTTCCGCATGAACATCCCCGCCAAATTCCAGCTCTACGAAAAGATAGGTGACAGCGGCGAGTGGAAGCTGCATAAGACGGCTGAAGATTCGGACGCCCCAATTATTGCCGAGATCAACTCCACCGACGGAACGCAGTACGGCGCCAGCTACACCCGGAACTTCCGCACCGGCAACACCAGTTCCTCCACCAATGCGGAGCTTCTCAAGGATGTGAACGCCACCCGATACTACGGCATCCGCTTCACCTCCATCAGTAACGTGGCCGCCCGGGAAACCTGGAGCGGAAAGGTAGAAATGCAGGTGCAGGCCATTGCAGGGTCCAGCCTGAGCGCCCTGCACAACCTAGCTGTCAGCTCCATGCAGGACAGCGATCTGACTGAGGCCGTGCGCGACGGTCTGGTCCAGGTGGGCAGCCCCACCGGCTATACCATGAAGCACACCTTCAGCGACACGATGATCCCGAAATTTGTCACCGGATACCCCAGCATCGTCCCCAGTGACCTCAGCGGCACCATCAATGTCCAGCTCACCCGCACCACCGGCAAGATCTACTATGTAATCGCCCCCGTGGGAACCATTACCACCACGTTAACTGCGGAGCTGAACGGCACTACATCCCTCACCGCCGCCAACTGGGAGTCTCTCCCCGCCTCCACCAGTTCCCAGGACCCGGTATTGTCCTCCGTCCCCAGCAGCGGAAGTATCATGACGCCGCCCTATACCAGCTCTGCAATCATTAAGGGCAGCACTTCCTATTACGGCAGCAATGCGGCCATTTCCCTGAAGGGGCTGAACCCGAAAACGCAGTATGTGGCGTATTTTGTCCTACAGGGCAGTTCCTCCACCGTTTATTCTGCAAATCCCTATATCTTTAAATTTCAGACCAGTGAAATTTCCAGGCCTATCATTGAATTGACAATCAGCAATCCCAATGTTTCCATCAAGGTGGACACCACCTCCGATGTGGACTATCTGCTGGCGGTCAACGGCAGTGAACCGGGTAACCTGCGCCAGCCCATGGCCAATTACACCGACTCCAGCAACAAATCTCTCTTCCAGTCCGGCGGAACCTATGGGTCCGGCACCGGCGCCACCGGTGTCTATACAGTGCTGGACGCGATGAGCAACAGCTATTTTAAGGACGGCAAGCTGGCCGGCTCCGTGTTTGATCAGTTCGCAACCCAGTCGGCCAAGGACGACTTTGCCGAATTTATCCGCTCACAGACCACCTCCAGCGGCGACGTGAAAATGAGCGGAACCGCCAAAGGAATCCCTGCCAACAGCTCAAAAATCATCAACTGCTCCTCCGCCATGGTCAGTACCACCTGGTATACGTTCCTGACCGTGGGCAAAAGTACCTCTGATTCCGGCGACGCGTTCCGGGCTATCCGTCCCGTGTTTAACACGGACGCTGCCGCGCCGCAGATCACCGCCTGCAACTTTGTGTCAACCACCCCTATTGCAACAGTTGACGGCGTGTGCAACGGCAGCTTGACGCTGGTCTTCAATGAAGACCTGTATTGGGTGGACAAGAGTGGCGTCAATCAGGATATTATTCCCCTCAGCACGGCAGCGACAGCGGCGCCTTCCGGTTATTATGCCGCCGGGCTTGCATTTACTCCGGGATTAGGTTCCGGCATCACCTATCAAAGCGGCAACCAGACCGGCGTAATTTCCACGGTCGGCTTTAGTTTCAGCAATGCAAGACCCGGTTCTACGATCACCGCATTGAAAAACATCGGCGACCAGAGCGGCAATGTTCATTCCGCATCGCTGAGCGTCACACTGTCCAAATACGTTTTAAATGAAAACGGAACCTACGACCCCGTCTTTACCATTTCCCCCAGCGACTGGGACGCCCGCTGATGCAACACCTGCAAAGGAGTCACGCATATGAACAACACATTTTTTCGCAAGGTGGCATCGCTGCTGCTGGCGGCGCTGCTGTCCGTTTCCCTCGTCCTCCCCGCTGCGGCAGATGATCCGCCCGATCTCTCCGGAATTACCGTCAGCCTTGGCGGCAGCGCAGAGATGATTTTGAGCGAGGCCAGCCTCACCATGACCGCCACGGTATCTGGCGCACCCGAAAATGCGGACTTCACCTATTCCTATGCGTGGTCCAGCAGCAACACTTCCGTCGCCACGGTGAGCGGCACCGGTAACGCTGTGTCCATTGTCCGCGGCAGTACCCCCGGTCGGGCTAAAATCTCCGTGACTGTGACCGCCACGTCGGCATCGGACCCCACCGTTACCCGCAGTGACATCACCGCAACCCCCCGTGGTGTCCTCCTTCCGGGCGTGACGCTGAGCAGCTCCTCGTTTTCCCTGAAAACGAGGGAGACCAAGCAGCTCACCGCCACCCTCTATGTCCCTACCGGCAGCGATGAAACCGTCAAATGGAGCAGCGGCAATGAATATGTTGCCGAAGTATCCTCCAGCGGCCTGGTGACCGCCCGCAGCGCCGGCACCACCTCCATCACCGCTACGGCGGGCGCCTATTCCGCGGACTGCGCTGTGACCGTCAACGAGGTTTTGGCAAGTACGATCACCGGTTCCGCCAGCTGCGACGACCCGCTGCCTTTTTCCTCCATTGCCGGCAACATCGCCACGCAGTGCAGCCTGGTTTTGAACACCTCCCTCTCCTATGTCACCAGCCTCAGCGTCCCCACCTCCGCCGGGACGTTGTACTACGGCTACATCTCCGAGGGCGAGCCGGGCGCGGGCGTGGGCGTAAACGAAAATTATTACTATTACAGCAATAACGGAAACCGATTGCTCACCGACGTGACCTTTGTGCCCAAGCCCGACTTTTCCGGCACCGCCAATATCAGCTACACCGCCTATGGCAGTTCCGGTCAATCCTTTCAAGGGACCATAGCGGTCAGCGTATCCGCCACCACCGGTATCTCCTATTCCACCGTGGGCCGCAACCGGGTGGACTTCAACGAGAGCGATTTCAGCGACGTCTGCCAGTCAAGAACCGGTCATACGCTGCAATACGTCTCCTTCTCTCTGCCCTCGTCCTCCAAGGGAACGCTGTTCTATAAATACACCGGCAGCGACCTGGACAACAAAGTCACCTCCGGCACGGCATACTACCTCAGCAAAATTCCCCTGCTCTCCGACGTGACCTTTGTAGCCGCGGACGGGTACTCCGGCACTGTCACCATCTCCTACACCGGCCGGGACACCAACGGAAACTCCTTCAGCGGCTCGGTTTCCATTGTAGTATCCAGCAACGTCGGCGGCAAAGGGAACATCAACTACTCCACCACGAAAAACCGGGAGGCGGAGTTTGATGTAGATGATTTTGATAACCTATGTGAAAATGTGCTGGGCGTTCACCTGCAGTATGTCCGCTTTACGCTCCCCTCGTCCTCCATTGGAACGCTATATTACAATTATACGTCCTCCAGCAGCTACGGCAGCAAGGTCTCAGCATCTTCCAACTATTACCGCTCCTCCTCACCCTATTTGGACAATGTGTCCTTTGTCCCCGCCTCCGGCTGGACCGGCACGGCGGACATCGCTTTCACCGGATACGGCACCAACAGCCAGCGTTTTACCGGAACCGTCACCATTGAGGTGACCTCCTCTTCCTCCTCCGGCACTCTGACCTATTCCACGAAGAAGAACACCGCGGTGCGGTTCGACGTGGACGATTTCAACGACTACTGCGACGACCAGACCGGCGGTCTGCTGAACTATGTCCGCTTTACGCTGCCCTCATCCTCTTATGGAACGCTGCGTTACAACTACTACTCCTCCGGCAGCACCGGAAGCGTAGTCTCCTCCTCCACCAGCTACTACCGTTCTTCTTCACCCTATCTGGACGATGTGTCGTTTGTCCCCGCCTCCGGCTGGACCGGCACGGTAGACATCGCCTTTACCGGGTACAGCAACAGCGGGCAGCGCTTCACCGGCACAGTCCGGGTCACCGTCCGGGACTCCGGCTCCGGCGATATCGCCTATTCCACAAAACAGGACACTCCGGTAAACTTCGCCGCAGATAACTTCGACGATCTGTGTGAGAATGAGACGAACCGGCACCTGAACTACGTGCGCTTCACTCTGCCCTCGTCCTCCTATGGAACGCTGCGCTACAATTACAGTTCTTCCAGCAGCACCGGCAGTGAGGCTTCCTCTTCCACCAGCTATTACCGCTCCTCTTCACCTTACCTGAGCAACATCACCTTTGTGCCCGCCTCGGGTTATACCGGTACGGTGAATATCAGCTTCACAGGCTACGACACCAGCGGTGAGCGGTTTACCGGCACCGCCAGCGTCACAGTGAAGGCCGCAGCCTCCGCCGGCATCATCTACTACACCGTTGCCGTGGGGAAGGCCCTGCCCTTTGACCTCAGCGTGTTCCAGAACGCGTGCAGCGCCCGGGGCGCCGGGGCTTTTACCAGCGCGTCCTTCTCCCTGCCGTCTTCCGCCACCGGTCAGCTGCGGTATCAGTATACTTCCGCCAGTGAACCGGGCACAGCCGTCGTGGCCGGAGTCTCTTATTCCGCCTCCGCCTCTCCGCTGGTATCCGGCATCTCCTTCGTCCCCGCGGCGGGATATACAGGCACAACCACGCTCTCCTACACTGGACGGGACAACGGTGGCTCCACCTATCCGGGCACCGTCGTCATCACCGTTACAGCCAACACCAAATCCAGCTCCTTCACCGACATGGGCAATTACAGCTGGGCTAACTCTGCAGTGGAATACCTGTATGCAAACGGTGTGGTAAATGGCACTGGGAACGGCGGATTCTCCCCGGGCGCGTCCATTACCAGAGGCAGCTTCATGCTGATGTTGAACCGCGCGTTCAAGTTCACCGCCTCCGGCGGCAATGGCTTTTCCGACGTGCCCAGCAGCAGCGTGTACGCTGACGCCGTAAAAATTACCCAGGCGCTGGGCATCGCTCAGGGCAGCGGCTCCAATTTCTATCCCACCCGGCCTCTCTCCCGCCAGCAGGCCGCTGTGTTTCTGGCCCGCGCCATGCGGGCCGACGGTTGGTCTCTTACGGCGGGAACCCGGTCCGATATTTCCGCCTTCTCCGACAGCTCCGCCGTCTCCGGCTACGCGGTGAGTGACCTGGCCGCCATGGTGCGTCTGGGCGTCTTTCAGGGCGGCAGCGACGGGAAGCTGAACCCCCAGTCTCCTCTCACCCGCGCACAGATGGCCGTGATCCTCTGCCGCGCAATCACTATTTAAAAAAGGAGCTACTGCCCATGGCATTCAAAACGACCGACTCGCAAAAGAAACCCGAGGCATCTCAGCAAGCCTCCTCGGCGGAGCTGCGTGAAGCGGTTAGCCACCTGTGCGAGGTACGCAAACCCAACAACACGCTGGTCTTTTTGGGCCGTGTGCAGGGTTTGGACGGCAAAGCACTGAGCGTCTGGCCCGCCGGAGGACGGGAAGCTCCTCCCGTGATCTATAATGACGAATTTAAGCTGATCCTGCACGTTCCCCAGAAGCCCGCGCTGGTGTGGACGGGAAACGTCTGTGGGAGTTCCCGTTCTTTCTGGAAGCTGGACAATCTTGTCAAATGCCACCGGAATGAGCAGCGGGTCAATTTTCGCCAGCCGGTTTCTCTGCGGGCCAACGCACTGTGTATCAACGCGATATACCCCGGCAGTCCCCGGGGTGAGAACCTGTATTACTCCCGGCTGTGCAAGGTGGTGGATGTAAGTTTGGGGGGTGTCCAGCTTCGGGGGCAGGATCACTATCGGCCGGGCGATCACCTGCTTTTGACGAACCTCTGGCTGGATCAGTCTCAGCCTCAGCCCTTTGTGTTCACCGTGCAGGTCTGCTGGGCCGAACAGATCAGCTCCGTAGAATCACGGTTCGGCTGTTTCTTTGAGCTCATGAGCATCCGGGATGAAGACCGGCTGTGCGCCGCTATTCTGGAGCTGCAGCGAATAGATATTGCCAGCCACAGTAGCTGACTGGGCATAAAGCACCGCGGCAGGGAATTGAATCCCCTGCCGCGGTGCTTTATGGATGTTGAAATTCTAAAAAGTTTGCCTTTTGCATATTTTAATCCGTAATATATCCGTGTTTGCCATTGAATCCTGGGGAAATGCATGATAAAATTAATAAACTGAAAGTATTATGTGTGAATTACAGGAGAGGAGCGCCGTCATGTTCCATTTTTTCAAAAAAAGCGTTCCCCAGCCTGAGGAAGAGCAGGAACCACTCAGTGAGTTTGAACAGGCCGCGCAGTACCACTGCGAGGTACGCGGAATAGACGACCGACCGGTTTTTCTGGCGGATGTGAAGGATTTTGACGGGGACTCATTCCGCCTGTTCCCCACACTGGATGCCGACGCGCCCTCCGTGATCTATAATAGCCACTACAAGCTGGTGTTCCGCACACCCCACCAGCCCATTCCCGTCTGGACGGGGCGGGTCCGGGGCAGCACCTATAAATTCTGGAAAATGGATGAGCTGACCCGTCTAAAGGACGAGCAGCGTGCCAGCTTCCGGCAGAGGGTTTCCCTGTCTGCCGTGGTGCGGAACTTGCTGGGTCTTCCGGAAAACGGTGAAACACTGACCGCGGCCTATTATTCCAGGGACTATGACCAGTGCGAGATTCTGGACGTGGGCATGGGCGGTTTGCAGCTTCGGTCCAGCCATTCCTTTAGCGAGGACGATCTTCTGGCGGTAACGGGTCTGCGGCTATACCACGATCCCCAGCCCTTCTCCCTGCCGCTCCAGGTCCGGTGGGTATCCGTTGGAGACGGGGCTTATCGCTGCGGCTGCGCGTTCCACTCCGTTCCGGAGCAGGAGGAGCGGCGGCTCTGCGCCGCCATGTTCAGTCTTCAGCGGGCCAGTATGGGCCGGGTATAAAATTACAGACTGGAACCAGTAAAAAATTGCTGCCTCACGGCAGCAATTTTTATTTTCATGTTCAGCGCCCTATTCCGCCCGAAACACGTGAATGCGAAAGCCGATGCGGACACTGAGTCGGTCCATCGCCGCCAGGCGCTCCGCGCCCGCTCTGGACGTCTTCCAGTAGTAGGGAGTCATCTGAAACAGGGCGTGGATCTCCTCCTGAGAATTCAGCTCCGCTCGGCCCTCCACCGGAACGATGCACTCATAGGAAAACCCTTCGTAGGGCGTCTGTCTTTCCTCATTGGGATAGGGCGTGTCGTAGAGGGCCTCCTTCAGCTCCCACAGGTGCATTGCCGACGGCACCACATAGAAAAAGCTCCCGCCGGGACGCAGTACCCGCCGAAATTCCTCAATGGCCAGCGGAGAAAAGCAGTCCAGCAGCAGATCAACGGTTCCGTCCGCCAGCGGCAGATGGTAGGAGGACGCCACTGCGAACTCCACGTCCCTCTCCCGCTTTGCCGCCAGACGCAGAATGGATTTGGAAATATCCGTCCCCGCCATGCGGGGGCGCTTGTCTGCGGCGCGGAGCGCCTGATACATGCCGGCGGTATAATACCCCTCTCCGCAGCCCACATCCAAAATGTCCGGCTTCGACTCCGTATGAGAAATTGCCAGCGCGCACAGGGCGTCCAACAAAGGACGATAGTAGCCCTTTGAGAGGAAATCCCGCCGGGCTGCGGCCATGCCGGGGTCGTCCCCCGGGGCGGCGGAGTGTTTCTGATTCACCGGCAGCAAATAGGTGTAGCCCTCTTTCGCAAGATCAAAGCTGTGCCGCGCAGGGCAGACATACGTTCGTTCAGTCCGCTCCAGCGCCGCGCCGCACAAGGGGCAGCAAAACAAACTGTCCACGTTCTCTCAGCTCCTCCCGCAGATGGTTACGTCGTTGATCCACTTCCGGCTGCGAAGCCGGACAATGCCCACCGGCATTTTACAGAAATTCTCCGAGTAAATGGCACAGCACACCAATGGAATTGGCGCGTTCAGCACCAGCCCTGTCAACGCCGTCAGCGGCACCGCCACCAGCCACAGCGGGCATAGGTCCAAAATCGCCGCTACCCGCGCGTCGCCGCCCGCGCGCAGGACGCCGGTAATGTTGGAGACGTCGAAGGCTTTGAGCGGCATCGTCACAATGTAGACCACGCACATGGTCACCGCCACGCCCGTAGCCGTCTCCGTCAGGCTGAACAGCGGATAGAGAATCGGGATGAACACCGTGGGCAATACGATCGCAAGTGCCAAGGCGATCCCCGCCCCCAGCAGAAAGGAAACCAGCAGCAGGCAGCAGCTCAGGCTGTATACCTCCTCCTTTCCCGCCCGTTCCCCGATGCGTTTGCCCACCATGACAGCGGAAGCTCCCGCCACGCCAAAGCAGGCCACCGTGGAAAATTTATCAATATTACCCATAATCGCATAAGCCGCCAGCATATCCGCGCTGATGTCCATATGCCCCATAATGACGGTCATCATGGTGGTCCCGAGCCCCCACAGCGTCTCGTTCAGGATCACCGGCCCGGCGTAGACCACCGCGCTTTTCAGCATGGCTTTGCCTGGGTGAAACAGAACCTTTGGAACCAGCGGAATCCGTGTGTTGGTAAGCGCATAGCCCAGAACAATGGCAAACTCCACCACCCGTGAGGCCAGTGTCGCAGCCGCCGCGCCGGTGATGCCAAGCCGGGGCGCGCCAAGGTTTCCAAAAATCAGGCAGTAATTCAAGAACGTATTTAAAAACATGGAGACCGCAAACACTCTCATGCCGAAGCCGGGATTCTCCGTGCTCCGCTGCATTCCCACATATACGGAGCTGACGGCGTTGAACACATAGGAGATGCCCACGATCCGGACGTATGGCGCGCCCAGTTCAATCAGTTTTGCATTGTTGGTGACAAGGGCCATCACTCCCTCCGGAAAGGAAAACAGGAGCAGCGCCGTAATCCCGGAAACAATGATCCCCGCATAGGCGGCAATGCCCATCACCCGATTGATGGAAACCGTGTCCTCTTTGCCCCAGTACTGACACACCAGCACAGTGAGGCCACTCATAATGCCAAAAATGATGACTTGCACCAGGAAAATAGGCGTGTTGGCAGCTGTGACTGCGGACAGCTCGTCGTTGCCCAGGAGTCCTACCATAAACGTATCCACAAAGCCCAGGGATGTGGTGATGAGATTTTGCAGGATCATAGGAAGCGCCAGCTTCCACAGCCGACCGTAAAAGCCGGGCTTTTGGCGAAGGACGGAAAACATAGTTACCTCATTTTTGTTTTATTTTAAATGCTTCCCTGCCCCCGTCTCGTTTCCTCGTCAGAGCATGGGAAAGCGCGTATCGTGGTGCTTTTTCAGAGCGGCGGCGGCCGCATCGATCTCTTCTCTCGTGGTCTCCGGGCCAAAACTCAGCCGCACCACTCCTGCGGCCACCTTTTTTTCAAGGCCAAGCGCCGCCGTCACCTGACTGGGTTTTCCCTGGTGGCAGGCGGACCCCGCGGAGATGCAGATGCCCGCGTCGGACAGATCGTTCACCACGTTCTGACTGGGATAGCCGGGCATGGAGACAGACAGCACGTGGGGCGCAGTCCCCTTTGCGATCAGCCGCAGATCCGGTATCTCCGCAAGACGCTCCATGGCGTAAGCTTTGATTTCCGCCATGTGCCGCAGTTTTTCCGAAAGTCCATCCATCCGCAGCTCCGTTGCCTTTGCAAAGCCGGCAATCTGAGCGGTGGCCTCCGTTCCGGCGCGGAAGCCGGACTCCTGTCCGCCGCCGGGCAGCAGAGGGCGGGGACTGCGTACCCGTTCGCCGATGTACAGTGCGCCGATGCCCTTGGGCCCGCCGATCTTGTGGGCGGAGAGGGAGATAAAATCCGCACCCAGCGTCCGCGCGGAAAAGGGGACCTTCAAAAAGCCCTGCACCGCGTCGGTGTGCAACAGCGTTTTCTCGTTTTTGGCTCTCAGCCCGGCGGCAATTTCCGTCACGGGATAGACGTTCCCCGTCTCGTTGTTCACTAGCATGACGCTCACCAGCGCCGTGTCGGGCCGGACGGCTTCCAGCACTTCTCTCGCCGGAATGTTTCCGTCCCGGTCCGGAGTCAGGAAGGTGACCTCGTACCCGTCCTGTTCCAGCCATCTGCACCGCTCCAGAATCGCGCTGTGCTCCACGGCGGTGGTGACAATGTGCTTCCCCACCCGCCGGTTTTGCCACAGAGCGGCGGTAAACGCCCAGTTGTCGGACTCCGTGCCGCAGGCGGTGAAAAACAGCCGCCCCAGCTCACAGCCAAGAGCGTCCGCGATATTCTCTCGGCAGACGTCCACCAGCCGTCGGGCCTCCCGGCCATAGGCATACTGGGAGCTGGGATTTCCGTACTCCTCCGTCAGCACACGGTACATCTCGTCCGCCACCGCTTTGGGCACCGGCGTGGTAGCGGCGTGATCGAGGTAGATCATTGGAAACACTCCTTTGATTGGGGCTTGCCCCAGAGATAAATTGCAAGTATAATGGAGCTGTGCCGCCCACGGCACAGCTTTGTATTGCACAGTCTTATTATTATAATGAAAATTGTCTGAAATAGCAAGGAGAATCCATGAAAATCGCCATTTACACCCTGGGCTGCAAGGTGAATCAGTATGAGACGCAGGCCATGGAGCAGGAGCTTCGCCGCCGGGGCCATGAAATCGTGTCCTTTGCCGACGGCGCGGACGCGTATGTAGTCAACACCTGCTCCGTCACCGCCGTCAGCGACCAGAAATCCCGCCAGATGCTCTCCCGTGCCCGGCGGGAGCATCCGGGCGCGGTGGTGGCCGTCTGCGGGTGCTATGCCCAGACCCACCCGGAGGACGTGCGGAAGTTGGATGTGGACCTGATCTCCGGCACCGGGGACCGGATGGGCTTTGTGAACCTTCTGGAGCAGGAACTGGAGGACCGCAGGCCTATGGAGTCCATGGACCGGGCCTTTGACCGCCGCGCGTTTGAGGTTCTCCCAGCCGGAGGGCTGGAGGGCCGTACCCGCGCCATGCTGAAGGTGGAGGACGGATGCGTCAACTTCTGTTCTTACTGCATCATTCCCTTTGCCCGCGGGCCGATCCGGTCCCTGCCTCTTCATACGGCGGTGGAGCGGACGCAGGAGCTGGAAAGGGCGGGCTATCGGGAAATCGTCCTGACCGGCATTGAAATCTCCTCCTGGGGGGCGGACCTGAAAACTGGGCAGAGCCTCATTGACCTGATGGAGGCCCTCAGCGCCGCCGCGCCGGGTCTTCGGCTGCGGCTGGGCAGTCTGGAACCCCGGACAATCACGGAGGATTTCTGCCTGCGGGCGGCAAAGCTTCCCAATCTCTGCCCCCAATTCCACCTGTCCATGCAGTCCGGCTGTGACGAAACCCTCAGGCGCATGAACCGGAAATACAACTCCGAGCGGTATCTCCAATCCGTGGAGCTGCTGAACGCCCATTTTGACCGTCCGGCGGTCACCACCGACATGATCGTGGGCTTTCCCGGCGAAACGGAGGAGGAGTTTGCCCAGTCTCTGGAGTTTATCCGCCGGTGCGGGTTTGCCCGGATACACATTTTCCCCTATTCCATCCGCCCCGGCACCCCGGCGGCGGAGATGGAGCAGGTGCCGTCCTCTGTGAAGGAGGACCGGGCCAGACGGGCCGCCGCCGTTGCGGACGAGCTCCGCCGCGCGTATCTCTCCGGCTGCGTGGGACAGGTCTATCCCGTGCTGTACGAGCAGCCCCGAAGCGGCAGATTTTTCGGCCATGCCCCCAACTATATGGAGGTTCTAATAAACGGGAACGAGGCTCTCCACAACCGGGTGGTAAGAACCCGCATCACCGGCGTGGAGGGCTCCGCCCTGCTGGGAGAATTGGAGGAGACGCCATGAAAAGCCACTTTTTCGCGTATCTGTCCCGCCTGCGGTTTATCTCCCGCTGGGCGCTGATGCGCAACACCGCCACGGAAAACGTACAGGAGCACAGCCATCAGGCGGCGGTGCTGGCCCACGCGCTGGCGGTCATCCGCAACCAGCGCTTCGGCGGCCACGTGGACGCCGGGGCGGTGGCCGTGGCGGCACTGTATCACGACGCGTCGGAGATCCTCACCGGCGACATGCCCACACCCATTAAATACTTTAACCCCTCCATCCGCTCCGCCTATAAGGAGGTGGAGGCGGTGGCCAACCGAAAGCTGTTGGAAATGCTGCCACCGGAGCTGCAGGGGACCTATGAGCCGATTCTGGAGATCTCGGACCCGGAGATCCGCATACTGGTCAAGGCGGCGGACAAGCTGTCCGCCTACATCAAGTGCGTGGAGGAGGTCAAGGCCGGAAACGGCGAATTCCGGGATGCGGCCCGGCAGACCCGCGCCGCACTGGAGAACTTCGACCTTCCGGAGGTAACCTATTTTTTGGAAACGTTCATGGACAGCTTCTCTCTGACGCTGGACGAACTGAAATAAGCGCAAATAAACGGGGGCTTCGGAAAATTTCCGATGCCCCCGTCTCTCAGATTTTGATCAATTCGTATTCTCGAGTGCCGATCCCTAGCTTCTCGCCGTGTTCCAGACACACGCGCCAGTCGGTGGCGGCGTGGGCGGCGGTGAGGTTATCTCCGCAGGTGCAGTCGTGTCCCTCGTCGAAGAGCACGGAGCCGGGCATGGCGGGCTGCGCGTTCACCGCGTCGGCACAGGCCTGGTCCAGCGCCACCGGATCAAAGGAAGCGAACATGCCCACATCTGGCGTGATGGGCGCGTCGTTCTCCCCGTGGCAGTCGCAGTTGGGAGAGATATCCCGCACCAGAGACACGTGGAAGCAGGGCCGCCCATCCACCACTGCCTTGGTGTACTCCGCGATCTTTTTATTCAGAATCCCGGGAGCCTCGTCGTTGGCGGCGCAGATGGCATCCTTCGGACACACGCCCAGACACCGTCCGCAGCCCACGCACTTGTCCTGATCAATGGACGCCTTGCGGTCTACAACCTGAGGCGCATCGTGGGCACAAATTTTCACGCAGGCGCCGCAGCCGATGCACCGCTTCTGCTTCACAAAGGGCTTTCCCGAGCTGTGCATCTCCATCTTGCCCGCCCGGGAGCCGCAGCCCATGCCGATGTTTTTCAGCGTTCCGCCCATACCGGTCTGCTCATGGCCCTTGAAGTGGGTCAGGGAGACGAACACGTCCGCGTCCATCACAGCCCGGCCAATCTTTGCCTCTTTCACATATTCGCCGCCCTCTACCGGCACCAGCACCTCGTCCGTGCCCTTAAGGCCGTCGCCGATCAGGATGTGGCAGCCGGTGGAAAAGGGAGAGAATCCGTTGACATAGGCGGATTCAATATGGTCCAGCGCATTTTTTCGCCCACCCACGTACAGCGTGTTGCAGTCCGTCAGATAGGGCTTTCCCCCTTGGGATTTGACGAGGTCCGCCACGACCTTGGCCCAATTTGGCCGCAGGTACGCAAGATTTCCCGGCTCGCCGAAGTGCATTTTGATCGCCACGTATTTCCCGTCCATGTCGATGTCGCCGAAACCGGCGGTCATCATCAGCCGCGCCAGCTTCTGCGGCAGATTCTCTCGCCAGCTTGGGGCGCGGAAATCCGCAAAATAAACCTTTGCCTTTTCTGCCATGATGGCGTTCCTCCTCGTTTTCTCTCTGCCTCAAAAGCGCATCCCTTTACTCGTCCAAATCCACGCAGACGTGATCCGTCCCATTTTCTTCAAATTCGTCCATATAGGTGTCGATGCGCTCCATCAGTTCGTTGTAGTTCTCCCGGGTCATGGGCTCTCCATCCATATCCCGCAGTGCCAGCTCTTCCGCCAGAATCTCATAGAACACCACGTCCTCGTAGTCCGCGATGGCCTCGTGGATCCCGCCGTCGGCAAACGCGCGGGAGGGGATGATCTCCCCGTCCAGCCGCTCTGCCAGCTTCCGCATTCCGTGGGCGGGACAGTGGGAGAAGATCAGACTCTCCACAGCGTCATACTCCTTGATGCGGTCATCCTCACGGGCGGAGTTCATCACCCAATTTCCTATGTATACCAGGTCCAGCAGATAGCGATACTGCTGTTCCGTCAGCTCAATCTTCACGGCAAACACCTCCCAGCTCCGGTTCCCCCAACCGTGCCGCTGATTTCTCCCAGCATTATATCAAATCCAATTCTGAAATTCCACCTAAAAAACCGGGAAAAAAGCCTAAAATCTGACTTGCCGGGGACAAATATACATAGTATAATGGTCAAGTTGAGGCTATATGATAAGATATAGTCTTTCCAGCGACAGATTTGGAGGCACTTTTCATGGATAAACGACCCATCGGCGTATTTGACTCCGGCCTCGGCGGGCTCACCGCTGTCCGCTCTCTGAAAAAAATTTTGCCGGAAGAGGATCTCATTTACTTTGGAGATACCTCCCGCGTCCCTTACGGGGGGCGTTCCCGGGAGACAATTTTAAAATATGCCCGGCAGGACGTGCGGTTCCTGCGCTCCTTTGATCTCAAGGCGATTTTGATTGCCTGCGGCACCGTGTCCACCACCTCTTTGGAAACGCTCAAGGCGGAAAATGATCTGCCCATGGTGGGCGTGGTGGAGCCCACCTGCGCCCGGGCCGCCGCCGTGACAAAAAACAAACGGGTGGGCATGATTGCCACGCAGGCCAGCGTGCGGACAGGTACTTATAAGAAAACGCTGGCGGAGCTGGACCCCGATATTCAGGTGTTTTCGAAAGCCTGCCCCCTGTTCGTCCCCTTGGTCGAAAATGGACGGTTTCACAGGGGCGATGTAGTCATTGAGACCATAGCGCGGGAATATCTGGACCCCATGCGGGAAACGGGCATCGACACATTGATCCTGGGCTGCACCCACTATCCCCTGCTGATGGAAATCATCGCCGGGGTCATGGGACCGGGAGTGGAGCTGGTGTCCGCCGGAGAGGAATCCGCCTTTGAGCTGAAGCGGATGCTGAAGGCCCAGAGGCTTCGGAACGATGAGGCCCGTCAGGGAGACGCTACTTATTATGTCAGCGACCGGGTGGAGAGTTTCGAGGAGACCGCCTCCTGGTTTTTGCAGGAGGATTTACATCATGGAGCCAATCAAATTGACATCGACCGATACTGAGTCCGTGCCTTTCCCTGTCATCCTCTCCGTCCGGGGAGAGCAGTATTTCGATGACTGCGATCCGGACAACACGGAGCTGACCACCGAGGGAACGCTGACCATGCTCCCGGGCGGGATGCGGCTGCGCTATGAGGAGAGCGCCCTCACCGGTATGGAGGGCACCACCACCACGTTTGAACTGCGGGGTCCCCGCGTTCTGCTGACCCGGTCCGGCAAGGTGAACTCCCAGATGGTCTTTGAGGAGGGTCGGCAGCATACTTCGCTATATGAAACCCCGATGGGTGAACTGAGCGTGGACATTCAGACCAGCCTGCTGCGCCACAATCTGACGGAGCGGGGCGGTCTTTTGGAGATCAAATACTCGATAGCGGTTGAACACACCGCCACAGGGAAGAACGCGTTTAAGATTCGCGTGCGGCCCAGAAGCTGACGCAAAGGTTATCCACACCAAAGAAAGAGGTACGTGAACCATGATCCATATGATTCAAAAAGCGAAAGATCAGGCAGCGGAGCTGGCAATGAACGCCTACCGCAAGGCCGTGGCCGACGGGGCGTTGCCGGAAGCGGTGATTGCCAAAGCCCCGGTGGAGATCCCCAAGGATACGAAAAACGGCGACTTCACCACCACCTTTGCCCTCGCGGCCTCCAAGGTCCTGCGTCAGCCCCCCAGAGCCATCGCACAGGCTCTTTTGGAGCGTCTCGCTCTGGATGGCAGCTATTTCGACTCTGCGGAGATCGCCGGTCCCGGCTTTTTGAACTTTCATCTGGGGCAGGCGTGGTTCCGGGATGTGCTGTGCGCCGTGGAGACCGAAGGGGACGGCTACGGCACCTGTGACGATCTCACCGGGCGGAAGATCATGGTGGAGTTTGTCTCCGCCAATCCCACCGGCCCCATGCATATGGGCAACGCCCGGGGCGGCGTGCTGGGAGATACCCTTGCCTCCGTCCTCTCCTTCTGCGGCGCGGACGTCTCAAGGGAGTTCTATGTCAATGACGCGGGCCATCAGATTGACAAGTTTGCCCAGTCCATCGAGGCCCGCTACCTCCAGCTCATTCACGGGGATGAGAGTTTTTCTTTCCCCGAGGACGGCTATCAGGGAGAGGATATCCGCGACCTTGCCGCAGCCTACCGCGCGCAGCACGGCGACGCGCTGGCGGAGGCGGACACGGAGACCCGTCGGGACACTCTGTCCCAATTCGGTCTGGATATAAACCTGCCGAAGATGAAGACAGACCTGGCCCGGTACAAGATTGCGTACGACACCTGGTTCTACGAGTCCACGCTCCATGAGTCCGGCTACGTCGCAGACACGGTGGACAAGCTGACCGATGCGGGCTTTACCTATGAAAAGGACGGGGCGCTGTGGCTGAAAACGGCTGAGATTCTGGCTGACAATCTCCGTAAATCCGGGAAAAAAGAGGCGGAGATCGAAAAGCTGGAATTGAAGGACGACGTGCTCCGCCGCGCCAACGGGTTCTACACCTACTTTGCCGCCGATATTGCCTATCACCGCAACAAGTTTGCCGTCCGGGGCTTTGACAAGGTTATTAACATCTGGGGCGCCGACCACCACGGGCATGTGGCCCGGCTGAAGGGCGCGCTGGACGCGCTGGGCCTCGACGGCTCTAATAAGCTGGACATTGTGCTGATGCAGCTGGTAAAGCTTCTGCGGGACGGAGAGGCTGTCCGCATGAGTAAGCGCACAGGAAAGGCCATCTCTCTGCACGACCTTCTGGACGAGGTACCGGTGGACGCGGCCAGGTGGTTCTTTAACTCCAAACCAGACACCCAGATGGAATTCGATCTGGGCCTCGCCGTCCGGGAGGACAGTGAAAATCCCCTGTACTATGTGGAATACGCCCACGCCCGCATCTGCTCGCTGCTGCGGACCATGGATGCCGAGGGACTGCATGTCCCCGCCATGGCGGACATCGACATGGCGCAGGTGAGCGGAGAGACGGAGCAGGCCCTGGTGAAGCAGCTGGCCCAGTTCTGTGAGATTGTCCGCATCGCGGCTAGAGACTACGATCCGTCCTTTATCAACCGGTATTTGCAGGAGCTTGCGGGCTGCTTCCACCGGTTCTATACGGTTTGCCACATTAAGGGGGAGTCCGCCGACGTGGCCGGCGCCCGGTTGAAGCTGGCGGACAGCACCCGCGCGGTTCTGCGGAACGGTCTGAGACTCATCGGTGTGGACGCGCCGGAAAAAATGTAAGGCGGCAGCCGTAAATTGTGCGGTGCGGCCATAAGTATGAACCCCCCCACCCCCGCCCCCCCCGCCCCCGCGGGGGGTGGGGGGGTGGGGGCCGACCCCCCCCAGCCGCCGGAGGCTACCGGCGCGAAGCGAAAGAGCTACATAAGCAAAATCGTAGATTTTGCCGCGTAGC
>Ga0183100_1000557_pt1 | contig 27720 bp, 23 predicted proteins | sample Biomet2_FD_127789 | JGI IMG/M metagenome (GOLD analysis project Ga0183100, IMG submission 127789) | Microbial communities from bioreactor (seeded with anoxic lake sediment) at LBNL, California, USA - Biofuel metagenome 2 | ecosystem: Engineered > Bioreactor > Anaerobic > Unclassified ...
CGGCCACCCCCCCAATTTCGGCCTTGTATCCGCCCCGTCCTGGGCCGCTTGGACCCCGCCCCATAGTTTGCCCTCCCCCGTGACCAAAACCCCGGGAAAATTGACCCTAGGGGCAAAGCCTGTTTTCCACCGGGGACATTTGCCGCCGTAATGGGCGACGACATGGAGAAAATACGCAAGTAACGCTACTTTTTGAAGTATCTTTACACAAATACAGAAATTATCAACCAAACCAAACAAAGGAGCTTGTATGAGCAAGAAGACTGATACTGCGGCTGCGGAAGGACAGGATAGCTTCGACAAGAAAAAGATCGAGTCGAAGTACAATCCTTCGCTCCTTCGCGAGTGCATCTTCAACGGCATGGACGCCTCGGAGATCATGGTCAAGATGGATGTCAAGCATCGTCAGACCTTGAAGCAATACGTCTTGAAGCTGATGAGCGACGACAAGACCTATTACGAGGTCAAGGGCCTTTACCTCAAGAATTCGAGGAGGCCCAAGGTGAACAACAAGATGGAACTGAAGATCTATCTCAAGAGCCTTGATCTACAAGGCATGTCCATCGGCGAAGGCGACGAGTTTTCCATTCTGGTCGAAGATCAGAAGATCATCTTGACCAAGGTCTAATGCGTTTGGACTTTAACATAGTCATATCGCAAGATGTGACTATTTTTCGATTCTTTCGCGAAAGATCGAGAATTATATGCAACTTCATACAGAAATTACTCTCATAGCGAATGTACGTTTTTATGTAAAAACATGCATTGGAGGCATTTACATGGACTTCAGCAAGAAATCGAAGGCGTTAGCCCCACGGACTTTGGAGCTCAAGGTGACAAGGCCAATCTGAATGCACTTTTCCGACATGGTCGGAAGAAAAACAAGCATTGGAGGCAAAGATGAAGGTCGAACCCATTATTGACGTGAAGAGCATCAAAAGCATCAAGAAGATACTTTCTGACAATCTTCGCGACAAGCTGCTTTTCATCATGGGCATCAATTCTGGACTTCGTGTCCAAGACTTACTTGCCCTCAAGGTTGGCGATGTCCGTGAAGCCAAGGTCGGTGACCGTGTAATCTTGCGTGAAAAGAAGACTGGCAAGGAGAACGTGTTCATTATGAACAAGGAGATCAAGCTGGCGCTTGATGACTACTTAACCGAGTTCGGATCGGGGGACGACCATTTTCTGTTCAAGAGTCGTAAAGGACGAAACTATCCTCTTACGACCTTTGCTGTCACTAAGTACGTCAAACGTTGGGCTGAAGCGGTGAACCTCAAGGGGAACTACGGTGCCCACACGTTACGGAAAACGTGGTGCTATCACCAACGGAAGACCTTCGGCGTCTCCTGGGAGGTGTTGGCCAAGCGGCTGAACCATTCCAGCCCGTCGATCACGCGCCGGTACCTCGGCATCCAGGAAGAGGAGGTGGAGGAGATATTGCTCCACGTCATCTGAAACTCAACCGACGGGGCCGCCCCCGTCTTTTTTGCTGTGGCACGAAAAATATTTTTTTATCCAATCGCGCCGGTTATGTCGAAAGATTGTGTTTTGCCTGGGTAAGGAAATCTCATCACCCTGTAGAAGACCTCATCGCCCTATGTATCTGACATTTTCCGCCATCCATTTGATAAAACTGTTTTTTTCCGGCTATAAAAGGGCCGATTCCCATCCCATGAGAGAGGCACCCGGCATGAACGAGAGCATCGGTCCGTTTTTCAACTGCAAGGAGGCCGCCGACTTTTGCGGCTACTCCCACTCCTACTTCGAGAAGATGGTCAACCGCTTCAAAATCAAGCGGTACGGCCCCAGCAAAAACCGGTTCGCCCGCGCCGACCTTGAGGCGTTCATGGCGAGCCCGGAACGTTACGCCACCGGGGCCGCGCAGAAAACCCGCCGCCCCATCACCCTGGAGGTATAAATGTCCGTCCACAAACGCGCCAACAACGGCACGTATTACGTGGCCTACCGCGATGCCGCCGGCAGGCAGCACACTAAGACCTTCGGCAAAGGTCGCGAAGGCAAGCGAGACGCCGAGAAATTTGACCAGGAGATCAAAGCCCGCAAGCTCATCGAGGCCCCCTTGCCCCTCTTCGCTCCGGGCGAGAAGGCCTACATCGACCAGCTGACGCAGCTCTACATCAACGCCAAGAAGTCAGAGGGCAAATCGCTCCGGTGGCTCAAGGAACTGGCCGTCCTGGTGAAGACCCATTTCATCCCGGTGTTCGCCCAGCGGCCCGTCGATGAAATCCGCTTCGAGGAAATCGTCGAGATCATTGGCAAGGTCTACGCCGACCGCAGCCAGACGACCCGGTCGCGCTATATGTCCTACCTCAAAATGGTCTTCCAGTACGGCGTCGACTACGAGCTAACCACCAAGAACCCGCTGAAACGCTGGAAGAAGGCGAAGGAGCGGCCCCGGGACACCAAGCTCACCTACCCGGACCTCATGAAGCTCAAGGAAGCGGCACGGCCCCATCTCGCCTGGGCCATCGAGGTCGCCTGGAACCTCGGCGTGCGTACCGGCGAGTCCGAATTGCTGGCCCTGACCTGGAACGACATCGACTGGGACGACAGCAGCATCAAGGTCTATGCCACCAAGACGAAGACCACCCGCGTCATCCCAATCGCGCCGGAATTTCTGGATCGGCTCAAGGTCATGCGGGAGAAGGCCCAGACCGGCTACATCATCGAGTACCAGGGCAAGCCGCTGCGCAAGTTCCGCCGGTCGCTGAAGACGGCGGCGGAGAAGGCCGGTCTGACCTACCCCGTAGTCATGTACGACATCCGGCACCTGTTCGCCACGACGCTCCTGCGCGAAGGCGGCGATGTCGCGGCCGTGAGCAAGCTCATGGGCCACGCCAGCGTCAAAATGACCGTCGACCAGTACTACCACCTGCTCGGCGGCGAGAAACGGCGGACAATCGCCAAGCTGCCGAGCCTGAGCAAGCCCGAGGACGCCCCTGCCCCTGTAGCGGCCGCCTCTGAACCCCAACCCCCGACCTCTGCCCCGGCATAGCCGGGATCGAGCCATACGATGGCCCTGGCCCGTGACAACGCCACAGCCTAACCCCAACCGCTACGGAGAACGAACGATGAATACTTTCTGGGTTTTTGCGCACATCGACGGCGACGGCATCAAGCACTACCGACAGTTCGAGAGCCCTGCTGGCCCGTACTATGCCACGGCGCGGCAGGTAGGCGGCACCATGGCCGCTGGCGGCAAGGGCACGACCACCGGCAAGCTCTTTCGCGCCCAAGAGCATGACGACCTCACCGTCTCCCACGTCCTGGTCAGGGAAATCGCGGGCATTGACTTCGACCGGCTCCGGGCAAAGACGGTCGCCAAGTTCATCACCGCGCTGACGAAGTACGACGGCACCGAGAAGACCATAACCTTCGCCTCAAAGACCGCCTTCGAGCGGTTCATCAGGGACCATGCCTAAGTCACCGACTGCGACCTACTTTGACGCACTGAGAGCGTATTAGACACGAAGGGGGGGCCGAGAGGCCTCCCCAATTTTTTGGTCTGCGGCCTACCCGGAAAGTTCGATAAGCTTCTGCCGCCGGAACTCGAAAATCTGCTCCAGCCTTTTTGCAACTACCAAGTTGTGGACGGCAAGGCCGAGAACGCCGTAGGGCATGGCGTAGTGGATGATATCCGCCCAAAATAAGGAGGTGGAGAAGATCCTATGTAAAATTTTCCTTCCAAAATGGTTTTATCGAAAGGTTAAGAGCGTGGTCGTATTGTTCTTCGTACCAGTCAAAAAGTTCATGTCCAGCTTTGTCCTCAAGAAAAGTTTTTAGTTCATGTATTGCATCAACCGCTCGCCGAACTATCGGACTGTCCATGTTTAGCTCATATCCAGAATTTCCACTTGAGATATAACCGTCATCCTCTGCATCCTCATAATCAGAAGGATAATATAAATCTTTTCTAAATGGGAATTCTTGTCCTTTAAAATGGTAAAACAATACATCATGAACTATTCTGGGAAATTTCTTAAGACACGTCTTAACACTTTCGCAAAGTGTTGTGAACGCCTCGTAGCCTGCCAAACTTTCTAATTTAATACGAGAAACCTCTTCAGCATCCTTTGCCCCCTCGAGCCTCTTAACAAGCCCTTCTAAATTGTCTATCTTTAGATAGCTTTCAGTCAGTTGCTTTTCAAAATCATCCTTCTCTTGCAGTAGAGCATTGTATTTGTCTAAGGACACAATAGGATCGAACTCCATTTCTCCAAGTATTTTCTCAACATCTTTAAGGAACTGCTTGCATTTAACTGTCCATCTGGCTGTCGAAAACTCTAATCTCAAAATACTTTTTATTTTATCTGCAACGCCACCAAGAAGGCTAAAATCTTGAATATCGACAATTTGGTTACTGGACACGATCGAAGACAAATCAGAAAGACTAACATTTGAGGTTTTCAAAATAACAACCTCATGAGACATTGCCCAGGATGCACCCATCTCGCATAGACAAAATTGACTTCTCAAGTAATTAGGAGTAATTAAAAAAACCACAAGTTTTGGAGACTGAATATTCGATTTAATTGTACTCAAAAAATCTTCACCAGGCTTGATACCTAATCCCTCTAGAGAAGTACAAAAAAACCGATCTGATGTTATATTAAGAGTAGCGATCAAGAGGTCTACAAATTTATCAACCAAAACCTTATCCGGGGCTGCATGACTAACAAAAATATCGGACACGCTTCAGCTCCTGCTTATGAATATGCCAAAAAACACATACGTGCTCTATTAAGAACTTGTACATCTAGATACTACTTACCGCCAACGACTACACAGTCCCAGCTGAGCCCACAACGTTTACACAAAGCTCTAGTTGAGCTTCACAAGTACCGCAAGCACAAACAGGTATTTTCAAATTATTTGGCCGCTTAAACCTACTCTTACCACATTTTTTACAAACAAAACTTTTTCTAAAAGTTTTAAATTCTTCCCAACGTGCTTTTTCATCGCCGATAGATCCATATCCATGAGGATTATCCTGAAAATGGCTGCCAAAATTTTCTATTTCTCCTTTCTGAATAGTATTAAGAAAGCGATTAGCCACACCAGGCACACTAGGTTGCGTCAACTTTGCGTCATTAAGAAAACAAGCAAGAGCCGAAGCAAGTTCACTACGCTCATAAGAATACGCTCTATCTAGAGGCCGTATGCGAACACTAACACCAAAATCTCTACAAATACCTAGCAGCCATTCTTCTTCAGCTTGACGCATCTCGTTTGCCGCCGACAGACCTTCAGCCCAACGAGCTTCAACCATTTCATCGCTAACTTTATGGTCCGCAAATCGGGGACCATAAGTCGGGTCAAGGGCAGTGATCCTTGTGAAGTGCCAACCACGTCCACCAAGTTGATCTATTAAGTAACAAAAAAAACGTTCGTCATGAGTAGTAATTAAAATTTGATAACCGCCAAAGTATATAGCGAGCAGCTTCGCAATGTTGCGACGATGATCAGCATCATAAGATGTAACAATATCATCAAGTATCACAATCGGCGCATCATGGTTAAACTGCTTAATCGCCGCTAATTGCAATGCTAACGCTACTGAATGAATCTGAGAATCACTAAGATAGCCGCTAGGCTGAACACTTGTGCGGTTTTCAGCAAAATCGATTACCAGACTCAGCCGTTGTTGGTTCGTTTCGTCCTCTGGCGGCAGTTCCAGACGAATCGGCACGGCGCTGTCCCCTTGGATCAGTCGAAAAATCTCATTTATAGGAGATTGCAACTTATCCAGAAGAGACTCGACCTTTCTTCGAATCTCAGTCGAAATCATGGTTGCCTGCTCGGAAAGAGCTCGTGAGATTCCCCCAAGCTCCCTCTTAACGCCCAAAACCAACTCCCGTTCTGTCTGCAATTCTATAAGGTGATCAATTTTTAATTTGGCTTTAGCATAAGTATGATCACCCTGTTTATCTTCAATCTTTTCGATGTCCCGATTAAGTCTACCCAATAACTTACCAATTGAGGCGACTATCTTACCAGATGCGGGCGCTTCACCTTTTGACCAACTCAAAACATCACTTTTATAGGTATCAATATCGGACTTTAAAACTGCATCCTTGTCATCCAAAAGGCCTACGAGCACAGGCAGGGCTGCAAGGAGTTTTGATCGTGCATCATTCGTTGCAGCAATTGCCTTAGCAAACTCATTTTTCGCTTTTGCATAGTCAGCTAGCTTGGCCATATTTTGCAAAATATAAGCATATATCTCACCAATACTCCCAGAAACTGTTTCTGAAATTGGTGTATTACAAATAGGACAAGTTTTTACAGGAACCGCACCGTCGGAAAAAAGCGGTTCCGCAGCTTTCCACAGCGCTTCAAAAGCGGAGTCTGATGCCTTTTTGCGCTCCTCCACCTCCTTAGATTTGGTAGATTCCAGATTAACAGCAGCTGCTTCGAAATCCAGTATTAAACCACGGAAAACCACTTGGCCGTCATCATTAACAACTTTTGCCCAAAGGGACGTAGCCGCCTTTAGTATTTGACGCAAGCCAGCAAGTCCAACCTCCTTCTCCTCTATCTCAGCACGAGCTTCTAATTCAAGATAAGCTGAATCTATTTTTGAAAACCGTGCCAGCATTAGTTTGGAATCAAGAGGCGATAAAATTATATTATTAATATAATTAAGCAATGCAACGTCATCCCAAATCCCAACATTTTGATCTGTTTTTTTCGCTACCAAAGCATCAATACGATGAAGCAGAGACACATCATTTACAGCAGAATTAACCTGAGAGCGTAATGCACGAATGTTTTTTTGAACTTCAACAAGAGGATCAAGCTGCAGCCAAGCAGCCAACCTAGAATATCGCTCTTGAGGAGTGTCCGTTTCTACAAAAGAGCGCAATGCATGACCACGAATTATTGGGGTTGTTACAAAGCACCCCTTTAGTTTAACGATCGCTTCTGGGATAGGCCTCTTAGCTGCTATAGCCAACCTCTTGCCGCTTTCAACAACCGCCCCCCGAACAACCTCGATCGCAACGGCCGGTTCAATATTCTTCTCATCAGCCAAATTATGTGCAAGAGCAACAACACCAGCATTATTGTTAACAGCTCTCAACCCTAGTCGTTCTAGCGTTCCATCTTTGGATAACAAAAACTCTATTGCATCTACTATACTTGATTTTCCTTTTCCGTTAGGCGCAAAAACTGCCAAGCTTCGTTGTTTGCTAAAATCAAAAGTCTTAGGGTGAAGATAGGCTCGAAATCCACTAAGAGAGAGTGATCGAAGGAAACTACGAGATTCACTCATGAGTCATTCCTTCCTCTATTATCGATTCAGCTCGGCTAGTTGCTAGCGCAAGAATTTCCTTCATTGCTTGGGCAACTACGTCTCGGGCAGGCGAAACTTTTAGAATATTCTCCTTGAGAATTTTTACAAGCTCCTTGTCTGCATCGTCTTTACCTCTAAGACTTTCACCCAAGGTGACCAGAAAGTCCTCTACAGTTTCCGAGCTCCCTTGACCTTCCATAGATTTCTTCCTTGTCAATGTATTATTAGAACAATACACCAAACAAACGCATAAATACCCATATTGAGCAACAGCAGGTCCACTTGGAAATCACGGGAACCCTCCACTAACGCAAGAACTCAGGACTTCCCACTAAGGACGTTATGCGTCAGGACCACATTTAAAAACAAATATAGCTGCAAAGTCAATCAAGTGAGACGATATGATGAAGACCCGGCAGGTCTCCCGATTTCGAGTAGGCCCCCTGACATTTGGGAATTGGGTCACCCCGGATAACCATTCCCCAGGAATCCCAGGCCAATAGGTTATCCACCCGGTTATCCAACAGAAAAAGGGCCTACGATTGTTCACCGTAGACCCTTGAAATAACTGGTCGGGATGAGAGGATTTGAACCTCCGACCCCCTGAACCCCATTCAGGACATGCACTCATAACAGTCTGTAATTTAAAATATATTTATCATGGTGCCCTACGAAAATGAGTCCTTTCTGGCACAAATGTAGGGCGGATTCGTAGGGCGAATCATCGCCCGCAAGCCAAGAGTCCACGCCCTCCCCAAACATTCGCCAGGAGAAATTTGAAAACGTCCTGAGCACGCCCCTCGGTTGCTCTCGCCCACCTTCGCCGCCCACCATTACCCTGCCCCTCCCCAAATAATGTCTGCTTTGTCCGCGTAGTCTGAAAACCCTTACTCCATGGGCATCACCAGCCGCAGACATTTCTACTGTATGTCTGCAATGTCTGCCGCCGATGTCACATGGACACATTCAGGCAAATCTATCCTAGTCCAAGCAGACACATATTATTCTGTATTATACCATATCACACGGGGGCATTCCTTTGAATAAACTTATTGCATTTCTCTATTCTAAATTCTATCATACAATTAATAGTCCATCATACTGAATGTTACTCAAACAAATTCAAATGGGATCGAAAAGATTAGCACGCACTGATATGGAGTAGCGATGTCAGAAGGCAGGACAGGTGAAATAGGCCCACCTTCGGCGGCCTCTTCACGTCCTGCCCTGCGGGGCCAGCTTATTCGCCTGTCGGCTCAACGCGAAAACCGGAGACTTCATGCCCTCGAAAAAGATCGTGCTGAAAGCCTATCTGGCTCCAGGGGAATACGAACAGATCATAGAGAGCGCCGACAAATCCGGCCTGACCCTGTCTGCTTTCACCAAGCGCGTTTGTCTGGGCCAGCAAGTCCCAAGTATGGAAAACCAGCAAGTCCGCCGGGAATTGCTCAGGATCAACGCCGACCTCGGTCGGCTGGGAGGTCTTTTCAAGTTGTGCCTGTCCGAGAAGGATCGGCCGCTTGTGGCCCTGCACCAGGAAGTCCGGCGGGTGCTCTGGGAAATCGAAGCCCGACAACGGGAACTCAAGGCCGCCATAGCCAGCATCTGACCAGCGCGAGCACGAAACATGATCAGCCGGCGCATTCACAGAAAGCCAGAAAACGACAATTACCGTCGTCTGGCCAATTACATTGCCGACGCCAGCCGCGACGGAGAGAAATGCCTGATGGCTTGGAGCGCCGGCTGCTGGGCCGGCGATGACTATTTCCTGGCCATCCAGGAGGTCACGGACACCCAGGACCTGAACACCCGTACCACCAAGGAAAAGACCTATCATCTCATCGTGAGCTTCCGGCCCGAGGACGAAGACACTTTGACGCCAGAGGTGCTGAAGGAGATCGAGGCCGAACTGGCCAAGGCCCTGGGCTTCGAGGAACACCAGCGGCATTGTGGGGTCCACAGGAACACAGCCAATCTGCACATGCATGTGGCCTTCAATATAATCCACCCGGAGAAGCTGACCCGGCATGACCCCTTCCGGGATTATCACACCCGGGACCACGTTTGCCGCGAGCTGGAGAAACGCTTCGGCTTGGCCATAGACCATGGCCGAAACCAGGGTCCGGCACAGCCCCTCGGCGACGGAGCCGCCACGGTGGAAGCTCATACCGGACAGCAATCCTTCGAGAGCTACGCCAAGGACTTTCGCGAAAGCATTCTGGCCAGCCTGGAAGAAGCTGCGGACTGGCAGGGCCTACACCAAGCCCTGGCCCTGCATGGTCTGGAGATCAAGCCCCACGGCAACGGACTGGTCATCAAAGACCGTCACAGCAAACACATGATCAAGGCCAGCAGCCTGGCCCGAAGCCTAGCCAAGGGGAATCTGGAAAAACGCCTCGGTCGGTTTCAGCCGGCCGGCGTAGCTGTCGATGCGATAGAGTCCAAGGACCGCTACCAGGCCAAGCCGTTACAGCGGCAAAGCCCAGAGCGCGACAAGCTCTTGGCCGAGTATCGGGCCTGCATGGCCGAGCGGAGAAAAACACTATCAGCCCTTCGTGAACAAAGGGCGTTGCGCCTGGAAACAATTGAGCGGACCTGGAAATGTCAGCTCCAGGATATTGAAAAAATGGCTCTGACCAAGCGGGACCACTACGATCTGCTCAAAGAAGCCAGACAGCACGAGGCAAAGCTCAAACGCCAGCTTGGCCGAGAAATGGATGGGAGACATGAAAAGCTCCGAGAGGCCTTTCCCTACTCTTCCTGGAGCACCTTCCTGCGATGGGAAGCCGAGCACGGCAACGAGGCCGCCCTGGCCGTTTTGCGATCACGGAATGAAGCTGTCGATCCCGAGCACGGAGAAGTACCCCGCTGGAATTCGAGCCGCAGGAACTTCGCACGTGGCACCTGGGAGGAGCGCAAGCGTGCGATCCTTGGCGAATCGCAGCTTCAGCCGAAAGAAAAGCGCACCCTCCTTTCCGTGGCCCACATGCGGTATCTTTTAGGGCTGGAAGCGGACGCGGACAATGCCTTGGCTTCCAAGCCCCTTCAGGGCTTCACCTATGCGATCGATTCCAAAGGCACGGTCATCTTCACCCTGGCCAGTGGCGGCTTGATCCGTGACATGGGTGACCAGATCGTTTGCAGCGGCCATGATCCCGCCGCGCGGGAGGTGGGTCTCCGATTTGCTCAGATGAAATGGGGCAAGGAGGCCGTGCTTGATGGGAATCGCGCACTGCCGGTGAAACGGGATATCGCCCTTGACCGTCAGCCTGGACTCGAACGCTGACATATCTGACCTCATCTCAGAAATCCCATCTCATCGGCTCAAATCGGCAAAGATCGATTGACATCGCGCAATTCGGTTCCCTATTCTACGCCACCTGCTTGGGGAGGTTGCGGCCTGACCTCGCGCCTGTCGTCGGCGAGCGTGGGCTCTTCACCCAAACACCTTTCGGAGATTGAAATGGTCGAAATCGAAGACCGCTGGTTGTCGATGACCGAGATATGCCAGCATCTCGGCGTCAGCAACGACACGGTATACAAGTGGATCGACAAGCATGGGATGCCGGCCCACCGTATGGGGCGTCTTTGGAAGTTCAAAAAAGACGAAGTTGACGGGTGGGTAAAGGCCGGCGGCGCAGCCGAACCTGTTGAGTCGGACAACAAGCGTAAGGAGTAGTACCGGATCATGGATCATGCGATGCATAACACCATTGTCAGCTTCATTTGGGGCATCGCTGACGATGTTCTGCGGGATGTCTATGTGCGAGGGAAATATCGCGACGTCATCCTGCCCATGATGGTCATTCGACGTCTTGACGCCGTGCTTGAGCCGACCAAGGAAGCCGTGCTCGCGATGAAAAAGCAGCTCGACGCGGCTGGCATCGCCAATCAACACGCCGCTCTTGCTCAAGTTTCCCGGGAGGCCTTTTACAACGCCTCCCCCTTTACCCTGCGCGACCTGAAATCCCGGGCCAAGCAACAACAGCTCAAGGCCGACTTTGAAGCCTACCTGGACGGGTTTTCCCCCAACGTACAGGAGATTCTCGACAAGTTCAAATTTCGCAATCAAATACAAACACTTGTCGACGCGGACATTCTTGGCAGCCTTATCGAAAAGTTCCTGGACACCAAGATCAATCTGAGTCCCAAGCCTGTGCTTGACGACAAGGGCAATGAAAAACTGCCCGCCCTCGACAACCATGCCATGGGCACCATTTTCGAGGAGCTGATCCGCCGGTTCAACGAAGAAAACAACGAGGAGGCCGGGGAGCATTTCACGCCTCGCGATGTGGTCAAGCTCATGGCCGACCTGATCTTCCTTCCCGTGGTGGATCGGATCGAGTCAGGGTCGTTTCTTGTCTACGACGGAGCCTGCGGCACTGGCGGCATGTTGACCGTGGCCGAAGAACGCTTGAAAGAGCTGTCGCAAAGCCATGGCAAGGAGGTTCGAACGCACCTTTTCGGTCAGGAGGTGCAGCCGGAAACCTACGCCATTTCCAAGGCGGATTTGCTGCTCAAGGGAGAAGGCGAGGAGGCCGAAAACCTGAAATACGGCTCCACCCTGTCCAGCGATGCCTTCCCCTCCCACGAATTCGATTTCATGCTTTCCAATCCGCCCTATGGCAAGAGCTGGAAGACCGATCTTGAGCGCCTGGGCGGCAAGGGCGACATTACGGACCCCCGTTTTGTCGTGCAGCACGGCGGCGATCCGGAATTCAAGATGATCACCCGCTCAAGCGACGGGCAGCTCATGTTCCTGGTCAACAAGCTGTCCAAGATGAAACATGCCACCAAGCTCGGCAGCCGCATCGCCGAAGTCCACAACGGATCTTCTCTCTTCACTGGCGACGCCGGTCAGGGTGAAAGCAACATCCGTCGCTGGATCATCGAGAACGATTGGCTGGAGGCGATCATCGCCTTGCCGGAAAACATGTTCTACAACACCGGCATTGCCACGTACGTCTGGATACTGACCAACCGCAAGTCCGAGGCGCGCAAAGGCAAGGTGCAGCTCATCGACGCCACGGGCTGGTCCGTGCCGCTCCGCAAGAATCTTGGCAAAAAGAACTGCGAGTTTTCCGAGGAGCATATCCGGCAAATTTGCGAGCTGATCGTCAATCCCGTTCAAACCGAACAGTCCAAGATTTTTCCGAACGAAGCTTTTGGGTTCTGGAAGATCACGGTGGACCGCCCTTTGCGTCTCGCCACTGACTTGAGCCCCGCAAGGCTCGATCTTTTTGAAAAAGTCTGCAAAGCGGCCAAGGAAGAGCCCCTGCCCAAGCTGGCGCGGCGGGTTGCGAAGCTCCTTGGCGCTGGGCCGCATCTTGATTTCAACGTCGTCATGGACGCGGTTGAAACGGACGCCGACAAGCATGGCGTCAAGCTCACGGCCAAGCGCAAGAAGCTCCTCCAGGTCGAACTTACTGTCACTGACGCCTCGGCCTCACCCGTCGTCAAGAAGGTGCACAAGCCGGGAAAAGCCCAGCCAGATCCGCTTCATGGATTGTATCCGGTCGAGATGAACGGCAAGACCCGGGTTGTGGAATACGAATCGGACACCAGCCTCCGCGACACCGAGCAGATACCGTTGCTTGAAGAAGGCGGTATCGAGGCCTTTTTCAAACGCGAGGTTCTGCCCTACACGCCAGACGCCTGGATTGATCCTGACAAGACGCTCATTGGCTATGAGATTTCCTTTACCAAGCATTTTTACAAGCCAGTCCCCATGCGCACCTTGGAGGAGATCAAAGCCGATATCTACGCGCTGGAGCAGGAGACTGACGGGCTGCTGGGCCAGATTGTTGGAGAGGCAGAGTGATGCAACTGGCTCAATATCCCGACTATAAAGAATCTTCTGTCTCCTGGATCGACCGTATTCCCTCTCATTGGCAGGAAAACCGAGCAAAGTATTATTTCCGAGAAGTTGATGAACGCTCGAAAACAGGGACAGAAGAAATGCTTTCTGTCTCTCATGTCACGGGGGTCACACCACGCAGCCAGAAAAAAGTGACCATGTTCCAGGCAGAATCGAATGTTGGCCACAAAGTCTGTCGCCCCGGTGATCTCGTAATCAATACGATGTGGGCGTGGATGGCTGCCATGGGTGTCTCAAAGCATCTCGGGTTAGTCAGCCCTGCCTATGGTGTCTATCGACTTCATGACACGGAAAGTTTCGACTCTTATTATCTTGACCAGTTGTCCAGAATAGAAGGATATCGTTCAGAGTACATTTGCAGGTCAACGGGGATTCGCTCTTCTCGGCTACGGTTGTATCCAGATAGGTTTCTGAGCATGCGACTAATCTGCCCACCAAAAGAAGAACAAGGCAAAATTGTCAATTTTTTAAAATCAAAAGAACTTTTGTTTCGAAAGTTCATCCGTAACAAGCGAAAATTAATTGAGCTTCTCAAAGAACAAAAGCAAAACATCATCAATAAAGCAGTTACCCGAGGCATAAACCCTGATGTCACACTCAAGCCTAGCGGTGCGCCATGGCTTGGGAATATTCCTGATAATTGGAATATAAGGAGACTCCGCGCCCTAGCTACCGTGAGAGCTAGCGGTGTCGATAAAAACATCAACGAAGATGAACATGCCGTATCCCTCTGCAATTACGTGGATGTTTACAAAAACGATCGTATCGTCGCTGGTATTGAATTTATGAAAGCGTCTGCTTCACAGGAAGAAATCCGCTCTTTCGAATTAAAATCCGGTGACGTGATCATCACTAAAGACTCCGAAAGCTGGGATGACATTGCGATTCCTGCCTTTGTGCCTGAGGCGCTCCCCGGTGTTGTTTGCGCCTACCATTTGACATTGATCAGACCTTTCCCCCATGAAATAGGAGGAGAATTCCTGTTCCGGGCTTTTTCATCAGACCCAGTCGCTGATCAGTTTCGGGTCTCAGCGAATGGCGTGACCCGTTTTGGCCTTTCCCAGGGAGCAATCAAAGGGGCCTTTTTCCCAGTGCCGCCACTAGGTGAGCAGCGGGCCATTGTAGCACACATCAATGAGAAGTGCGCAGAAGTTGATCGAGCGGTGTCTCGCGCTGAACGTGAAATCGAACTCATGCGCGAATACCGTGCCCGCCTTATATCCGACGTCGTCACCGGCAAGGTGGATGTGCGAAACATAGAGCTTGCGCCAGTACCCGAAGAAGAATTACTCGCTATCGAGGATGACGTCGAATCCATAGACGATGCTGAACAGGATGACATCCCGGAGACGGAAGAATGAACCTCGACCGGCAGGCCGAGTATTACGTCGGTCTGGTGCATGAGCTGCGCAAACTCCCGGCTGAAACCGAGTGGGTGGAGTTCAAGCACAACAATGACACCCCGGATATGATCGGGGAATACCTCTCCGCCCTGGCCAACTCGGCGGCGCTGCTGGGCAAGGTCAATGCCTATCTGGTGTGGGGAGTGGATGACACGACCCACGACGTCATAGGAACCACATTCAAGCCCGGCGCTGCCAAAATCGGCAACGAAGAGCTGGAAAACTGGCTGCTGCGGCTGCTGGCTCCCAAAATCAACTTCCGTTTTTTCGAGATATCAGTCGACGACAAGCCTGTCGTGCTGCTGGAAATCGGCGCGGCGTTCCGGCACCCCGTGCGGTTCAAGGATCAGGAATATATCCGGGTCGGCTCCCATAAAACAAAGCTGAAAGAGCATCCTGAAAAGGAACGGGCGTTGTGGCGCGTTTTCGACCAGGTTCCGTTCGAGCGCGGCATTGCCTCCGAGCACGTGGGCGCGGAAGAAGTGCTGCGCCTGCTCGACTACCCCGCCTTTTTCGATTTGCTGGAATTGCCCCTCCCCGATGGCCGGGCGGCGATTCTTGAGGCTTTGGAGCACGACGGCATTATCCAATCCTGTCAGGCCGGCGATTGGAACATCACCAACATGGGGGCGATCCTTTTCGCCAAGAAGCTGGACGACTTTCCGAGCCTCAAGCGAAAGGCCATGCGCGTCATCCATTACAAGGGCAAGGGGCGTGTAGAAACCCTCCGCGAGCAGGTTGGCGGCAAGGGCTACGCCAGCGGGTTCGAGGGACTCATCAGCTTCATTATGGCGCTGGTGCCAAGCAATGAGGTCATCGGTCAGGCCTTGCGCAAGACCGTGCCCATGTACCCTGAACTTGCCGTCCGTGAGCTGGTGGCAAACGCACTCATCCACCAGGATTTTTTCATTACCGGCGCGGGACCGATGGTGGAGCTTTTCGACGATCGGATGGAAATCACCAACCCCGGCGTGCCGCTGGTTTCTACCGACCGTTTCATCGATACGCCGCCCAAATCCCGCAACGAGACGCTGGCGTCGCTCATGCGCCGCTTCCGAATCTGCGAAGAACGAGGAAGCGGCATCGACAAGGTCGTATCCCAGACCGAACTTTTCCAACTGCCGGCCCCACTCTTCGAAACCGTGGAGGAGCACACACGGATTGTGCTCTTTGCCCACCGCGACCTCCGGGAGATGGATAAGGGCGACCGGATATGGGCCTGCTATCTGCACGCCTGTTTGCGCTACGTGCAGCGCGACTTCATGACCAACAGTACCCTGCGGGAACGGTTCGGCATCGACGCCAAGAACAGCGCCATGGCCTCGCGGATCATCCGCGACACCCTGGAGGCCGGGCGCATCCGCTGCCATGACGACACGGTGGGGAGCAAAGCGAAAAAGTACCTTCCCTGGTGGGCTTGATGCGGCTTCCGGATTTGTTTGACCGTTGCTTGACTGGCGAGGCCGCCAGAAGCCACCCAATGGGTGCAATGCTTTTAATTCTAGCGGTTAGCTTCGCAAAATTTGTTTGACGGTTGCTTGCTCGGAGGAGAACGGCATGCCCACGGACACCAGTGAAAAGGGCCTGGAGACGTTGATTTTTCGAGCCATGACCGGCCGGTCAGGCCTTTGCCGGAAAGCCTCCGAAGAGCCCGCCGAGCTTGCCGCGCCCTCGGAAAACACCGGATGGGTTGCCGGCGATCCGGGTGATTTCGACCGGGAACATGCCGTTGACCTGGCCAAGCTGCTCGCGTTTCTCAATGCCACCCAGCCGGATGTGGTCGAGAGCCTGGGAATTGGCGTTGAAGGCCCCAAGCGCGTCCAATTCCTGCACCGATTACAGGGCGAAATCGCCAAGCGTGGCGTGGTGGACGTCCTGCGCAGCGGCATCAAGCACCAATCAGCCAGCATCGAACTTTTCTACGGTACGCCAAGCCCGGGAAACGCCAAAGCCGTCGAGCGGTTCGCAGCGAACATCTTCAGCGTCACCCGTCAACTCCGCTACAGCCGGGACGAGACCCAACTCGCCCTCGACATGGCCGCCTTCATCAACGGCCTGCCCGTCATCACCTTTGAGCTGAAAAACAAGCTCACCAAGCAGACCGTAGATGATGCGGTGCAACAGTACAAACTCGACCGCGACGCAAGAGAGGTCTTGTTTCAGTTCGGACGCTGCCTTGTGCATTTCGCGGTGGACGATCACGAAGTGCGGATGTGCACCTATCTCAAGGGCAAGCAGTCGTGGTTTCTCCCCTTCAACAAGGGCTACAACGATGGCGCGGGCAATCCCCCAAATCCAGACGGCATTGCCACCGATTATCTTTGGAAGAAAATCCTTACCAAGGAAGGGTTGACCGATATCCTTGAAAACTATGCCCAGGTGGTGGTGGAAAAGGACCAGAAAACCGGCCGAAAGAAGTATAAGCAAATCTTCCCCCGCTACCACCAGTTGAAAGTGGTCCGTATGCTCTTGGCGGACGCCGAGACGTCAGGCCTCGGGAAACGCTACCTGATTCAGCATTCGGCCGGCAGCGGCAAGAGCAACTCCATTGCCTGGTTGGCGCATCAGCTCGTTGGCCTGGAGAAAGCGGGCAACACGCTCTTCGATTCCGTCATTGTCGTTACGGATCGGCGCGTGCTCGACAAACAGATTCGGGACACCATCAAACAGTTTGCCCAGGTCTCGGCCACGGTCGGCCATGCTGAACACTCCGGTGATCTGCGAAAATTCCTCAAGTCCGGAAAAAAGATCATCATCACCACGGTCCAGAAGTTCCCCTTCATCCTCGATGAGATCGGAGACGAGCATCGGCGGAGCCATTTCGCCATCATCATCGACGAAGCGCACTCCAGCCAGGGAGGCCGGACGGCTGCCATGATGAACATGGCCCTGGCGGAGGGGCAGGAGACTGCCGGCACGGATGAGGAGGAGACGACCGAGGACAAGATCAACAAGATCATGGAAGGTCGCAAGATGCTGCCCAATGCCAGCTACTTCGCCTTCACCGCCACGCCGAAGAACAAGACCCTGGAAATTTTTGGTGAGCCGAGGCCGGAAGGCGACAAGGTCAGACACCTGCCGTTTCACGCCTACACAATGAAGCAGGCAATCCAAGAAGGCTTCATCCTGGATGTGTTGCAGCATTACACCCCGGTGGAGAGCTACTATCGTTTGGCCAAAAAGGTAGAGGACGACCCGCTTTTCGATGCAAAACGAGCGCAGAAAAAGTTGCGTCGCTACGTGGAGTCTCACCGGCACGCCATCCGGGAAAAGGCCGAAATCATGGTGGACCATTTCCATGAGCAGGTGGTCGGCCATCGTAAAATCGGAGGCCAGGCCCGAGCCATGGTCATCACCAACGGCATTGAGCGGGCCATCCAGTATTTCCATGCCTTTCAAGAATATCTCAAGGTGCGGAAGAGCCCGTACCAAGCCATCGTGGCATTTTCCGGCGAACAAGAGTACGGCGGGAAAAAGGTGACCGAAGCGACGCTGAATGGGTTTCCGAGCAGCCAAATTCCGGACATGGTGCGCCAAGACCCATATCGTTTTCTAATCGTCGCTGATAAGTTTCAGACTGGCTACGATGAGCCACTATTACATACAATGTATGTAGACAAGGCGCTATCCGGCATCAAGGCTGTGCAAACGCTCTCGCGCCTCAACCGAGCCCATCCATTAAAGCACGACACGTTTGTACTGGATTTTTATAACGACGCCGACACGATACAAAAATCGTTCGCCGATTATTACCGGACAACCATCCTCTCGGAAGAGACTGACCCGAACAAGCTGCACGACATCCGAGCTGACCTGGAAGGCCATCAAGTCTATTCTCAGGAGCAGGTTGGCGACTTCGTGAAACGCTATCTTGCCGGTGCGGATCGCGACGCTCTTGACCCAATCCTGGATGCCTGTGTCGCCGTTTACAACGCCGACCTGGATGAAGATGGCCAAGTGGACTTTAAGGGGAAAGCCAAGGCCTTTGTGCGGACATACGGCTTTTTGGCTTCCATTCTTCCCTACAACAATTCAGATTGGGAAAAACTGTCGATTTTTCTGAACTTTCTCATCCCGAAACTCCCCGCCCCCAAGGAAGATGACCTGTCCCGAGGCATTCTGGATGCCGTCGATATGGATAGCTACCGAGTCGAGGTGCAATCCGCACTGCAAATCGCACTCCCCGACGCGGACGCGGAGGTTGATCCCGTTCCCACCAGTGGCGGGGGCAGGATGCCGGAACCGGAGTTAGACCAGCTCAGCAACATCATAAAAGCGTTCAACGATCAGTTCGGCAGCGTTGAATGGAAAGACGCCGACAAAATCCGCAAGGTCATCGCCGAGGAAATTCCCGTCAAGGTGAGCGCTGACGTTGCCTACCAGAACGCGATGAAGAATTCCGACAAGCAAAACGCCCGGATAGAACATGATAAGGCTTTGCAACGTGTCGTAATCGATCTACTGGCAGACCATACAGAGCTTTTCAAACAATTTAGCGACAACCCTTCATTCAAGAAATGGCTGGGCGATACGATTTTTGGAGTAACGTACCAAACGCCAAGTTCTGTTAACGCTGGAGCGGTTATTGACCGATGAACTTTAAAAAACCTCCAGGACAGCTCAAGCCACTGGCAGAGTGCGTGGCTCCCTTACGAGGATTATATTTCTCGAAGACAGGGAACTACCTTTGCGCATCAATGGCACCCATAGCGCGGACAACAGGAAAATTTCCTGAGAAGTTAGCCGCTTCTCCATCTTGGAGCATCTGCGTTCGCACATGGATAAGGATCTTCACCCGAGGGTTCAACTCTTCCCCGCGCTCCACCTTGCGTCGAATGTTCAGATACTGTCTGTCTGTATACCCCAACGCCTTGGCCACGGCCGTATGTGTGCCAAGTACCCGCAAAAGGCCTTCGAGCATTTCTTTCATGGGTTTTCCTCTGGCAAAAATATACAGGAATTTCCTTCTTGATTCAACCCGAAATTTTTGCTGGACAACAAAGGAATTTCTGGCAAGATAGCATCAAATATGTCCATCGGAAATTTTGCCAGTAAACTGGAGCGCTCGTTCGTGATACTCGTGGACAGACGTGTAGAAGCCCGAGGCTGGCGCAAAAATGAGTTCGCCCGGATGGTCTGGCCTGAAATCGACCCCAAAACTGCTGCGGCAAAGTGGTCCGCCATTCGCGGCAAAGCATCGAACACAGGTAAGCCACAAGGCGTACTCATAGCCGATGCGCAGCGTATGGCGGAAATCCTTGGCGAGGATTTGACATACCTTCTTGCTGTGGCCAAGGAAAACGCCAAAATTTAGACCTACCTCTGGTGGGTTATTGAAATTGAAACACGCACTATTGTTCGTCACAACTGCGATGGCAAAACATATATAATTTTAGATTGTTAGGTAGGATTATTTCAGTAGCCCCGCTATGTGCGGGTTTTTTAATACCAACCAGCAGAGGAAATTCCTTTGAAAAAATTTCATAGCAACCTGAATTTCCTTTTCAACTGTGCATTCCGTGCTCCCGCCAGGTCCAAAACTAAATTGATTGCGCCACGCAGTCTTGGCCCGAAGACACCTTCATGAACCCAGACCACGCGAACGCCATTCCGGCGGAACTTAAGCGCCTCGACCGGTGGGTGCTTTGGAGGCGTGAAGAGCGCGGAGGGCGACCCACGAAAGTCCCATATTCGCTGTCTGGCCAGAAAGCCAAATCCGACAACCCGGCCACCTGGTCCACCTTCGAGACCACCTTGGTTCACCTCCAAGCTCATCGCGCCGCTTTTGACGGGATCGGGTTCGTTCTCTCCGCCGAGGACGACATCATCGGGGTGGACCTCGATCATTGTATCGATCCGACCGGAACGGTCATGCCTTGGGCGCGGCGCATCGTGTCCACCCTGGACAGCTACACCGAGTTGTCCCCGAGCGGTAGCGGGCTCCACATCCTGGTGAGGGGCAAAAAACCGGATGCGCGCTGCAAACAAGGGAAGATCCCCAACGCGCCAAATGGTTGCGCCTTCGAGTGGTATGATTCGCTCCGCTATTTCACCGTCAGCGGTCGCCATCTCCCGGGAAGCGCCCGCGAGATCGTTCGTCGCAACGGCGAGCTGAAAATAGTGCGCGACTGGATTTGGCCGGTAGCCTGCGCCCCGGTGGTCAAAACGGATTTGCCCGGCGACGATGGCAGCTTGCTCGAAAAAATTCGGGCTTCCACCAAGGCCGCGGTGTTCGAGCGGTTGTGGGCCGGCGACTGGCAGGCGGCCGGCTACGGTAGCCAGAGCGAGGCCGACCTTGCACTATGTGCCACCCTGGCTTTTTGGACTGGACGAGACATTGCCCGCATGGACCGCCTCTTTCGCCAGTCCGCACTTTTCCGTTCTGAAAAATGGGATCGACATGCCGGCCACGGCCGGACCTACGGACAGCGGACCATCGAGACGGCCTGCACTGGATGTTCGGAAGCTTATGGCGACCGAAGTCCCTTTCCGCGACACAAGGCTCCTTCATTGGCCAAGCCCGAGGAAGGACCACGGAACGCCGAGCTGGTCAGGGAACTTTTTCCGCGTCGGCCTTTCCCCTGGCATGTTTTTCCCGCCCCCATCGCGGACAGCCTCAAGCAGTTGGCCCGTTCTTGCGCGGGGAGCCCCAATCCCTTGCCCGGCACGGTCTTTTGCCTGATCGGCGCAGCACTTGGCCGCACTGTGGGCGTCCTGCCCAAAGAATCCTGGAAGGAGCCGCTCATTTTCTGGCATCTGGATATCGAGGAATCCGGTAGCGGCAAGACTTCCCCCATGTGGATGCTGGCCGAGGTCATGAAGCAGAACCAAGCCCTGGCCCACGAGCGATACGCCCGCGAATACACCGAGTGGCGTTCCCTGGCCAAGGACGACAAATCGGCACCAGCGGAGCCGAGCCCGGCCCGGGGATATTTCCTGACCGATGCTACCCTCGAAGGCCTGCGCCACGAACTCGAGGCCCACCCCACCGGCGGCCTGGCCATGATCCTCAACGAGGCATCCTTCCTCATCAACTCGCACAACCAGTACAAGGCCCGGGGCACCGACCGCGAGGCCTGGTTGTGTCTGTGGGACGGCCATCCCGTGCGCGTTGTACGCGTGGGCAAATCCGTCTTCCTCAAGGGAGCGCGGGTTCAGGTCTGCGGCGGCATTCAACCCGAAGTGTTCAAAGCGGCCTTCTCGTCGAAGAACGGGCTCTATATGTGCGACGGCACCGCTTTTCGTTGCCTGGTGACCTTTGAGCCTCCGACCCACTACGAGCAGACCGCGGAAGCCTGGAGCGACAACAGCCGGGCCGCGTGGGAAAAGACGCTGGCCGCCGCCGTGGCCTGGGCCGACGACCGGGCTACTCAGGACGATCCCCTGGAAATCCACTTTTCCCCGGAAGCCAGGACGACATTTCTTGATTGGCGCAACAGGCTTGACGCGGAACGCGATGAGCTTCCCGCCCATTTGCGTGGCTTCCTGCCCAAAGCCTTCAGCTACGCCCTGCGTCTGGCCGGAGCCCTGCATTGCCTCAAGGCGTTTCACGCCGGGGAAGCGCCGGGCCTGATCATGGATCGGGCCGGCATCCTGGAAGGCATTGATGTGGCCGAATTTTATCTCGGCCAAGCCGTAGACGCCGTGCGCCTGCTGGCCGAGGAGGCGTGCTCTCGGCCAAGGGAGGTTTCGGATCGCACCCAGCTTCTGGCCAGAGTGCTCGATTCGTTACGCGGCGACATCGACAATGGCCGTCTGGCTGTGGGCTTCATCCAGGAGCGCTACAACGCCTTGGCCCCCAACGAAGGCATAATCAAATCACCCCACGCCATGGGGGCCATGCTGCGCAGCACCGGACTTACCGTCTCGGCGGCCAAGCTCAACGCCAACGGTCGCCGCGCCACCCGCTGCCTGCTGTGGGATTCCAAGATCGAAGACTTCGTGCAGACTTCGCAGACATCGAGACCCCAAAGTCTGCGCCTCGCAAGCCAGGCTACTCCTTGCTTTGCAGACTTGGCGGACAAGGCGGACTTATTTTCCGACGAGAACCGATGCCCCGAGTCTCACAGGCATTGATGCCGTGCAAACCATTTGAGATGACATGACAATTCAAGGACCGTTCTACAATCTCAAGGAAGCGGCGTTGTACTGCGGCTACAAGCCGGCCACGTTTGCCCGATTGATCCGCGAGTATGCGCTGCCGAAGTCGGGGCCGCGAAAAAATCGCTTTGCCGCGTCCGTCCTTGATGCCTGGATGGCGAGCCCGGACACTTTCAAGATCGCCCCACCCGCTCCACCTAGACGCCGCAAGCCCCAATTGGTATCCGTTTAGCGTGGAGGATGACCATGAGCGTACACGAAAAAAAGGACGGACGCTGGCAGGTCAACTTTCGGGATGAAAACGGCAAAGTCCGCAGCAAGACCTTCCCTGCGGGCAAAGAGGGGAAAAAGCAGGCCAAGACCTTTGACTTCGAGGTCAAGGCGCTCAAGACCCAGGGCAAGCAGCTCCCGGTCATCACCCGCCAGGAGGGCATATATTTCGACGAGCTGGCCCAGCTCTGGCTCAACGAGAAAAAGGCCCAGGGCCGGGCCATCCGCTGGCTCAAGGAGATGGCCGACCTCCTCAACAAGAATTTCATCCCCAACCTGGCGTCGAAACCGGCCCAACAGATAACCCAGGCCGACATCATGGCCCTGATCGGCGCGAACTACGCCAACAACGCCCAGGCCACCCGAAACCGCTACATCGGCTACGTCAAGGCCATTTTCGAGCACGGCGTGGAGCATGGCCATCTGGAGAAAAATCCGCTCCTACGCTGGAAGAAGGGCAAGGAGGCCCCGCGTCGGTCGCGGCTGTCCCTGGACGATCTCCGCAAGATCCAGAAGGCCGCACCCAATCATCTGGCCTGGGCGCTCGAAGTGGCCTGGAACGTGCCCTGCCGGCCGGGGCCGTCCGACCTGTTCGCGCTTCGCTTCGATACCCACGTGGACTACGACAAAGGCGGACTGAACGTTTACCACTCCAAGGTCAAACGTTGGGCCTGGATCCCCTGTGATGACGGTTTCATGCGATCTGTCTTCCTGCGCCAGCAGGTCCACGCCAGCGGGTGTCTCATCGAATACAAGGGGAGCCCTGTCCTCAAGGTGGCCAAGGCCCTGCGTACCGCAGGCAAACGGGCCGGCCTGCCCTATGAGGTCTGCTTCTACGACGTCCGCCACCTCTGGATCACGACCATGCTCGACGCCGGAGCGTCGGCTGCCGCCGTGGCCGAAATGGCAGGCACGAGCCTGGAAATGATTATGGCGAACTATTATGAGATTAATCGGTCGGAGAAGGATCGTGCGGTTGGGCTGTTGCCAAAATTAGAGCAAGAAAGACCTGAGCGAGATAACAAGATTGTCACGATTAAAGCAGCTGCACGATACAAACAATAGAAGATCTCCAGACAGCAGGCGTCCCAAAAGGATACTGCCAAAGCAGTCCTTCCAATATTACACAAAAAATCTATCCAATGCATTGAAAGAAATTATACGATCATCACTCGTAAACACTGGGAAACGGCTTATCACATAGTGAGTTATTTTTGTCATTTTCAGTTTGTCAAGTAGCAACTTCTCCCTCATTTTCTCTTTTTGCAATGAGATCTGGTAATACTTGACCAGCTTTCTATTATGACGAACAAATAAACATCTATTGCTAACGATCTTCGAGATATCAACCATGTTATTTTTGCATTGAAAGTTATGTATTTCATTATTTTTTAGCGCAACGACATCAAATTCTTTTCGATTAATACGCTTTATATTCGTAACGACAAATCCTGCACCTTCCAATTTCTGCTTAAGCTTAGCCTCAAAAATAAAACCAGACCGAATTTGAAAGGTTTTATTCTTGTTTAGACACGCATTTTTTAGATAATAGAGAAAACGCAACAAAAGAAACAAATTCGATTCAACCCGATCTCCCACCAATACAAATGGCTGAACAGCATCAATCGCTTCTATATAACTTTTCCCAGAGTAAATAAGGATCTTCTTAAGCTTTTCAACATCAATCTTGTCGTGGTCGTATAATACTTTTTCAAAAGCAGTTCTATCAACTGAAATATAATAATCTTGTTCACAGTTACTCAAAAAACAACAAACAATGCCGCTAACTACTGGGAAAACAGTATCGCTAAGACCAAACTGCATGCACACCGAATCTAACAGTCGCAATGAATTCTTAAATTCTGCAACAGAAAATATTTTATGAAGATCAATTGCGTCTTGCTGAGGAAACTCCACGGAATCTTGTTTAAACTCTACAATGTCAACAAGAGAAAGACGTTCGGGCTCAAGGCTATATTCTTCAAGGGGTTGCAGATCGTAGTTCCCTCGAAACACACTACCATCTGACATGAGCTTGAAATCGTCAAACACATCAGCAAGAACGAGTTGTCGAGCAGAGCTTACTATACTAATGCACGCGAATTCTATTATGGGCATAACCTCAAGAAAAAAATCTTTAGGTACTGACAAAGATCCGCTGCAAACAACTGGGATTATATATAAAAACGAAATAAAATGCCGCCTTCTTGACTGCAAAAATCTAAGAGCATCTCCAACTGTTTCTAAATTCCCCCCTTCAAAATTATAGCCCTGTGAATTGAAACCAAATTTTACTCCAACCAAATCAATTAATAACAAACTAACCCTACCGGCAAGGCCGTCATTAAATAATTCAGATAATAAATTCTGAACTGAATGCGTTGCAATCTCACGAACTATAAAAGTTTGATCGAGCTTTATTTCCAACAACGCTTGACGTTGTTGAGTTTCAATATTTCCAAACATTAACGCATTTATAAGCTCCTCAGTGGCTCGAATCGAATTTCGCCACCTATAAAAAGCATCAATAGGATCATACTTTGAAATCGCTTCAGCAATACTCTTTTCGTTATGAACAATACAATTATCAATTACCGATTTTGCAGAGCTTCTATCGATCTCTTCCCACACATTAGCCTCCCGCTCCGATTGTCTACCCTCAATGAACGACACAAAAAAACTCGCCAAACAAGGTCCAGGTCCGACATGCCCCTTGGCGACAAGAACTCTTTACGCGCCTCCTCATCGCCCCAAATGTAGGGCGAATCCGTAGGGCGGAAAAGAAAAAGGGCCTACGATTTTCATCGTAAGCCCTTGAAAGAACTGGTCGGGATGAGAGGATTTGAACCTCCGACCCCCTGAACCCCATTCAGGTGCGCTCCCAGACTGCGCTACATCCCGTCGCGAAGGAACGGACCCTATAGTCGCCCCCTCTCTTTGTCAATAAAAATTGTAAAAAAAAGGAACCCCCTTCAAAAAAGGTGGCATTGTCACAAGGTTCCCTCCCTGCTAGCCTGCCAGTATCCCTCCCAAAGGAGCGCCACATGCACACCCTTCCCATCCTCGTCACTGGCGCCACGGGCTATGTTGGCACCCGACTCGTCCCCAAACTGCTCGAAGCCGGCTTCCACGTCCGCGCCGTCGGCCGCTCCCTGGACAAGTTGGCCTGCCGTCCCTTCGCCGCCCACCCCAATGTCGAACTGGCCCAGGCCGATATGCTCGACCTTGCCGCCATGCGCCGGGCGGCAGACGGCTGCGGCGCGGCCTATTACCTTGTCCATTCCATGCACTCGGCCCACAGCGATTTTGCCGCCGCCGACCGCGAAGCCGCCATGATCATGGCCCGGGCCGCCGATGACGCCGGACTCGAACGCATTATCTATCTTGGCGGTCTCGGACAGGATACGGACAACCTGAGCCATCACCTCCGCTCCCGCCACGAAGTGGCCAAAATTCTCAGCTATGGACGCGTCCCCCTCACCCACCTGCGGGCCGCCATGATCCTCGGTTCCGGCAGTGCCTCCTTTGAAATCATGCGCTACCTCGTGGACCGCCTGCCGATCATGGTGACGCCGCGCTGGGTGAAAAACCGTTGCCAGCCCATCGCCATTTCCGACGTGCTCGGCTACCTCGTCGATTGCCTGGGCGAACCCCGCACCATGGGCGAAACGTTCGACATCGGCGGACCGGACGTGCTCCCGTACACCGAGATTTTCCAACGCTACGCCCAAATCGCCGGCCTCTCCCGACGCCAGATCATCCCCCTGCCCTTTCTTACGCCACGCCTTTCCACCTATTGGATGCAGCTGATCACCCCGCTGCCCCGCTCGCTGATCGTCCCCCTGGTCGAAGGCCTGAAAAACGAAGTCATTTGCCATGACACGCGCATTCTGGATCTGTTGCCGCGCCCCCGGCTCACCTGCCGCGAAGCCATCGCCCTGGCTTTGGAAAAAACCCGCCAAAACGTCGTGGAATCCACCTGCGCCGACGCCGGAGCCGTGACGCCCCCGGAATGGACAACCTGCGGCGACGCCGCCTACGCCGGCGGGACGGTCTATGCCTGCGGCTATCGGGCAACAGTACACGCACCAGTGGCCGCCGTCTGGAAAGCAATCACCCGGATCGGCGGCGATACCGGCTGGTATTATGGCAATACTCTGTGGCGCATCCGGGGCTTTCTGGATCAATTGGTCGGAGGGGTGGGACTGCGACGGGTGACGATCCGGCGGGAGACGTTGCGCGTCGGCGATCCCCTGGATTTTTGGCGGGTGGTGGCCGTGGAGGAGAACCGACGGCTGGTTCTTCTGGCCGAAATGCGCACCCCGGGCGAGGCCTTGCTGGAATTTCGCCTGACGCCGGCCGGTGAGTCCGCCACGGAAATCGTCGTCCATTCCAAATTCCTGCCCCGGGGGCTGGCCGGACTTCTCTACTGGTACGCGCTCCTTGTCCCGCACAATCTGGTGTTTGCCGGTCTGCTCCGGGGCGTGGCCAAAAGCGTCGGCGCGCCATTGACGACGCCGCCCCGACGCTTTACGCCACATCTGCCTGCAGCCTGTCGGCTGCGCAAACCGCCCCAGCCATGAGCACAACCTCGCCTCTCGACATACGTCCGGCCGTGGCCGCCGATGCGGCCGCCCTGGCGGACGTTTTCGCCGCCGCCATCGCCGTCAAGGCCCGGGACAGCTACGGCCCCCGGGAACGGGAGGCCTGGGCGGCTCGCGGAACGACCGGGCCGCGCGGTGCCCCTGTCT
>Ga0183100_1000558_pt1 | contig 27592 bp, 21 predicted proteins | sample Biomet2_FD_127789 | JGI IMG/M metagenome (GOLD analysis project Ga0183100, IMG submission 127789) | Microbial communities from bioreactor (seeded with anoxic lake sediment) at LBNL, California, USA - Biofuel metagenome 2 | ecosystem: Engineered > Bioreactor > Anaerobic > Unclassified ...
TAATATGTATAAATAAGTTCTTTTATTTATTTAATCTAATATAGAATTTTATGCAACAAAATAAGAAAGAGCATAATTTTTTACATTCCTCTTTCGCGTTTTATTATAATAATATTTATAAGTTTTTATTAGATATAATGAATAAAAAACTAACATATCTCATGATTTTAATAGGGAGGCATGCTAAAATGAAAAATAGCAAAGGCATAGGCATAAGATTATATCTATTAATTGGATTTGTTATGGTATTTGTACTTAGTATTACTAGTTTTTCATGGATTACATTTAAAAATTCCAATGAAAATTATAAAAATAGGTTACAAAGAACTGCTGAATATATCAATCTAGTTGATGAAGCAAGACAAGCACAAGTGGACTTTAAGAAACAGGTACAAGAATGGAAGGATACATTGTTAAGGGGTTATGACAGTGAATCTTTTACAAAATACTATTCTCAATTTACACAAGAAAAGGATAATGTTCAAGAACAGTTACTAAAACTTAAAGAAGACATGATAAAGCAAGGTATGGACACTTCTTCCATTGATACATTATTGAATACACATAAGGATTTATATGATAAATATAATACGGCAATTCAAAGCTATGATCCCAACAATGTAGAAAGCTACCGTATAGTAGACGGATTGGTAAAAGGTATTGACAGAAAACCAACTGATGATATGGATATATTGGTAAAGGAAATACAAGATAAATCAAAATTAGAAACTGAAAGCATGATGAATCAAGCTGATATTGATAACAATAATTTCAATAAAAATTTGATTTGCATTGCAGTTCTTGGTATTATTCTAATTGTTTTTTTCGCTGTTTTAATTATATCTACATATAAAGGTATTACAAAATTCATAGAACAATTTAACACATTAATGGAACAAGCAGAAATGGGAGATCTTACAATTAATGGTGTAGTACATAAAAATGATGAATTAGGTCAGCTTACTGAAAAGTTCAATGGATTTATTTATAAAATTAGGAACTTGATTTTTGAGGCTAAGGAGGCAACTGTAACAGTAGCATCTTCTTCTAATCAAATAATGAAAACCTCTGATGAAGTTAGTAAAACAACTGAAGAAATTGCATGTACCATTGCAACTATAGCAGAAAGTGCTTCAAATGAAGCTAAGTTAGCTGAAGAGAGCAATAAATCTGTTAAATATGTTGTACACGGGGTAAATCGTATAACAGAAAATACAATATATATAAAGGAACTTGCAAATAAGGCAATGGAAACTGTAACTAATGGTTCAGAAAATCTAAAACATCAAATTGAGAGAATGTCTAATACAAAGAATGCATCTAAAAATGTTAGTGATGTAATTTCTGGTTTATCTACAAAGTCAAATGAAATTGGAAAAGTTGTAGAATTTATAAATGGGATTACAGGACAAATAAATTTATTAGCCTTAAATGCCTCAATAGAAGCAGCTAGAGCCGGCGAAGCCGGTAAGGGTTTCACAGTAGTGGCAAATGAAGTGAATAAGTTAGCAGAATTATCAAAAGAATCTACCCAAAAGATAAGTATCCTTATAGGCGAAGTACAAACTGATATAAAAAAAGCTGTAGTTGAAGTTAATAATACAAATGTTTCAATAAATGAGCAGGCAGCTTCACTTAAAGATACAAATGATTCACTTAACCTTATACAAAAGTCTGTTTTTGAAGTAACAAATAAGATAAAAGAAGTTACTATTGAAACAGAAGGAATTAATCAAAATGCAATATCTGTAGAAAAGTCCATAAAAAATATTGTAAACATAATAGAGGAAAATGCTTCAGGTACACAAGAAATTGCTTCTACAACTGAGGAACATACAGCTTCTATTCAAGAAATAGCATCATCTATGGATATCCTTGCAGAATTATCAAATAATCTACAAAATACACTATCTAAATTTAAAGCATAGTTCTCGACCATCGAGTTTTGGATTAGGCACATTTATAAAAAACACCGCAAATTCATTTTTGAATAATGCGGTGTTCTAATTAGTTATTTTTAATTTTACTTAGCAGGAGTAAGCGCTGCTACTATAGCAGTTTCTTGATCTGAAGTTATTGTTCCTGATGTAACTAAAGTGTCAAGTTTAGTTTTGAACATTTCTTTATGTTCTCTACCTTTAAAATCACCTTTTCCACCTTGTGGCATAAGTGCTGTTTCTATTGCTGTTTCCTTATCTGAAGTTATTGTTCCTGCTGTAACTAAATCTGCAAGAACTGTTTTAAAGTTTCCTTTATCACTTGAAAGAGCTGTTTCTATTGCTGTTTGATCATCTGCTGTTATTGTTCCTGCTGTAACTAAATCTGCAAGCTTAGTTTTGAACATGTCTTTATGTTCTCCACCTTTAAAATCACCTTTTCCACCTTGTGGCATAAGTGCTGTTTCTATTGCAGTTTCCTTATCTGAAGTTATGGTTCCTGCTGTAACTAGGTTATCAAGAACTGTTTTAAAGTTTCCTTTGGCACTTGAAAGAGCTGTTTCTATTGTTGTTTGGTCATCTGCTGTTATTGTTCCTGCTGTAACTAAATCTGCAAGTTTAGTTTTGAACATTTCTTCATGTTCTCCACCTTTACCTTTAAAACCACCTTTAAAACCACCTTTTCCACCTTGTGGCATAAGTGCTGTTTCTATTGCAGTTTCCTTATCTGAAGTTATGGTTCCTGCTGTAACTAGGTTATCAAGAACTGTTTTAAAGTTTCCTTTAGCACTTGAAAGGGCTGTTTCTATTGCTGTTTGGTCATCTGCTGTTATTGTTCCTGCTGTAACTAAATCTGCAAGTTTAGTTTTGAACATTTCTTTATGTTCTCCACCTTTACCTTTAAAATCACCTTGTGGAGTAAGAACAGTTTTTATAGCAGTTTCCTGATCTGAAGTTATTGTTCCTGCTGTAACTAGAGCATCGAGTTTAGTTTTCATTCCATTATTTCTGCCTTGATTATGAATTGTTGATGTATTGTTAGTTGTATCTGTTGCATCAGCCGCAAATACTGCAGTACCTGCAGACATCAGCATGCTTGCCATAATAACTCCTGTAATAACTTTACTTTTAATACTTTTATTTTTCATTTAAACCTCTTCCTTCTTCAATATTATTTTTTTATTACAAACCTTGTATGTTAACTAATGGTTTCTTTTATTATATAAAAGTATTTTTACAGTTGTGTTACAGAATTTAGTCAATAATGTTACAAATATATAAAACTATTTTAATTTTGGTAGACATATTTACTTTCATATTTTTAGGCTTTATTATTCTCATCTATATAATATATTTAACTTCTTTATTGCTAAATAATTCTTCTATTTCTTTTTTGAAGAATTGTTTTATTTCATCTAAGTTTTCTTTTTGGTATACATACTTCCCATATCCAAATTGTCCATATTTAAACTTGCGATCTTCGTCATTCATGGGTAACTCACTTTTAGGGAATATTTGAAGTATTCTATTTTTAGCTATTATAGTATAACGGTGAGATATAACCTCAAAAGTTACTGGAAATTTCAAATCACTTGGAAGCTTACTTCTTAATTCTAGTAATAAATCATGATACTCCTCTTTCCAATTAGGATAAATAAATACAGGAGCAACTAAAAATCCCATAGGATATCCTGCTTGAGCCACCTTTATGCTTGCTTCTATTCTTTTGTCACGAGAAGCTGTAAAATGTTCATATTGATTTATAACCCAAGAAGTATTAATACTAAATCTTATTTCTGTATGACCATTGTGTTCTAAGCTAAGTAATGAGTCTATATCATTGTATTTTGTTACAAATCTAAATCTAGCATTTTTGCTTTTACCAAAAAATATTATGGCTTTTTCTAAGGAATGTGTATAGGGTTCTACAGGTATAGGGTCAGATGTAGCAGCTCCTTCAAATATAGTTATATCAGGTAATCTTTCATCTATATATTTCTGAGCTTGATTAAGAATATCATCTATATTAGCATGAATTTTTATAAAAGGCTTATCTCCGAGCTTAGTATTTAAATAGCAGTACTCACATTGCCCTATACACCCTGATACTAATGGAAGTTGAAAATCAGCTGACGGTTTACATGATTGAAACTTTAAGCTCTTCTTAGTTCCAACAACTAAAGTCTTCTTACCTTCTCTATATTGAGAGAATAAATCACTACCTGGAATATGTTGTTTTAGTTTATTGGAAGTCAAATTTATAAATTCAATATTAGTCTTATCTTTAAATTTAGTAAGAATCTCCTTAGCCATATCATATTCTAATGAATCTTTCTCAAATATAATTCTTTTAGGTATAAACATATCTTTCACTAATTAAACCAGCATAAAATAAGCTGATTTAGTTTTCTCCTCTCACTATTTTTATTTAGGCACATTCAAAAGTATTTTACTATAATGTTAAATTAGTAATACCTTCATGAATCAAACTGTCTAGCTAGGTATGTATGTATGTATTTTAATTATCGAGCTATTATTCTTTGCCTTGTTAATATTTTTGCCTTCAGCTAAAAAATTATTCGAATACTTATTAATAAACTTAATAAATTAGAATTGTTATATGCTTTTGTTTTTTTATGTTTATGTTGTAAAACTATAATTTTACCTTTTTAGTTTGTTCTATTATCATATATTGTTAAAATATATAATCTTAAGTTATTATTTTCTTAGCTTTATGTTGTATTATATTATATTCTATTAATTATTTTGCGTATTTACAGTGAATTTGATAAATGGTAATATATATTTATGTTATTATTAAATTGAGTATATATATTTAAAGTAGTTATTAATACTCATACCGGTAATTTCATATTGTAACTTGACTAGATTTTACAATAATTATATAGTTATATAGATACCCAAATTATGAATTACACTTATAATTTTATTTCTACGGGATATCTGCATAAGTGTAGTTTTCATTTTTGATTATAATACATAATATTTAGGGGGGCTTTTATAATGAGTTTTATAAATGTAAGAAAAATACCATCTCCAGAGGAAATTAAAAATATTACTCCTCTAGCTGATAATCTACAAAAGATTAAAGCTGAGAGAGATGCAGAAATCAAAGAAATATTTGCTGGAAATAGCGACAAATTTGTTGTTGTTATAGGACCTTGCTCAGCAGATGACGAAAATTCAGTTTGTGATTATGTTAATAGACTAGCAAAAGTAAATGAACAGGTTAAAGATAAACTTTTTATTATTCCTAGAATTTACACAAATAAGCCTAGAACTACTGGTGAAGGATATAAGGGTATGTTTCATCAACCAGATCCAGAAAAATCACCTAATATCCTTGAGGGATTAATAGCTATTAGAAAGATGTTTATTCGTTCAATACAAGAATCACATCTTACACCTGCTGATGAAATGCTTTATCCTTCAAACTACATGTATTGCGATGATTTATTATCTTATGTCGCTGTTGGAGCAAGAAGTGTTGAAAATCAACAACATAGACTTACAGCTAGTGGAATTGATGTTCCTGTTGGTATGAAAAATCCAACAAGTGGTGATATATCAGTAATGTTTAATTCAATTCAAGCAGCACATGCAAAACATAACTTCTTATATAGACATAATGAAGTAAATACAACTGGTAATCCATATGCACATGCTATTATGCGTGGATCAGTTAATAAACATGGTAACAATATTCCTAATTATCATTATGAGGATTTAGTAAGAGTTGCTGAAGCCTATGGTGAAACTGATTTCCCATATCCAGCAGTAATTGTTGATGCAAATCATGCTAATTCTATGAAGAAGTTTGCAGAGCAACCTCGTATCGTAAAAGAAATACTTCGTAGTAGAGAGTATAACAGCGATATCAAAAAATTAGTTAAGGGTGTTATGATTGAAAGCTACATAGAAGAAGGAACTCAAAAAATTGATGACCGTATTTATGGTAAATCAATCACTGATCCATGCCTCGGCTGGGAAGCTACTGAAAAATTACTTTATTACATGGCTGAACAAGTGTAATAAATTATATTTTTCAAAAATAGATTAGCCTGTAATATAGGCTAATCTATTTTTGAATATACTTAATACTGATTAGATATATAATATACATATCAAAAGTAAAATTTGAGAATTAATACTTTTCAATTTTCAATTTTCAATTTAATGTATAAACAAAACTTAAAACTAATGGAGATGATTAATTTTAATGAGATACTTAAGTGACTACCACCTACATTCAAAATATTCTTTTGATAGTGACCAAACCATCGAACAAATTATACTTAAAGCTATTTCTATGGAATTAAATGAAATATGCTTAACAGAACATATTAGCTTTGATCCTAAAGATAGCAGTTATAATTTCTTTGATTTTAAAGATTATGAAAATGAAATACAAAGGCTTTCCAGTGAATATTCGGGAAAAATTAATATAAAAAAGGGCTTAGAAATTGGAGAGTATCATCTTTATAAAGAAGACTTTGATAAATACTTTAAAGAACATAATTTAGACTTTATAATAGGCTCAATACATAATCTTAATAGAAAAGGCTTCAGAACAAATATTTCTGAAAATGGTGTTGAATATACCTATAAAACTTACTTTAAGGAAATTTTAGATTTTGTACAAATGGGTGATTTCGATGTACTTGGACATTTTGATATTGTTCAGCGTTATGCTTTTGAAGCTGGCGGAGTATATAATTTTGATGATTATAAAGACTACATATATGACATTTTGAAAATTATAATTTCTAGAGGAAAAGGAATTGAAGTGAACACTTCTGGCTTATCTAATAATTTACTTTTCCCAAAATTAGAAATATTACATATGTATAAAGATTTAAAAGGTGAAATTTTAACTGTGGGTTCTGATGCTCATACTAGTAATAGAGTTGGTGAAAAAATAAGTTATACTTATGATATTTTAAAGGACATTGGCTTTAAATATGTCTTTACTTATGATAATAGAAAAATGAATGGTAGACTTTTATAAAGACTAAAATACCAAGTGAGTATGATATATACATACTCACTTGGTATTTTTTTTGAATGTGCCTAAACATAATTATTTTACCTGATTAGACGCATAATTAAAGTTTTCAATTTCTGATATCTTCTTTTTGAATGTCTATTATCTCTGCATCCGTATTACATTCTATAAAAGTTATAATATGTTCCATTGTAGAATCTGATTGTGATGAATTTGCACATATTCCTGCAATGCCTATAACTATGGTGTTATGAATATCTTGGCTCTTTACTTCTGCTACTGATATGTTAAACTTATTTTTTAGTTTTTGGACTATACTTTTTACAACCATTCTTTTTTCTTTTAATGAATGTACCCATGATGCTCTTAGGGTAACTGTCATAAATAAGATATTCAATATATATTCCTCACATTCTCTTTTAGCCATATGAAAGAAAATAGTACCTCAAAGATTCAATGTATATCTTAAGACTAACTCTAGACTAGCATACTGACTTGTTATTTTTTGAATATGCCTTAATTACAAATATAATTTAGTTTCAATTCTTCTATCATATTCTGACCAATTGCCAGACTCAGTTTTATCCTTTATTTGAGAAATCTTATTCATAGTAGCATCTATGGAGTCAGCATAATTAACTATAAATGATTCTTCCATTTTCATTTCTCTTGGAGAACCATATTCAAGCTTTCCATGATGTTGAATAATACATCCCTTTATTCTCATAGCAAAATCTTCACTATAAAATGATGGATTTTCTCTAATAGCATTATCTATTAACTCTGCTCCAATAACAATATGCCCTTCCATCTCTCCTCTAAGTGTATATTTAAAAGGACCATCGTAATATAATTCATAAATCTTACCAATATCATGAAGCTTTGCACCAAGTACCGCAGTTTCTGTTCTTCTGCAATCATACCTTTCACAAAGCATTATAGTTAAATACATAACATTTAAAGTATGTTCTGCAAGTCCTCCTATATAGTTATGATGCATGGATACACCACCGATACCCCTTTTAAATTTATCTAAGAATTCTTGGTCTTTAAAGAAATAATCATTTAAAGCTTTGCCTTCCCTTGAAATTATATATTTATTTGTATAAGCTTCAATTTCCTCCATAATCTCTTCAACTGGTCTGTTTAAGGTTGGAAGATAATCTGAAATCTCATAATCTGAAATAAATTGATATTTTTTCACATCCAGTTTACCATCTTTAATTCCTTCAATTTCTATTACTCTTCCTTCTTTAATATCACCATTTTCACTTGGTATATTAGCTTTTATTTCTCCACTTTTATCGGCTAATATACATACGACTTTCCCTGAATCTTTAAATATTATTTTCATTACCATTAATGATATTTTTATAGTCTTTCCACTTTTCATATCACTTAAAAAACTGTCTTTTGTATTCATTTATCCCTCCAAATTAGTTATTTTCTTACATAGTTCCCAAATCCAGATTATAACTTATATAGTTTACAATATAGAATTACGGATAAAACCTCATAGGAATTTGTTCTTCAATTATCAATTGTAACATATATAGTATGTGTAAAAGAAATATTTATACTTATTCTCAAATTATATTTTTATAAAAAATATGACTCCTATCTAAACATAGAAATCATCTTTATTTTAATTCAATACTCGTCCAACATACTTCATATTAGATGTACTTAATTTACTTATTTTAATGACATCTCCAGTATGAGGGGCTTGGATATACATATCATTTCCGATATACATTCCTACATGTGTTGAATCAGAAGCTTTATTAAATACTAAATCTCCCGGTTTAATTTCAGCCATATTAATAGTAGTTGAAGCACGTTGTTGATCTTCTGATACTCTTGGTATATTTATTCCTTGTGATTTAAATGCATATTGCATAAGGCCAGAGCAATCAAATCCTGTTGGTGATTCGCCCCCCCATAAATAAGGAACTCTTAAATATTTTTCAGATTCTTCTATTACTGCCTTAGCTTTGTCTGAAATATCAGAAGGTAATGTTACTGGAATAATACTGTCTGTACTACTACTTAATACTTCACTATTTTCTTGTACATACTTTAAAAGTTTTTCCTTTTCATCTTCTAATTCCTTAATTTGTTTTTCAACATCATCTTTATTCTTTTGAAGTTCTATACTCTCTTTTTCTATGTTTTCCTTAACTTCTGTAAGTTTTTGTTTTGACTCTTTTGCTTCTAAAATAAGATTTTTATCGCTCGTACATATTTGAGAAATTAGATACGCCTTTTTTACTGCACCTAGAAAATCACCTGAAGAAAATAACACATCTAAATATTGCATAGGTGTAGTGTCAAGACCTCCGTTCAATTGCATTCCCTTTAATCTCTCTGATAATTGCTTATCTTTTTCTTCAACATTTTTTTCTGCTAATATTAATTGATTTTGATTATCTTTTATATCATTTTCTTTTTCTATAATTTGCTCTTTATATTTATTTAACTTATCCATATTATATTCAATTTTACTATCGCATTCTTGTATATTTTGTTCAACCTGTTCAAGTGATAATTCAGTAGGCTCTGCAAATGCTGGAACTCCACCACTTGTTACTGTTGTCAAAAATATTAAAGTTGCTGCTATTGTAGTTTTATATTTATTTTTCATTATCTTCTCCTTTAGTCTCCTAGTTCCTATTATGTGCATCTAATTATAATAACAAAAGTGCTATATCACACTTTCGTTAAACTATGTATATTATAAACAAATATCCTTTATGTATTAAGCTATTCTTAACATAAATGTATCAATTCTTATTTTTAAATACTACTACTAACTATATTATAATACAATATGTCTTGTTATTTTTTACTATTTTATTAAGATTTTATTACTAATTCCAAAAGTAATCGTATAATCATACAAAAATAATTATATCATGTATAATCTTATACAAACAATTTTTTATTTAGATTGAATGGATCAATGTGGAAAATAATTTAGGTATAGTAATTTGCGATCATTTTATTTCATATGTCTAATATTAAAATTTCTAATACAATTTAAATATTAATTTTACTGTAATAAGACATAAGAAGATGGATATGGTTAATAAACCATATCCATCTTCTTATGTCTTATTATATTATCTATTTAACAAATTATGTATTATTCTAGTTGCATCCATATATTTAGCAATTGATCTACCATGATTTAATCTATTTATAATTCTAGCTGAAAGTTCTGACAGATCAACACCCTTAAACCATTTTGCATCATATAATTCTTGTGGTACATATGATAAATTAGTAGAGTATATTCTTGTTATTAATCCATCTTCATAAGCCTTGTTAAACTTTTCAAATCCTTCTGTAAAGAAAGCAAATGTTGCCGCAACATATACATTCTTAACATTTCTTTTCTTTAATTCTTTTGCAATATCAAGAACAGACTCTCCAGATGCTATCATATCATCAACAATTAAAACATCTTTTCCTGAAACTTCCCTTCCAACATATTCATGTTGAACAATAGGATTTTTTCCATTAACAATTGTAGAATGGTCTCTTCTCTTGTAAAATAAACCAACATCAACGCCTAAAGTGCTTGAATAATAAATAGCTCTATCCATAGCTCCAGTATCAGGACTTATTACAAGTAATTTTTCCTTATCTAATTCTAAAGATTTTTCATTACATATAATTCCTTTTACAATATCATAAGTTGGATAAATATTTTCAAAAGATAACAAAGGAATAGCATTTTGAATATTAGGATCGTGAACATCAAAAGTAATAATTTCATCAACGCCTAATCTTTCAAGTTCTTGAAGTGCTAATGCACAATCTAAAGATTCTCTACCTTTACGTCTATGTTGTCTTGATTCATATAAAAGAGGCATGATTACAGTTATTCTTGCTGCCTTACCTCTTATTGCTGCAACAGTTCTCTTTATATCTTGAAAATGTTCATCAGGACCTTTGTTATTTTCAAATCCAAACATTTTGTATGTACAGCTATAATTTCCAACATCACATAAAATATAAATATCTTTTGCTCTAATAGATTCAGAAATCTTAACCTTTCCTTCTCCATTAGAAAATCTTATTTCATCAAGCGGTATTAGGAATGACTCAGTACAATTTCTGTTGTTTTGGATATACTTGTCTATAGCATTACCTAACTCCGTACAACTTTCTAATGCTATTATTCCAAGTTCATGATTTAATTCACTCATTTGTTTTCCCCTTTTTTAATTATTTTATCTCATGTCTAGCAGTTCTATCACTTCCATCTCTTTAAATTGAAATGTTAGAACGAGACACTCATAGATAAGATACCCCTTGAGGGTATATTATAACCCTTGAGGTTACAAGTTAAACTACATTCAAGTGGAGCATAAAACTTCACTTAAAAAGTTTCACAAAAAAATTCAAACAATTAAATTATACATTAAATTTATATATATATAAATATGTTTCTTGTAAATTTATATATATTTTCATAATAATATTATACTTATATTGAAGTATTTCTTTTTACCCCCCCTAAAACATCACTCTAAACTCAATATTTACCAAATAGAAATTTAAAGGTGTTGCATCTAATCGTATTAAAACGTTTAAATACAACACCAATTAATTCTAAATATTTGTTAATTATTAAACCAAACTTAATATATTCTTATAAGAATTATTTTTTTCTTCTATTATTTCTCCATCTTTTAATGTTATTATTCTTTGTGTTTCTTTTGCAAGTTTCATTTCATGAGTTATTAATATTATGGTTTTTCCTTGTGTTTCATGAATCTTGTGAAATATATTCATAACTAACCTTCCAGTTTCAGAATCAAGAGCTCCTGTTGGTTCATCTGCAAGTATAATATCAGGATTATTGGCAAGAGCACGAGCAATTGCAACTCTTTGCTTTTGTCCACCTGATAATTCATTTGGAAGATGAGTCATCCTATCTTCCATTCCTACTAATTGTAGAAGCTCCTTAGCTTTATTTATTCTTGTTTTTCTATCTACTCCATAATAAAGCATTGGTAACTCCACATTTTGTAATGAATTTGTTCTAGGTATCAAATTAGAAGTTTGAAATACAAATCCTATCTTCGTATTTCTTATTTCAGATAAATTATTATCATTAATTTGCCTAATGTCTATACCATCTAGAATATATTCACCTGAAGTTTGTCTATCAAGAGCACCTATAATATTCATTAAAGTGCTTTTCCCAGATCCAGATGCACCAACAATAGCTAAAAATTCCCCCTTTTTAATATTAATATTAATATTTTTGAGGATATCTAACTGATTGGGTTTTCCTATAAAAAAACTTTTTGTAATGTTCTTCATTTCAATTATATTATTATTCAATTAACTCCCCTCCTTATTTCATCAATATAAAAATTTAGTTTTATCTTATATTTACTCATAGGATGCTAATACTTAAGTTTCCAACTTTATATTATTTATTTTAATAATATTTTTGTACTCATTTTGAAACTATATTTAGGTTGTTAATTTTTAAATTTATACATCATTACCTACTTTTATAGTACTACTTTATTGACTACAAATCAATGTAATCTTTTTCAGAAATAGAAATATAACTTAATTAAAATGAGATGCCTCAAAATAAAAATCATATACCTACTCTATTTTTCTTTCTATTATTTATTATTTTGAGACAATTTCTTTAAGGACTTTTTGACTTGCTATTTCCTTTCATATGTCTACATTCTCAAAAGTATTTCATTTATATCTTCACTTACCTTCATTCTTTCATCATAAACCCATTTCACATCCATTTTTAAATTGAATATTTTAGAAAATGAGTAATACATATTTATCTTTTGATAATAAATTTCTAAATCATCTAAATTACCCGTATAACACTGTGGTGTAAATAATTCTTTTTGTTTATTAACAAACAACTCATCTATATAATCTAAAAATGTGCTCATTAATTCATCTCTTGTCACGTCAAAAGGAACTTTTAATAAATCCCATTCAATTTCTTCATTAAGTTTATATTTCTTTATTTTATCTAAAATCAAAATATATTCACTAATATCCATTTTTGTATAGTAATCTAATTTTTCTTCACGAGTGCTCCAAAGGGCAAGCTTTTCATTTAAAGGTAAGCTTCTAATCTTAAGTATTGCATCCGATGGTCCAATAACAGCTTCTCTTATAATTTCATCTTCAGCTTCTAGTTTAGATTTAATTATATCTGCATTTCCACCTACACTTGCAATATATCCAGTGTCATAAATGCCAATTCTTCCTGCACGTCCTCCAACCTGTTTTATTTCTTGTGAAGTTAATTCTCTCACTTCTTCCCCATCAAATTTTCTTATACTTATAAAGATAATTCTTCTAATAGGTAAATTAACTCCCATTCCTATTGCATCAGTAGTTACTAGTACCTTTGTTTCTTTATTTACAAATTGTTCATATTGCATTTTTCTAACTTCTGGTGGTAAATCTCCATAAATTATACTTGTTTTAATTCCTTTACCGGAATACTCCTGTGCTATCTCTAGTACTCTTTTTTTAGAAAATACTACAATAGCATCACCTTCCTTAATATCATTATAATTAAAGTTTTTATATTCAACTTCTAATGGGATATCTCTTTTATATTCTTTTATTTCATATTCATCTTTGCAATCATTTATTATTGTTTCTAATATAAATTTTGCATTAGCTGCTCCACATATATGGATTTCATCACATTGAAGTCCTAGTACTGCTTTGCTCCATGCCATTCCACGAAATGGATCTCTAATCATTTGAATTTCATCAATTACAGCTATGTCATAATGTTCTTTTAAGTTAACTTTTTCTATGGTACATGAAGTATGAGTTGAACCTACATTTATTATTTCTTCTTCCCCAGTTAAAAGGTCACAAACTACGCCCTCTTTATTAAGCTTTTCAAAATTTTCTAAAGCAAGAATTCTTAGCGGAGATAAATATGCACCTTTTTTTGCACTTTTAAGACGTTCTAACGCATTATATGTTTTACCAGTATTAGTATCACCTAAATGTATGTAGAACTTTCTCTTCATATTTCTAGCTTTAAGATATTCATCTTTAGGATTACTTGGGAAATTCTCTTCAAATTCTTTTGCAATTAATTTAGGTATATGTTGTTTTGTAAGTATTGTCATTAATCCTTGATTTAAGAAATTATTATAATTTCCACGTACAACTTCATAGAAATCAAATTCAGTATTATTTCTTTTGTTATAAGAATCAAGCATTCTCTTTGAAACATTTTCTAGTAGCTCTTCATATCTCTCACATATTTCATTAAAATCTTTTAAACTCTGATTTTCCAATTCTTTAAGCTTTTTGAGTTTTTTTCTTATAGAACTTTCATGTTCTATAAGAGCCCCTGGTTTTGAATGTTCTACTATTTCTTCTATTTGATTTATTTGACTTTTGTATTTTTTAAATTCTCTTTGTGCTACATTGTTTTTCATTTATTTCACTCCATATACTAATCATCTATTTTTTTGATAGTGCCTTATCCTCTTTATATAATTATATGGAAATTATATCATAATATTAGTTTTAGTAAATAAAAACGTTTTCAGTTGTTATGTAATATTTAATATATTATATTCATATATTAAATTATCAATAAATTTTGTATTCATTTCAGATTAGTGTCAATAATACGAAGGTGGTGTTATTTATGGGAGTTATGTATATAAAATATATAAATGGAATAAGAAATTCTATCATAAAGGAAGGTGAAAATATCCTTATGACTCATTCAAATATAATACCTTTTAAAGCTGCAAAAAAATCATCAGTAAATAAATCTACTACTTCTTTTAATTCTAAAGAAAGTAGTATTACGTCTACATACAATGATAAAGTTAATGAAGAAATTACCAATTTTTTCTTTAATGCTATACACAGAAATTATTTATCAAGTAGAAAAAAATAATCTGAAAGATTCTTAAATACGCAATTTAGAAACATCTAAGACTATTTTGTTTAACCATAATATATTTAACATCTCAAAGTTATAGATAACTTTCTAAAATAGAATATAATACCTTTAAGCAATATTAATACGGAGTTTATTTAAATTGAATAATGAACAATATTTCAGGCCTTCACCCATGTCTTCATTAAATAATAAAAACTTTGATTTTGAATTTTTCGATAAGTATTCAAATGAAAGCTACAATAAAATTATTTTACCCAATTGGCTATTCAATTCGCCTGAAGATACACTAATAAATTATTTTAGTATATTACGAGAGGCTGATAATATATCAAAAGGAGGCTGTGGTAGCATTGGATATGCTAAAATGCCCTACCCCATCTCATACAATTTTTTTACTTCTGAATATAAAAATAAGATAAATTACAGTTCCTATTTTAATTTATTCAAAGATATAGGACATATAAACCTAATAAAACTTAACAATGTAACTTATGGCGATATTTCAAACGGAACTTATAGGTACTTTATTGAATTAGAAACAATAGAACCATCTGTTAATGGTAATACAAGTTTTTCATATTATTACGGATATGTATATATACAAAATGAACGTGGAAATTATAAAATTTCTAATATAGACTTAGGAAATGAAGATTTTTTATGTGCAGCTTATCATGGATGGAATCATAATGCTGAACTTTATGTGGATGGAGTTTATGGAAATTGGTGCAAACTTATTAAAAGAAGGTATCCAACTGAACAAAATGGATATATTAAAAATATTTATGTAGCTGGTAATGATGCACAGGACTATAGATTTGAATTCTTTCAACTTACAAACGGCACTGACACAGAAATTCAGCAGTTTATTAAAGACAAAAAAAATGAATGGAAACCAATAAAAATAGATGTAAATAAATGTATACAAAGGTGTAAATCTAATAGTTCTTTATTTCCAAGATAAAGCTCAGATGTCAATCCATCTGAGCTTTATCTACTTTTATCTGTTCTCAAGATTAATCTTGCTTCTTTTTTCTTAATTTCATTATGAATTTTACATTAAATTATTGTGAAAAGTTCTTAGGTATTCTACTGCGTAACTACTTCTTCCTAATTTGCATACCTCTTCAATATCTCAACAATAATATTTGTACAAATATCCATTCCTTCAACTGTAATATGTTCAAATTCTCCATGAAATGCAAAACCACCTGTTCCAAGGTTAGGACAAGGTAATCCCATATAACTTAAGGTTGCACCATCCGTCCCACCACGAATTGGTTCTATAACTGGTGTAACATTTAAAGTTTTCATAGCTTCTGTTGCATTATCAATAAGATGGAAGCAAGGTTTCACATGCTCAATCATGTTTTTATATTGATCCCTTATTGTAACTTTTACAGTTCCCTCACCATATTTTTCATTTATAAGCTTTTCTGCAAGTTGTATTATTGATTTTTTTACTTCGAATTTTTCACTATTATGATCTCGTAAAATATATTCCATAGTTGCATTATCTGTATTTCCATTAAGCTTCTCTAAATAATAGAAACCTTCATAGCCTTCTGTATATTCTGGTCTTTCTGCTGAAGGTAACATTGAATTAAATTCAATAGCTACATTTAAAGCATTTATCATTGTATTCTTTGCAGAGCCTGGGTGAACTGATACACCACTAATTTCTATTTTTGCTGCTGCTGCATTGAAGTTTTCATAAGAAATTTCACCTTCTATACCACCATCAATTGTATATGCAAAATCTGCACCAAAGTTTTTTACATCAAAAAAGTGTGCTCCAAGTCCTACTTCTTCATCCGGAGTAAATCCTACACATATTTTTCCATGAGGAATCTTTTCATTTATTATAACTTCACATGCTGTAAGTATTTCCGCAATACCAGCCTTATCATCAGCACCAAGTAAGGAAGTTCCATCAGTTGTAATAAGAGTTCTACCTTTTAAAGTTTTTAAATGTGGGAATCTCTCTGGAGATAAAATGCTGTTGTTTCCGTTTAAGACAACATCTCCTCCATCATAATTTTCAATTATTTGTGGTTTTATATTATCTCCATTAGCACCTGGTGCAGTATCCATATGAGCTATAAGTCCTATACTTAGCTTATGTTCATACCCTTTAGTTGCAGGAATATAACCATATACATAGCAATTATCATCCATTCTAACATCTTGAATTCCAAGTTCCTTCATTTCTTCTACAAGTACACTTGCTAAATCAAATTGCCTTATAGTAGTTGGATGTGTGTCCGAATTTTCATCTGATGTTGTGTGTACCTTAACATATTTTAATAAACGTTCATAAGCTTTCATATATTTTTCTCTCCTTCCAACTGCATGTAATGTTTCTCAAATGAAGTCTCATTTAATAAAAACATTACTATTCTTATATTTTTTTGCTCTTAGGTATGTATAAATATTAAAATACCCTAACAATGTTAAATATTTTAATAAGATACGTTTATTAGTCAGGATTATTAAATACCTACTCTAACTGGATGCAACCCTACATCTTTATACTTGTAATATGGTCACATTTTAGTTTTCCCTCCTTAGTAACTTTGTATCCTCTTTTATTAAAGAATCTAACCATTCATTATTTCTTAAATATTTATTTACATACAATCTAAAATCAATCTCTTCGTCGTAACCTGTGATTATTTTTCAATTTCTATGTTGCCTTTTGATAATTTAACTATTCTTGCTAATGAATAAACATCATAACCCTTATCTTTTAACATTTGTGGACCTTTTTGAAATGATTTTTCTATTACAATACCTATTCCAGCAACAGTTGCTCCAGATTCTTCTACTAACCGTGCTGCTCCAAGTGCTGCTTCTCCATTTGCTAAAAAGTCATCTATAATTAATATATTATCGTCTTTGTTTATGCATTTCTTAGATAATGTTAATTCATAGTTCATATCTTTTGTGTATGAATATACTGTTGTTTGATAAACATCACCATTTAAAATCTTTGAACCTTGTTTTTTTAATGTAACCATAGGTAATTTCATTTGCATTGCCGTCATAACAGTTGGTGCAATACCTGAGCTTTCAATTGTAAATATCTTTGTAACGTTATGATTTTCAAAATATTTTTTAAAATATGTACCCATTTCATACATTAATTCTGGATCAACTTGATGATTTAAAAACGAGTCAACTTTTAATACATTTTCTGATAGTGCTATACCCTCTTCTAATATACGTTTATGTAAACTTTCCATTAATACTTCTCTCCATTCTTTTCCTCTTTTATAATGCTGACTTATTAATTTCAATTCTTCTAGTGTCTTCATTAAAATATACATTAATATTTTTATAATTGTCATCTAAAATCATTTTGGTATTCCCAAAGCAAAACACCGTATTTCTAAATGCTGCGGTAGCACTTATTTTCCCCCATTTAGGTACCATAAGTGTTGTAGCCACATCTGCCTTGCTTCCTACTATACCCGCACTAATATTTTGTCCAGCTGATAATATTCCGCCTCTTGCAACAGCATCAGATTTTGTGAATAGTATATCCTTCATTGCAGTTAATTTTGAAGTATATTGTCCTTTACCACCTATTATAATATTTCCAGTAGACTTTATATCACAGTCTTGACAATAGCCTATGCGTATATCAAGTGGAACTATTATATTTTTGTCGTAATAATCTATTTCATTATCTAATATCTTAACGAGGGTCATTACATCGTTTAAAGATTTAATATTCAAAATATTATATCCAAGAACGTTATCCTTAATGAAATCAAATAATTGATTACGCTTTGTCTTATTTTTTATATTTAGTGAAACTATATTTAAAGCTACTTTTTGAAAACCAGAAAATTTTTGTTGAGTTAAAATTTTCACAAAATCATTAGTGCCAAACCCTGGACTTTTTAATTTTAATTGATTTATATCATCAATTATTTTTAGTATAATATCTTTAAATTTAACTAAAACATCTGCATATTCCTTATTTCTTATATCGATTTGTCCTGATAAAATCTTTGAATTTATTGCATTTCCTAAAATAGTTATTTCTCCGCCAGTAACTACACTTGAAGTATTGACATTTTGGCTTACATCTAAAGAACCACCTGCACTAACAGACATGTTATCATCAACACTATTATAAACCTCTATATCTCCATAAAATTTAATATTACAAGTCTTCATATTCACACTTTCCACAGTGTAAATAGGATTAACGCTAACATTCCTATTAACTATATGAGCCTTGCCATCAATAAGAGCTATAATGTCACTCCCTTCAATTTTACATCCATTTGAAACGTTAATTGGCTTCTTTCTAATATATTCTCTCTTTAGTACTTTCCCAAATACATCCATTCCATCTTCACCAATAGTTTCTGGAATTATTTCTGCAATTTTATCTCCAGCATTAACGTTTGAAATTCTAAATAGATTTTTATAATCAATTTTTTCCTTAGAATCAAGTTCAGGAAACATCATTTGAGTTGGAGTAAAAAATAGTTGTACTTCACTTGGCATATCTTTAATTGGTTCTTTACCTTTCGCAATTAGAATTTCTTTTTTGCATCCCTTTGAAGCTAATTCTAATTGTTCTTCTTTAATTCCATAAATTACACCATTTTCTTTTAGAATTTTCTTTAACTCAAAAATAGTAAAATGTTCTGGTTCCTTTTCAGATACTATTTCAGTAGATATAGCTAAATTTAAAAATAATTCTCTATCCTTTAATTTATACTCAATTTCAGATGTATATTCTACATTTATATATGCTTTCATTTTATCTTCTGAAATGATGACATTTACTTGTCTATTAGATTTTGTTTTCTCACAATTATAAGTTATTTTATCATTTGAAGATACTTCATATTCCTTGTAAATTTCACAGGCTTTATCATTAATAAATAAATTTACATTTTTCCGTGCTTTTATAGTTACCTGTTCTTTATTTGAACCATCTATAACTATTATTTCCCCATTAACAACCTTAATTCCTGCTTCATTATCCATAATTATCCCCCAAAATAAAAATACTATTTAATTCATTATGTTTATTTATACTTTTTTCATCGTTTTAAGAATATTTTTCCTTGTAGATAAAAAAATAGTTCTTTTAGTTAATTTTTTGTATGATTAGAACATGTAATCCCCTATTTACATATGCTAATCATACTATCTAATTATAGGTTAATATTCACTTAAATTCCACAAAATAATTTGAAAATTCACCATAATAATATAAGACTCTGTTCCTAATTTTCGGCAAAAATATAAGCTGTCTAAAACAGAAAATCTTTTTCTATTTTTAGACAGCTTTAAATCTATGAAAAATATCTAAGTATTATACCATTGAACTTTAATCTAATCATTACACATATACTTTAGTTAAAAATAATTTATATTTTAAAATTCAAAGCTAATTGAGTTAGCTTTTCTGCAGTTGCTGTTTGTTGCTGAGCTACTATAGCAACTTGCTCAATTGCCTTATTTGTTTCCTCTATGCCTACTAGAATTTCTTCTGAATTACTTTTAGTGTCTTTCATATTATTTGCAATAGTTTGCACAACAGCTGAAATTTCTTCTGTAGATGCATTTAATTCTTCACTCATTGATGCAATATTTTGAGATGAGTCACTAATAAAAGCAGCATCATTTTCATAGTTCTTTCCTGTATCAATCAATAAATCATAACCCATTCTTACACTATTATCAATATAATACAATATATCCTTTGAATTACCTGATAAATTTTCAAAACTAACTTGAACATTTGAAACTACATTTTGAATATTCTTTACATACTCTGCTGATTGTTCAGCAAGCACCTTTACTTCATTTGCAACAACTGCAAAGCCTTTTCCATTTTCTCCTGCTCTCGCTGCTTCAATATTTGCATTTAGCGCAAGTAAATTTGTTTGCTCTGCTATTGATGCAATAGATTTAGCAATTATACCAATTTCACTAACTACTTTTCCTTGCTCAATAGCATTAAGTATATTATTTTGTTTTTCTTCATATAACTTGTCAGCAACATTTTTAGAATCAAAACCTTTTTCTTTTATATCAGTAGCTCTTTCTTTACTCTCTATAGCTTTTTGACTACTTTTAGTTGAATTTGAAGCTAATTGAGTTATTCCTAAATTAACTTCTTCCATTGTTGACGATAGCTCTTCAGTACTTGCATTTATTTCCAATATATTTTGTACAATACTAGAAGTGTTCTTATCTATATTTTGAAAATTACTTGACATCTCCTCTAATGTAGCAGATAATTCTTCACTAGATGATGTTACCATTTGAGATTGATCTATTATATTTTCTATTACTAATTTCATTTTTTCTTTTGAATTATTTAATGCATTAATAAGTTTTCCAAGTTCATCATTGCTTTTAGTCTCTAGAGAATATGTCAAATCTCCATTTCCCAAAGCTTCTGCAAATAATAATCCTTTTTTTACTGTCTTTGATATGTATGATGATAAAACTAGTCCAATACTAATTGCTAGAATAAGGCCAACAGCTATAATTATATGCATTATATTAGTTGTTATTTTATAATTTTCTGCATTACTATCATTAGCTTCTTTTGCCAAATTTTGATTTATTTTAATTAGTGCATTAAGTTGTTGAAACATATCATCTCTAGCTTCAAACAATTCAGTTTTTTTATTAATTGCTTCAGTATAATTCTCATTTTTTAGTAAATCAAAAACATTACTTTGCAAAGTTCCATACTTTTCTGCTGATGAAGTAAAGTCATTAAGTATTTTTTTTGTATCATCTGACATAGATGTTTTACTATAAGAATCAATATTTTTAATATTTTCAGTTTTAATTGATTCAATTATTTCTAAAGCTTCCTTCGTTTCATCAACATTCTTATCGATAAGTGCATTCTGAACTATTGATATTTCATCTAATAAATTCTCCTTAATTAAATGTATTTTATCAATACTTTTAAGATTATTAGAATATATTTCTTCTGTACCTCTCTGGATATTGGTCATTCCAAATTTCCCAAAAAATCCCGTTAGTGCAATTAATAAAGCAATAAAGATAAAACCTGCTAATAATTTTGTTTTGATAGATAAACTTCTTATACTTTTCATTTGCGCACTCCCCCAAGTCATTTTTTTTAATATTATTTATAATGAAGTTAATATGGAATTAAATCCTGTAATTTCCTATAAACCCATATTACTTTATTAACCTTAACAATAGCTTAACAGATAAATTTTGGACTTATTGTTATAATTTCTGTGTGATCTTTAATATTATAAACATTATGCGAGAAATTCAGTAGTATTATTTATATTTATATTTGTATTTTTCCTCCAATGATTATACATTTCGAATCTTTTCCATGGCCAATTTCATTTGTTTTTACAATTGGAATACTTGGATTATTTACAACTTCTTTTATTATTTCTTCTATACTTGGTGAATACTTTTGCCTCTCCATTTCTGTATAACTTCCTAGGATTATTCCTTGGACTTTTTTAAATATACCCATTTGCTTATATTGAGTTAAATATGTTGTCATTTTAGGTACATCTCCACCTAAACTTTCTAAAAATATAATTTTATCTTGAAAGTCTGGCATATATTCTGTGCCTGAAAGTTTTAATAAACACCGAAGATTTCCTCCAACAACAATTCCCTCCATAGAATTTCCTTGTATCCATTTATAATTGAATGTTAAAAGTTCATTTCCACTACCCATGAATGTATTTTTAAAGTCTTCAATTTGTTTGTTTTTATTTACTTGAATTAAATTTCTTATTTGATAAAGATAAGTTTTCATAGCTGTTTGGGAATATAATGCATTTAAAATTACAGACAAATCACTATATCCAAAGAAGGGTTTAATATTATTCCTTATGATTTCAAAATCTAAATACTCCAAAACTCCATTAGCTAAATCCCCACCCGACACATCAAATATAGCTTTAATGTTGGAGTCCTTAAAGAAATTCATTAAAACCTTTGCTCTTTCTTCTCCAGTTCCACTAAAAACAGAAATTTTTCTATATATTTTATCACTAAACATTGGTTTAAGATTAATGGAAGTTAATGTCGTTTCTAATTCCTCCATCTTTATTCTGCTACTTTCATCTAATCCATTGGAACAAGCAACAATCCCTACCTTATCACCATAATTTAATAAACTCATAACTCTTCCCCCTCCCGTACATCAAAATATGCTTTGATTATATATCACAAATCTTAGCATAAGTTAAATTATAATTGTACTTGGAGAATTTTTTTAAAATTCTCCAAGTACAGGAGGCTATTACAAAATAACAATTTAACTTCTATTTTGTAATAGCCTACCAGTTAAAAATAATCTCCTATATAATTCAATTTTAGTTTATCAAAATGCTGCTTTAAAAATATTAAGTATATCATTTTCATCAAGTGGTTTAAATGCATACTTAAGATATACATACATAGCCTTCTTTGACATTATTTCTAATTTTTCTTCTTCAATTCCAACTTCTCTTAAGGTACTTGGAAGTCCTAATTCCTTAAAGAATTCTGCTGTCTTTTCTATTGCTTTGTTAGCTATTTCATATTTGTCTAAGTTTTTATCTATACCCCAAACGTTTACTCCATATTGTGCAAACTTATATACAGTATTATCATCTAAAGAATATTTCATCCAATGAGGTGTTAATATTGCAAGTCCTACTCCGTGTGTTATATCATAAAACGCACTTAACTCATGTTCCATTGGATGTACAACCCATGGTGCACTTGTTCCATAAGATATTAACCCATTAATAGCCCAACTTGATGCCCACATTAAATTTGCCCTTGCATCATAATTGCTAGGTTCTTCTATTGCTATTTTGCCATATTTTATACAAGCTCTAAGTAATCCTTCTGCTGTACTATCTTGAATGTCTACACCTTGTGTGTGATTAAAATAATTTTCAAAAATATGACTCATAATATCAGCTGTTCCTGCTGCTGTTTGATTTTTAGGTACTGAGTATGTATACTCTGGATCTAAAATTGAAGCTTTTGGCTTCATATTTTCATGACCGGTACCAAGTTTTTGATTAGTAGTCATATCAGAAATCACTGCAAATCCATCCATTTCTGAGCCAGTAGCTGATAGTGTTAATATTGTAACTATAGGTAATACTTCTTCTATTTTTTCTAGCTTAGTTACTAAATCCCAAGCATCACCATCATATTTTACGCCTGCTGCAATAACTTTTGCACAGTCTATTGTGCTTCCACCACCTACAGCAAGAACTACTTCTACATTATTTTCTTTACAAATTTTAATTCCTTCCCTAACAGTTTCAATTCTTGGATTCGGTTCTATTCCTGATAGTTCAACATAAGATATTTCATTATCATTTAGAATTTTAATCATTTCATCATATAATCCAATTTTCTTTATGCTTCCTCCACCATAAGCTATAAGTATTTTATTTCCATATTCTTTAATTGCAACTGCAAGATTTTTAATTTGTCCTTTTCCAAAATAAACTTTTGTTGGTATCGAATAAGTAAAATTTTCCATAAATGTATCCTCCTTTATGATTTAGTTTATATAAACATTATTATTTATCTTTAATAAGTAATGCTTAATTCATATAGTACAAAAATTAATTGTATTCTTGCATTGCTCCGCTCCAGTCAAGATAATAACCACCAACATATGTATTATATGCCATATCTCCTCCAGAGTTTAGATAATACCATGATTCATTATCGTTTATCCAACCTGTTTGCATTACTCCATCTGCATCCATGTAATACCATTTTCCTCTTACCATTTTCCACCCACTTACCGGAACACCTTGTTCAAGTAATATCCATTTTCCCTCAGAAGTCTCCCCCCAAAAATCACCTTTAATTCCTGTGCTTGGCATAGTACTTACTATAACATTTCCTACCTTAGAGTCTTTAGTATTATTTGCAGTTGTTGCAGTTGTTGACATAGTAGTATCAGCAGTGTTATCTTGAGTTTGTGAACTTGAAAAAGTATTAGTATATGAGTTAACCTTATAGTTGCTCTTAGCAATATCTGCAGATTCAAAGCCTGGTGTTAGATTATTTAACTCATCCTTAGTATAGTTACCCGTCGTACTTGCTGCATAAGTGCAAGTACCTTGGGCTAAAACTGTTACTATGGTTAACGCTAAAATTCTTAATTTATTAATTTTCATCCTTCTCATCTCCTAGAATATTTTATGTAAATTATTATTTTGTCTAAAATAATATTCTTGTTATTAATTATCGATTCAAATTTTTAATTCTTGAGTATTTAAAATTATAAATTCAAGACATATAAAAAATTTGATAGCGCCTTAATATACATAAAAAAGTCCCAATATATCTAATACTTAATTGGAACTATTTCATTACTTAGAGATATTCAAAAAAAATAACAAGTCAGTATGCTAATATATTTGACTTGTTATTTTCGTTCATATGTTTAAATTAAAATTTAATTTATAAATACTTTAGTTCTCTTAAGATTTGTTATTAAACTTCTTACAAAGTTCTAACATGTCTTCTTGTGAATTAACAGTCCTGCCTTCCGCCTCCACTTTTGTGTAAGAACCATCAGGAAGCAAAATTCTACTTTTAACATTATCCTTTATGTAAAGTTCCAACATTTCTTTAAGTTCTTTTTTTATTATTGGTTCCTCAATTATTGTCATTGTTTCAACTCTTTTATCTAGATTTCTATACATCCAATCAGCACTGGATATATATATCTCTTCTTTTCCTCCATTAAAAAAATAATATATCCTGCTATGTTCTAAATATCTTCCAACTATGCTTCTAACTTTTATGTTATCACTTAGTCCTTTAATTCCAGGTTTTAAAGAACAAATTCCCCTAACTATAAGTTCTACTTTAACTCCTGCTTGTGAAGCTTTATATAAAGCTATCATAAGCTTTTTATCAACTAAAGAATTCATTTTCGCAATTATTTTTGCAGGCTTTCCATTTTTTGCATTTTCTGTTTCTCTTTCAACTAAGTATTCTAATTTTTTTCGGAGTCCATATGGTGCAATTGTTATTTTGCTCATGTTTTCCGGTCTAAAATATCCTGAAAGCATATTAAATATAACAGATGCATCTTCTCCATATTCTGATTTTGAAGTAAGAACTCCTATATCAGTATAAAATTTTGCAGTTACATCGTTGTAATTTCCTGTTCCTAAATGAACATATCTTTTTATCCCCTTCTTTTCTTGTCTAACAATTAATAATATTTTGCTATGAGTTTTAAGTCCTATTACTCCATATATAACATGACATCCTGCTTTTTCAAGTTCTCTTGCCCAATGAATATTGTTCTTTTCATCAAACCTAGCCTTAAGTTCAACTAATACCGTTACTTGTTTACCATTTTCTGCTGCCTTTGAAAGCGCTGCAATTATAGGTGAATTACCACTTACTCTATATAATGTCTGCTTTATAGCCAACACTTTTTCATCTTGTGCAGCTGCTTCAACTAATTTAACAACAGCTGAAAAACTTTCATAAGGATGATGAAGAAAAATATCCCTTTTACTTATTGCTTGGAATATATCACCCTCTTGTAATTCTTTAACTGGTAAACTCTTTATTGATTCAAACTTAAGTTCATTACATCCTTTTATGCTATATAATTTATTAATGACTGTTAAATCAATCGGTCCTTTTATGGAAAATATTTGGTTATCTGATATTTCAAATTCTTGTTCTAATTTATTTATAATTCTATTATCTTGAGTATCTTCAATTTCTAGCCTTACTGCCATACCCCATCTTCTTTGTTTAAGTGACTCTTCTATAGTTTCAAGTAAATCTTCTGCACCTTCTTCATTTAGGCTTAAATCGGCATTTTTTGTTATTCTATAACAAGCCGTTGTTAATACTTTAAATCCAAATAGTTCAGTCAAATGATTTTTTATAATCTCTTCTAATAATACAAAATTTTCTCCTTCTCCTCCTGGGATAGGTACTAGTCTTTCTAATACTGAGGGTACTTGAATAGTTGCAAATATCTCTTGTTCACTTTTATTTCCCTTTAATACCACGCCTATATTTAGTGTTTTATTTAATAACAATGGAAAAGGTCTTCCAGAATCAATTACCATGGGTGTTAGCACTGGATAAAGAATATTTCTGTAATAGTCATTTACAAAATCTAATTGTTTTTCATCTAACATATCATATGTAAAAATTCTTATGTTCTTAGATCCCAAATGATCGTATAAATGTTCATAAGTTTTATATTGGTCTTTTACCATATTTCTTACTTTATGTAATATTTTTTCGATTTGCTCGCTAGGTGTTAATCCTGAAACTTCTCTTTCTTCAAATCCTGCTTGAATTTGACTATATAACGAGCCAACTCTTACCATAAAAAATTCATCAAGATTAGAACTAGATATAGATAAAAATTTAAGTCTTTCTAAAAGAGGATTTGTATTATCTTTAGATTCATCTAAAACCCTTTGATTGAATTCTAACCAACTAAGCTCTCTATTAAAAAAATTTTCATAATTATCATATATGTACGTTTGATTCATAATTATTCTCCTCCCCTGTAAACTATATAAGTTGTAACAAAGATTTAACATTATTATTTAGTATTCAAATTGAATTAAAGTTAATTACTACAATTATAATATTATTATCATAACTTATATA
>Ga0183100_1000560_pt1 | contig 27427 bp, 28 predicted proteins | sample Biomet2_FD_127789 | JGI IMG/M metagenome (GOLD analysis project Ga0183100, IMG submission 127789) | Microbial communities from bioreactor (seeded with anoxic lake sediment) at LBNL, California, USA - Biofuel metagenome 2 | ecosystem: Engineered > Bioreactor > Anaerobic > Unclassified ...
AGACCGCACAGAGTGAGAACCGTGATGTGCCGCCGCTGAAAGGGCGGAATCTCGGGTAGCCGCGGGTGCGCCGCCCCTGCGGACCGCAAGCACCCCCTACAGTGGGCGCTGAAAGTGCCCAACACAAGGGAGTCTGCATGTACCGATAACTGGTTTTCTGTCTTTGGCTGCTGTTGGGCACTTTCAGCGCCCTGAATCCATTTGTTTGCTGTTTTTGTGCCCCGTGTCGCAAGAGAGAGACACCGGGAATAACCCTGCGTCACAAATACCGTTTCTGTTTTTCATAGTTTGCCCTCCGCCTTGAGGTGGTAGTATTCTTCATACGTGACACACTGTTTCAGGTGTTCTTCCTCTTCTCGGGCCTGTTTCAAGGAGTCTTCGCACTCCACTTTGCGGACAATGATTTGGCGGCGCTCCTCCATGAAACGGGCCAACCAGGAATTGATGCGTTGGAGATCCACCTGATTGTAGAAAAGTCCGTAGCGCCCAAGGGCTATCCTGCTGAAATGTTTTTTCAACTCCCTCGCGCGCGACCGAAATCTTTCCCGTTGGATGATTTTCCGCTCTCTGACCGGCAAGAACGTTTAAGTCCGCTGCATCCTTTCCATTTTCCTCCGAATGCGAAAAATCTTGCTGATCGGAAAAAGAAAAATTCTCTCGCGTATGTGCGCGCGCACGCGCGTACTCCACACCACCCTTTTCTTCTTTTTTTTCTTTCCTTTTATCTTCTACACTTGTGTCTATAATAGAGGGTACGGGGGGAAGAGTATCTATATTCGTTTCCTCTCTTTCCATTTCTGTTTGTTCGTCTTCAGTTAAACTGCATTTTTCTTCAGTTAAACTGCAGCCTTCAGTTAAACTGCAATTTTTTTCAGTTAAACTGCAATTCAGGTTTTGATGAATATCATGAAAAATAAGCATCAAAACTGCTTTGGGAGCAGCGCAGATCCTGGATGAGATTTTAATAATTCCGTTTGTTAGGAACAGACGTGGCAGTTTCAACGAATGTCCGGCAGGCAACTTGCGGAGTTTCAGAAAGAGCTCCGAGGAGAATTCCTTATCGCCCTGCAACTCTTTTGCCTGGACGATTTTATTTTTAAATTCATGTTCTGATAAGTTTGAATGTTGGTTGAAAAAAATAATAAGAAGGGCCTCACACGGATAAAGTCCGTATGTTTAAACAATTGGAAAGTGCTTGGGATGAAACGCTTAACTACTTTTCGTGAAGACCAAATCATTTACGTTGTTGGTGTGGAAAATATATTTGACGTTCATCGAAACAATCTTGCTACCGGTAAAAATATATTTGTCGCAGGCAGACGGTATATTTCCGAAAATAGATACCTATAATTGCATGGATTAAAGAACTCTGAAAGAAGCCATGATGTCCGATTTGGAGGGGATTTTGTAACAAGAATATCCCTCAAAAAATCATTAAAAAAAGAAGAATAGATATCTGCTGTTTTTCTCCTGATACTATTTCCTATTTTCCAACTTCTTTTGTATCTTTGTAGGCAAATAAAAAAAGAAAAACAGAACATTATGAGGTATGTTGTAACTAGCACATTGCTTTATAGTCGCTTACAAAATGTAGAGCGCGTAATTCTTCCAAAGAATAATATCCAGATTCTTTCGTGTTTCCTTTTTGAGATTCAAGGAACTCAAATGCAGGTAACGGCAAGTGACAAAGACACGACGCTGAAAACCTCTATAGAACTCTTGGAATCAAATGGAGATTGTAAGTTTGCTTTGGAAGCTAAACAGATCATGGATATCCTGAAAGAAATTCCGGAACAGCCGTTAACGCTGGATATTAATTCGAGTACGTTGCAGATTGAACTTTCTTATCAGAATGGAAAATTTATGTTCCAAGGCGAATCAGGCGACGAGTATCCGATGCAGAAGGATGCAGAAGGAGAGAGCCACCATATCGTTATTGGAGCCACGGAACTGACGAAGGGCTTGTCCACTGCCATTACGGCTGCTGCCAGTGATGAATCGAGAAAGGTGATGAACGGAATATTCATGGATATTACACCTGAGAACTTGTCTGTGGTAGCGAGCGATGGTCATAAACTGGTCAGGTATTGTATTCTATGTGATACACAGGATACTACGGCACAGTTTACGCTGCCACAAAAACCGGCTTCCATTTTAAAAGTAATTATTGAAAAGGAAAAAAACAACATCAAGATTCATACAATTGAGAACAGATATGCCATCATCGAAACGGCGAATTACAAGATTAGTTGCCGACTGATAGAAGAGAAATATCCGAACTATAAAAGTGTGATTCCACAGCATAATGACTTCGTGGCTACAATAGATCGTTCTTCTTTTGTGAGTGCCATGCGAAGAGTACTTGTCGTTGCAGACAAAACGACGGCTCTTATTAAATTCCAATTTGAAACAAATCAGGTGACTCTGACCTCTGAAAATATTAATTATGCCTTGAGTGGCGAGGAAAAATTGGTGTGCCAATATGAAGGTGCTCCATTGAAAATTGGATTCAAAGGTACGGATTTATTGGAGCTGATCAATAATCTTCCGGGTGGTGATATTATTTTGAAATTGTCAGATCCAAGCCGTGCTGGACTCATTTTACCCTTGCAACAGGAAAAAAATACGGACATGTTGATGTTGCTCATGCCTCTTTTGATAAATAATTAAAGAAGATTTTCTGTTCTGCCGAGTTCGTTAGCGGACAAAAAATAGAAAAGCCGTAAAAGCTTAATAAGAGAAATGCAGTTGAATTTGAAAAAGCCTTTGGTTGTCTTCGATTTGGAAACAACCGGCATAAATGTCTTGCGAGACAGAATTATCGAAATTAGTTATATCAAAGTATGGCCGGATGGAAAAGAAGAATCAAAAACGATTCGTATAAATCCCGGAATCCACATTCCTGAGGAAACTACAAAAATCCACGGCATCACGGATGAGGATGTGAAAGATTGCCCTGTATTCAAGGACGTGGCAGGGGATTTGGCCCATACGTTTGAAAATTGTGATTTTGCAGGTTTCAATTCCAATCGTTTTGATGTACCCATGTTGGTGGAAGAGATGTTCCGAGCAGATGTGGAATTTGATATTGGCAAAGACAAACTGGTAGATGTACAGAACATTTTTCACAAGATGGAGCAGCGCACGTTGGTTGCTGCCTATAAGTTTTACTGCGAGAAGGATTTAGTTAATGCACATTCCTCTTTGGCCGATACTACAGCAACGTATGAAGTGCTTAAGGCACAGTTGGATCGCTATCAGGATACACTGGAGAATAACGTGGATTTTCTTTCCGAATTCTCAAAAGTAGGGCGTAATGTTGATTTGGCCGGTCGCATGGCTTATAACGAACAGGATGAAATCGTTTTCAATTTCGGAAAATATAAAGGTCGCTCAGTCAAAGAAACGCTTCGTCGGGATCCGGGCTATTACAGCTGGATTCAGCAGGGAGATTTTCCTCGTGATACGAAAAACATCCTGACGCGGATCAAATTAAGCGATGCGATGATGTATACAGAAAAAAAACAGTGATCGAACAACGGGCTTATGGAGCTGCAAGGGAAACATATCGTTTTAGGTATTACAGGCAGCATTGCTGCTTATAAGGCTTGTTTACTGATTCGTTTGTTGATCAGGGAAGGAGCTGAAGTACAAGTGGTGATCACCCCTGCGGGTAAGGAGTTCATTACTCCTATCACGCTTTCAGCCTTAACACATCGCCCCGTTATTAGTGACTTCTTTTCGCAGCGTGACGGCACATGGCATAGTCATGTGGATTTGGGCCTCTGGGCGGATGTAATGATCATAGCACCTGCTACGGCATCTACTATTGGCAAAATGGCCAATGGCATTGCGGACAATATGCTTGTCACAACGTATTTGTCCATGAAAGCGCCCGTCGTGATAGCACCGGCTATGGACTTGGACATGTTTGCGCATCCTTCGACACAGAAGAATTTGGAAACTTTGCGACAGTATGGCAATTTGATCATTGAACCTGCGTGTGGAGAGTTGGCTAGTAAGTTGACGGGAAAGGGACGAATGGAGGAACCTGAGAAAATTTTGCAGGTCATTCGTGGCTTGCTTTCAGACAACCAGATGTTGAAAGATAAGAACGTACTCATTACTGCCGGTCCGACGTATGAAAAGATAGATCCTGTACGCTTTATAGGTAATTATTCCAGTGGAAAAATGGGTTATGCACTTGCGGAAGAATGTGCGCGGCGCGGCGCCCACGTATGGCTTGTCAGTGGCCCGACCCACTTAAATCCGGTACATCCTGAAATTGAATGTATTCGGGTTGAAAGTGCTGAACAAATGTATGATGCGGCGACCCGAATGTTTCCAGAAAGTCATATCGCCATTCTTTGTGCGGCCGTAGCCGACTTTACGCCTCAAATCCATGCTGATCAAAAGATTAAGAGAGAAAATGGCGAGCTGTCGCTTCAATTAATCCCTACCCGGGATATTGCGGCTGCTTTGGGACAGCGTAAGAAAAACCATCAAATCCTTGTAGGTTTTGCGTTGGAAACGAATGATGAAGAAAGCAATGCTCGTCATAAACTGGAAAAAAAAAATCAAGATTTTGTGGTTCTGAATTCCTTGAACGATGAAGGTGCCGGTTTTGTTCACGATACCAATAAGATAACTATTATTTCCCGTCAGGGAGAGAAACAGGCGTATCCGTTGAAGCCGAAAACCGAAGTAGCCAAAGATATTATTGACAAAGTATGCGATATTTTAGATTAACATTCACGTTGTTCCTCCTGTGTGTCGTTCTTACGGCGAGATCGCAGGAGCTCAATGCTACGGTGGATATCAACACGCAGCATGTTCAGGGCACGAATAAGTCCGTGTTTGATAATCTAAAAACTACGCTCACGCAGTTTGTGAACGATCGCCACTGGACCGGACTCCAGTATTCAACGAATGAGCGAATCAAGTGTGCGTTTTCTATTGTGGTGAATAAATATAGTGAAGAAAGTGGAGAGATGACCTGTGAGGCCTATATTCAAAGTTCGCGTCCGGTTTATAATTCCAGCTACTCTACAACCGCCTTGAGTATTCATGATGCCAGTTTTGATTTTCAATTTCATGAGTTTGACCAATTGGAATTTCGAAATGATCAGATTGATAATAATCTGACGGCCTTGTTTGCTTATTATGCATATTTGATTATTGGCGTGGATTTGGATACGATGTCGCCCCAGGGAGGAACGGACGTGTTGAAAATGGCCTTGGATGTGGCTAACAATGCGCAAACCTTGAACACGAAAGGTTGGAAAGCCTTTGATGATGCCAGTAATCGTTTTGGTATCATTAACGATTATTTGGATGGTTCCATGCAGCCTTTCCGTGAATTGCAATATGAATATCATCATAAAGGTCTTGACGCTATGGCTGAAAACAGTGATGAGGCGCGTGCTACCATAACCAAGTCGCTTGACCTTTTGAGTAAAGCCCATGCCAATAAGTCCATGAGCGCTTTGCCTCGCTTGTTTTCAGAGTATAAACGGGATGAATTAGTGGGCATTTATCAGGGAAAGGAAACTTCAGCCCAGAAACAGCCCATTTATGATATGCTCGTCGCTATAAATGCCTCTCAATCTTCTTTCTGGAGAAAAATTTTACAATAAAATGCTCCAAAGTTTACATATTCAAAATTATGCGTTGATTGAAAATCTAGACTTATCTCTATCTCCGGGTTTTTCGGTCATTACGGGTGAGACCGGTGCTGGGAAAAGTATTATTTTAGGCGCCTTGGGTATGCTTTTGGGACAACGGGCGGATGTAAAATCCATTAAACCCGGAACCAGTCGCTGTGTGGTCGAAGCTGTTTTTAGTTTGAAGGACTTCGACATGCAGCATTTTTTTGAACAGAACAATTTGGATTTTGATAACGCCGAATGTATTGTTCGTAGAGAATTGTCTGATACAGGAAAGAGTCGCGCCTTTATTAATGACAGTCTTGTGCCGGTGTCTTTATTAAAAGAACTTGGACCACATTTAATAGATATTCATTCGCAACATCAGAATTTACTGGTAGGTGAAGAGCACTTTCAGTTAAACGTTTTGGATACGGTGGCTGACGATAACGACTTGTTGGTCAAATATCAGGTGCTGTTTAAAACGTTGCAGACTTCTGAAATGGAACTGCAGACCTTAGAGAAGAAGGTAGCACAGGAACGCCTCAATTTGGATTTCATGAAATTCCAATTGGAAGAGATTGAGAAGGCCCATTTGGGCGAAAATGAGCAGCAGGAATTGGAAGACGAAGCAGATCTGTTGGATCATGCCGAAGAAATCAAACAAGGACTATTCGAAGCGGATACTCTATTGTCTGCAGAGGATATGGGCATTTCATCCAAAATGTATGCCTGCTTACATGCTGTAGAAAATTTATCGCGTGTATATCCCAAAATGCAACCGCTCTTAGAACGACTTAAGAGTTGTTCCATTGAACTGGATGATATTGCGCAGGATCTTTCCAAGGAACTCGAACAAATTCATTTTGATCCGGAACGTCAGGTTGCAGTAAACGATCGCTTGAGTACCATTTATGTGTTAGAGAAGAAATATAAATGTGATACAATTGCTTCACTACTGGCTCATGCTGCGGAACTACGTAACCAACTCAGTAATATAGAAGATAGCGATGACCGCATAAATGCACTGCGTAAAGAGAATGAGCATTTATTGAAAACCACCTTGGAGGTTGCTGCCCAGTTGTCAGAAGCCCGTCGGGCCGCGGCATTAAAAGTTGAAGTTGAAATGCAGAAACGGTTACAAAATTTGGGCATGATGCACATTTGTTTCCAGGTCTCTGTGAAGTCCTTGACAGCGCCTACGGTGGAAGGTATGGATGAAGTGGTCTTTCTATTCAACTCAAATAAGAATGCGCCTCTTCAAAATATAGCAGACATTGCCTCGGGAGGAGAGATCGCCCGCGTGATGCTCTCTTTAAAAGCCTTGTTGACTTCAAAAAAACAATATGCCACCATCATCTTTGATGAGATAGATACAGGCGTCTCGGGTCGGATTGCAGAGAAAATGGCTCTCATGATGAGGGATATGAGTAAAGGTGCACATCAAGTGATTAGCATCACCCATCTTCCACAAATAGCGGCATTGGGAGAATATCACTATAAAGTTTACAAAAAAGATAATGAACAGACTACGGCAACGTATATTCGGGAACTCACAGTAGAAGAGCGCATAACTGAAGTGGCGCATATGCTGAGTGGCTCCACCCTGACGAATGCTGCAGTTAGTAATGCAAAAGAATTATTAAATCAAAAAACGATATGACAAAGAAAATAATAATACTGCTTTTATTTTTGCCCATGTTCGCTGTGATGGGATTGCAGGCAAAAGGCAAGGACTCGAAGGCCCTTGTCACGGTGACTACTTATGATAAAGCAGGTCAAAAGATTCACACCGGTTATGGCTTTTTTGTTTCAGAAAACGGAAAATGCCTTGCGGCCTATGATCTTTTTGAAGGTGCAGCCAAAGCCGAAGTTATCGACAGTAAAGGTGCAAAATGGGATGTCCCACGCATTGACGGAGTCAGCGATTTATATGACATGGTGAAGTTTTCTACCAATTGCGAGAAGAGCGAGGCTTACACATTGTCTGATAAACCTGTCACGCAGGGTGCCGTAGTTTCTGTTTTTATGAGCGACGGTAAAAAGGGTGTGTTACTTTCAACTTCTAAAATTCTGGAGTGTAAAAAATATGACAATCTGACCTATTATACCTTGGCTTCCAAAGCCGACAATGAAATGGCAGGTACGCCTGTGCTTGACGCCAATGGAATGGTGATAGGGGTGATGCAGAAAAACGCAGAGCGAGTAATGACAAAAAGTTATGCTGCAGATATTGCCATTGAAAAGTTACTCTCAACGTCAGCCTTGTCAGCGGGACAAACGGCTGTGAATAAAATTTTCATCCCCAAGCAACTTCCGGCCGACAAGTCTCAGGCTGCAAGCTACCTTTATCTTCTGGGAAAGAACCTCCAGGACACGACGTCCTATCTGGCTGCTTTGTCAGATTTTAAAGCGGCCTATCCCGACCAGTCTGCAGCCTACGTGGAGCACGCATCTTTCATGGTTTCAAAAAAACAGTATGTCATGGCCGAAGCTGATTACAATGAGGCCTTTCGGGCTGTGAAAGATCAAAGCGAGGTTCATTACAGTTTGAGCAAACTGATTTATCGCCTGAACATGTACAAAGATTATCAAAAATATAAAGATTGGGATCTGAATAAGGCTCTTTCTGAGGCCATGGAGGCTTATAAACTCTCTCCGCTGCCGCTTTATCAACTGCAACAGGGAGATTGCTACTATGCTCTCAAACAATATCAACAGGCTTTTGATACATATCAGATTTTGAACAAAACTTCTTTTGCGTCTCCTTCCACATTCTTCTATGCCGCAAAGTCTCGCGAATTGATGGATAATGATTCTACTATCGTGTTGGCACTTCTTGACAGTGCTGTGGCACGGTTTCCTGAACCCTATAAAATTGAGGCGGCGCCTTATTTATTGCAACGCGCACAGATACGACAAAAATATGCTAAATTCAGAGATGCCTCCATGGATTATGATGCCTATGAAAAACTGGTTGGTTCTCAGAATTTGAATGATAACTTTTTCTATATGAAGGAGCAGGCTGACATGGCTGCGAATCTATTTACATGGGCATTAAACGATATAGACAAGGCCTTGCAATTACAGCCTAAAGAATATCTTTACAATGTGGAAAAAGCCGTTGTACAGCTCCGTGTAGGTAATAATGACGAAGCTATTTACAATGCGCAACAGGCTTTGAAATTGAATCCGAATGGTGCTGACGCCTACAAGGTTTTGGGGATTGCCAATGGACAGAAAAACAAAAAGGTGGAGGCCTTAAAATATCTTCGTAAAGCTAAGGAATTGGGTGACAAACAGGTGTCGGAATGGATTAAAAAACTGGAATAATTTTCCTGCCTTTGCTTTTTACCGTTGTTGGAAGAACAGAAATGTGTTTCCGGAAGAAATAAATGGGTTTTACAGATCTGTTAGTGTTTAGATTTGGCCGTTTGCAAAAAATACCTTTAACACAAAATACGCTTGATAGTTATGATGATGTGGAATAAAAGATTCTTGACCTTATTATTAGCTGTTTTTCTGATATCCAGCTCTGTTATGGGTGCAGAACGAGTACTTAAAGTTCTAGCTATCGGTAACAGCTTTTCTGAGGATGCCGTAGAGCAGAATTTATATGAACTGGCTGCGGCTCAGGGTGATAGCCTTGTTGTAGGGAATGCCTACATTGGTGGATGTTCCATAGATCGCCATTGGGAAAATGCACAAACCGGCAAGGAGGATTATTCGTATCGCAAGATAGTAGGTGGTCAATTGATTACGAGGAATCATGTGAGTTTGAAAGACATTATTCAAGACGATTATTGGGATATCATTACGTTGCAACAGGCCAGTCATTTCTCCGGAAAGCCCGATACCTATAAAAATTTAGGCAAATTGATGAATTATGTAAAACACACGGCTCTCAATAAGCATTTTCGTTTTGCGTTCCATCAAACATGGGCTTACGCACAAAATTCTACGCACGATGATTTTAAATGGTATGGAAGTGATCAAAAAATAATGTATCAGGCCATTTGCAAAACTGTGCGTCAAGAAACGGCTCATTTTCGAATTCATAAAATCATTCCCAGTGGCATTGCTATCCAAATGGCCCGCACCGTGGTGGGTGATACGCTGAATAGAGATGGTTATCACCTTTCATATCTCATGGGGCGCTATACGGCAGCTTGCACCTGGTGCGAGTTTTTGACGGGTAGAAATGTGACTAAAAATACTTATTGCCCACAGGCATTAATTCCTGCTGCAGCTGAAATAGCCCGCAAGGCAGCTCACGAAGCGCTGAAAAATGTGAGGACAAAGTTACGAAAGGCCGGATGTAAAATCACAGACGCTAAACTCTCAAGTTTTTGAGGCGGGTTGTGTTTCAGGTTCAAATTCTATGCAAAGTATTTGCTCCGTTTTGCCGGCAACAATTGCAAAACGGTTGTCTGGACGTTCATTAACCAGCCAAATGATGTCCTTCCCCGACACCACAACCAGTTGTTTCTGTTTCTGGAAAAGAGAGTATTTACGGTCTGTGAGATAATCACTGACTAATTTGGAACCTTTCATACCGAAAGGAATGAAACGGTCTCCGCGTTTGATGGGGCGTACGGTTAGAGGAAATAGAACTTTACTTGCATCGAGATTTGCAAGATGCCTTTCGCGTGGAATTTGTTTCAATTCAGTAGCAGGTAAAATAAAATTTCGCAAAAAACCTCCTTCTATTTTTAGGCGGTCTCCCTGGTTGAAAGGTTGCTCTTCTATTTCTGAAAGATACTCTCGTTTCCTGATTTGAATCATTCCACGGTCAATCAGTAAATCTGTTTTATCGGAATGAAATGTGGCGCCCGTGTGTTTGGGCATCGTATGAAAGATGTCGTTAATTTGAGCAGAGGTAAATCCGAAAGGCGAAAGTAATTCGTAAAGTAACCATTCGGGTGCAATTTCCTTTAGTAGTGCAGCCACATCAATCATCATGACGATTCCGTTATCTGTAGCTCTTAGTATGCGCGTTTTTGCGTCAACAAGAAAGCTTTGGCTTATTTTTTCTACCGAGTGTAAGCGAATGGACGTTTGCTCAATGGTGGTGTCGATCGATGGATTGATCTGCCTCATGAAAGGTAAAAGTTGAAGGCGGATTTTATTTCTGGTGAATTGTGTTTGCAAGTTACTACTGTCTGTAACGTAGGCTTGCATGAATGTTTTCAGGTAATCCAAAATGTCGTTTCTGCTTACTTCAAGAAGCGGACGCACAACAAACCCATTACGAAAGTGCATGCCGCTAAGACCTCGCAACCCGCTGCCGCGTATCAGGTTGAGTAAGAATGTTTCAACGTTGTCGTCCCGATGATGGGCTACGGCAATCACGTCAAGATGTTGTTCCTTCCTGATTTCTTCAAAATAAGCATATCGAAGCTCGCGTGCGGCCATTTCTATGCTGATTTTATGGCTGGTTGCATAGTTCTTGGTATCAAAACCCGTTACAGAAAGAGGTACTTCAAGTTGGGAACAAAGTGTGTGTACAAATTGTTCATCGCGATCCGATTCAGTTCCGCGTAAATTGAAATTGCAGTGCGCCGCGTGGCAGCGATAGCCTAATTCAAGAAGCACGCGTAGTAGTGCCACTGAATCGGAACCCCCACTCAGAGCTACCAATATACCGTCGTGTTTAGAAAACAACTGTTGCTCGCTAATGGTTTGGAGTATTTGTTTACTGAATTTTTTCATTGATGCAAAGGTAGTGTAAATCGCGAAATGTGAAATACGAATGTCTGAGACTTTTTTAGTCTTCTCCTGTTAAGATGTAATAGAAAGAGCGGAAATGCAGTTCAAAATTAGTCATGGATCAAAAAAGTGGCGTAAATGTTTTGTTGCGGCAAATTTTTGTTTTACCTTTGCACCCGCAAGAGGAAATGGTACCTTGACCGAGTGGTTAGGTAACGGTCTGCAAAACCGCCTACAGCAGTTCGAATCTGCTAGGTACCTCCACATAAAATCGCAAATGTCTTATTGTTAAGCGTTTGCGATTTTCTTTTTGCAGAAAATCTTCAAATTGACGCCCATTTGACGCCCATTTTGAAAATAAACAGTCAGGACTAACCACATCCTATTATAAAAGCCATGTTCTCGACCTAATAAAACAGGACTTTCTATCATCGTTGTATTGCCAACAAGTTATGTGTTTAGAATTAAGCTAATATTTAGGATATGAAGCCCCAGATTCAAAAACGAAGTGCAAATTAAGAGAAATGTTTAAAGAATGGTCTATATGCTTTAAAAAATCATCAAAGATGTAAGGGGCATTATTGGATAAACCTTGTGTCATCATCTTTAAATTTATGCATTCCGGTCTCGTATGAAATGCGACCGAGCACAATCCATTTATTAAAATGATTACTCAATGCCCAACTAGAATAATCTTTTTGTATCTGTAATGAATTCATCTTAACAGCTGGCGCTTCTTTCCATTTTTTCTTTGGGATAAGTGCATTTGCAGCAAAATTATCTGCCTCGATTTCTTTTTTGTTTTTTCTGGAATAATTCTCTATCTGTATATGCGAATAAGTAGAACTTTCAATCAAATCAGAAAAAATGTGTTTAATCTCATGCAAGACCGTGAAAGCAAGATTATCAATGCGATTGTAACGCTTTGTGATGATAATAGTTGGTACACCATTATCAAAAAAAGAATAACCATCTACAGATAATTTATTAACTTTCTCTACGACACAGAACTTAATGCCATATTCAGAAAATTTTTCGCTAACCTTTTCTAAGGTATTTCTATTTTGATGGAAAATAGGGCACAATTCACTGACCAACTTATGGATATCTGTCTGATTATAGACCCCAGATACATTGATAGACTTTGATGCTGCATGTGCTAATAACATCCACGTCATAAGGCTATAGCCATCCGTAACCACCTTTCCAAACTTGCAATAAGCATCGTTAAGCAAATGCTCCATTTCTGCTTCAGTTTTTATATTGCATGTATCAACTAGATTCTTCGCCTTTTCAGATAAGGACGTATCAGTGATGTGCAATCTGTTTAGGACAATGTTAATATCAAACATCTTATAATAATCGTTAAGTGTGTTACAAGCATCGTGTTCTGAAATGTTTCGCGCTTTCAAACAGCGAACATCATAGTCATACTGATTTTGCAGATTGAGCCAGTCGACAGATGGAATATTCAATTGCTGTTCCAGCTTATCTGCAATCTGCGGTGTGATGCTATGATTACCTGTAATGATTTCACTCAGATGGCTTTTCTGCATTCCAATGGAATTAGCAAAGTCCTTCTGTTTTATTCCTCGTTCTTTAAGTTCTTCGCGCAGAATTTCGCCCGGATGAACTGCCTTCAATATAGGACTTGATAGTTTACTTCTTGTTACCATAATGTATGTTCTGAATCAATTTTTAGTAATTTAATCTCCAAACCGTTTTCTGACTCTTTGAATATAAAACGTTCAACCATTTCGTTAACTATTCTGCAGAACTATTTCCGACATATTTCAGCTTCTCATAATGAAGCATACTGTAATGGTTTAACCCATTTACATTTTCAACAGTTGTTAAAATTCTATATACCATAGCCAGACCTTTCATGAACTTGTTATCTCTGGAATATTTCTTATACTTAAGATTTTTACCATTTTTGATAAGAGCCTCTAAATCTTTATCTGCAAATTGGATATCTATCATAACAAATTATTGATTGCGAAGATACAAAATGTTCCCAAATTCATGGAACTTTTAATGACAATAATTGTTATCTTATTGAATTATTCATAACAACTTTGTTATTAAATGGATTTTAGTAGCAAATGCTGCATGGTGTTCTTCCCATGGCTTCAGCAGAAGACTTGCTAATTCTCTCAATACTTCTGCTACACCTGTTTAAGCCTCGACAACTCGGAGATGAATGGTATTTCTTAGAATATTCTCCAGTACAAATGTACACTTTTACTTTTGTACTTTTAACTACATGTGTGGTTTTGTGCTTTTTCGCATGAATTGTTCTTGCTGATACATTTGCACCAATTAGAAACATTGATAATACTAGCATTGAAATGGCGTTTCTCATAATATATTAGTTTGGTTATCATTATTTCTCTGGCATATCAGTTTTTAATGGCGGAAGAAAAATTGCCAATGATTTATTCAATAAACTTAGTAGATTCTTTTTGTCTGAAACAGGGATTTCGCAATAAATTTTACCATCATACTCGGATTTTTCTAGATCACCCACTTCTAATAAGGTATTTATTTTTGTTGAAATATCACATAGCTTAGAAAGTGTTTTATCATACTTGTATCTGTTCTTATAGGTATTCATAAAGCTTGCTAGTTTCTTATTTTCTACAACTAAATCATTATCATTTTGAGGATAATTAAACTCGTTTGATATTTTAGCTTTCAAACACCGCGAAATACAGGATATTAATTTATCGTCTAAAGACTGGCATAAATTCAATATGTACTTATGGTGCTCAAACTCCTTTTGTAAGTCTATTTTATATTCCTCCAACGATTTGTTATAATATTCTTTTACGGATTCAATTTGTTTGGTGATTTTACTAATATCCTCCTTTGTTGCTAAATTTTTACCCTTATTAACAAAGTGGGATATTGCAAATTGTACTAAACCTACTGATATAATCAACAAGACAAATTTGTACCATTCCATTCAATATTTTTTCTGATTATTTAAATGCCAGTTGGTGCTTTGGTATAATTCTTTCTGATATTCTAATTAATCACTGTGTATGTGTATAGTCTGCAAGTTTTTCAGCCTCGCTATGATATTTTGTATTGTCAATGATTTGAAAAGTGTTTCTAAAATATTCCAGAATTTATTCAAAGGCAAACATACAAAAATAGATTGATTTTAAAAAAATAAAAGCACAAACATATAAAGAACATTCAGATTTTTACCAATGCAATGTTGTAAATAATCATGTTACTTGTACCAGAGAGCAACCATTATTCTGGATATACTAAGAACCTATCCTTTACTGCTTGACATTCATCTTGTAACACAGTCATTCTGATATAATCTATTTCACCTAGTAGAATTATGAAAATAACTTTTTCAATTTATTATTAACAGAATTTGGAAGACAATCAGGCTTAACTGATTGATTGTAAAAGTGATTCTTAAAAGCTTCGAAACTTGGATAATCTCCCGGCTCCGCATTGCTTTCATGTAATGTTAAATCAGGATTATCTCGTAGTCTTTTCTGATATAAATCATTTTGGTAGGATTGAATTTCAGCCTTTAAAATTTTGGTTACTACTATATTACATAGATAATGTCCTCTGATAAGTTTGTAGGTATCTGATTTTTGATATCCTTTGGAAAACAAAAAATTATCAATAAACGTCATCTGCGTTTTCTTAGAATCAAAGGCGTCATGAAACTTTTTATGATACCTTGTGTTGAAATCAGTTAGATCATTAATATAGTTTGTTCTATGTAGATTTAGTTTGTTTAATATCGCGCCAAACTTTTTAATATCGCAAACGTCGTTTTTTTCATCCATGCACACAAGATGATATACAAACAAGTCATGAATAGCCTCTGAAAAGACTGAAATGAAATCTGCATAATCAAATGACAATTCTTTACCGCCTTTAATCTTTTCCATTAACTCTAATATTAGAGACGGCTGTGAAAGAATATTCTCAATAGAATAATACTCTGAGTTCACAACATATTTTTTATCACGAATATCCTCAGTGCATTCCGAATAGTTGTCTATCAGTAGATCATAATCAGCATCTACGGCTATCATTTTATTAGGACCAATGTCACTCATTGCCAGTAGTACCATCTTTCCGTTACCCTTTGCTTCATCTACAGCCTTGTTGGTTTTCACTCGAATATCATATTTTTCTTGATAAGGAGCAACTGCATTGCTCCAAAACGCAACATCATCATCTCCCTCCACAAAAAACAAGACTGGCGTTTTTGATGGGTAATGTCCAAACAATCGGGTTGCATTAATAAACTTCCCCGATACGTTTTCGCTCATAGAAGTTCTCATATAGGTTATGCCTCCCTGTTTGTTATAATACTACTGATATTTGTAGTAGATTGCTCCCAACCGTCCATTACTACAGCTGGAGAATGTGTGGCAAGGATAATCTGACAGTTTGGATTTAACTTTTGAATCCAAACTAATAGATTTCTCTGCCATTCAATATGCATGGATATTTCAGGTTCATCCATAATAAGGATGGTCTCTTCTTTTTCTTGTAAAAGAACAGTGAGCAAAACTATGAGCAATTGTTTTTCACCAGAAGATAATTTCAAGTTACTATCCAAAGATTCTTCTCCAATTTTGAATTGAAGATTGCTCTTTGATGTATCAACTTTCTTATTTGAATTGATAAATGCATCATTAATTATTTTCATGAAAATATAATTATCATTATAAATCTCCTCGTAATCTGCCTTGTCGACCTTCCCATTCTGCATAATGCGATTAGATAACTTTTTGGAGAGATCAGATAAATAGTATGCATATAGATTTTCCAACTTTTCCAAACGAACATCAAGAGTAGATTTATCTGATTTTTCGTCTTGTTTGCTTGGAACATCAAAAGTAGCAATGCTATCGAAATGTATTAAATTTTGAAAAATCCTAATAGATTTTTCTCCTTCGCTTGATTTAATTTTTATCACGTTTGCTTCCAAGATACGATCAGCAAGACTATTATTATCTTCATTTATGAGGTCAGCGCTAATCTTAACCTCTAAGTCTTTAAGTAATTCATCATCCTTTGCTTCGTTTTTTAAATGAAGCAAACTGTCATGGAAATGACGATAGTTTAGGCTCATGCCGTTGTCAAATTCAAATACTGCCCGGAATAGCCTGTAATAACTAGGCGGATCCTTAGTATTGCATAATGCAGCCAGAATCTTAAGCAATGTAGTCTTATAAGCTCCATTATCACCTATTAGTATATTAATATTTTGGTCCAATTTCCAGTTTGTATCATATTTCTGATACAATCCTTGTATCTGTATGTTTTTTAATTTCATATTAATGGTATTAATGTGTGTCCATTCCTTCAAATAGATCGAACTGTTTCACGTCTGGTTCATCTCCATTCTTTTTCTTTCCCGCCTTAATTGGAGTATAATCATTATCAATTCCATGACCATAAACTTCGATGACTTTATAATTATTCTTCTTTAAATTATTTTCTTCATCAATTTTTTCGTCATATTGCAATTTACAATTAATCCAAAAGCCAGTACTAAAAACAATTATTCCAGCCTGAGCTTGATTTTTGAAGTCATTTGAGAGCATATCAAAATTAATATTTTCATCTTTAAATGTACCAGCCCATCTAATCTTATTACCTTTAAGTATAACCGGACTAATTATGTAAAGTTTTGCTTCATCAATAGTTTTTGTTTCTGACTGCAAATTCTCAATATATGTTGAAAATTTCTCTGCAGAAATAATAATATTGTAATCCCCTTTTTGTTGATTATTACAAATATCAATATCGAGTTGTTTTATACTTTTACATTTAAAGAGGCTACCAAAATAATTAGATCTGGCAACTTTCATTCCATTATGATTGTTTATTTTTAACAGAATATTATCAGTGATTCTATACTTTTTAAAAACCCTCTTTAACTCTTCAATCGTTTCATCTTCCTGATTTTCATAAAAATCTTCCATCTTTACTGCAACCTTTTCGAAAAACAATTTATAAAAAATGACCAATATAATATAGCGAAGATATTCAGACTCTGCATCAGATATAACTGAAAATTTAAACATCTTAATGATACTGCCATGCTCTAGTGATCCGGTTTCAAGCTCAGACTCTATACCTAGGACAGATGAAACATAATTAACTCCTTTGACAAATGCCAAGGAACTATTAGCCTCTTCGTGTGCATTTATTACATGTGAGTTGGAATCATTCAGCTCATAATGAACTACTACTTTTTCATCTCCTATATTTATCATTTTTATTATATGCATTAATGCCTCGCAAAAATAACAAATTTCTACGATGCAAGTTATACCTTAAGTTATATTTATTTGTAGGTGAATTTATTAGTTGATAAAATGTTTGATAATGGTTTTACAAATTGGTGATATTTGCTATATCGCTAATAGCGAATAGGTAGACATAAAATTGGTAGATAATCATCGAGACTTATCTTGCTCTCTTCTTCATTATTTAAACGTTAAACAAGCTAGCACGCGATAGAATCCGTAAATGTCCTATGTATTTACTTCAAAGTCTTCATATTCTTTGTTGATGGATGAGCAGCGAATCACGTTTTCTTTGTCTGTCTTAAATATTTTTTTCAGAACGGTTCCGTTGCATGTGTCAAGCACATATACTTTGCCCCATTCCAAGAATGCCTTTTCGTTTACTTTCATGATATGTACTTGGGAACCGCTTACAAATTCCGGAGCCATACTGTCACCATAGACGGTAATAGCAAATTCAGCGTGTTTTAGAGGAGATATGACCTTTTCATAATCATACTTACTTACTTGTGTTGTGAAATCATCAAATTTTCCTGCCCTTGCATAGGTTGGAATCAAGGGTATATGATTGGGAAGCGGAGTATTTTCTGCATTGTTAAGCATGCTTCCAACTCCTGTCATAAGCCAGCCTGAATTTAGTTCCGGGAAATAGCTGAGAATTCTCTGTAATTTTTCTCCGCCTATGCCTTTGGAAATGTTATTTACATAACCATTTCCAGCTCCAATTAGCTTTTCAAACTTGGATTGACTAAGTTTTCTATAATTTAAAAAACTTACAAGTCTCTCTTTTACTGAATTTTCCATGCCTTTTATAGGACAACTAGAAATTTCTCTGTATAATACTTGTATTATATTAGAGATTTCTATATATTTGCATTGTCAACGATTTAAAAAGTGTTCCTAAAATATTCCAGAGTTTATTCAAAGACAAACATACAAAAATAGATTGATTTAAAAAAATAAAAGCACAAACATATAAAGAACATTCAGATTTTTACCAATGCAATGTTGTAGATATTCATGTTACTTGTATCAGAGAACGGCCATTATTCTGGATAGACTAAGAATATATCCTTTACTGTTTGACATTCATTTTGCAACACAGTCATTCTGATATAATCTATTTCCACCTAGGAATTATGAAAATAATTCTTTCAATTTATTATTAACAGTATTTGGAATACAATCAGCTTTACCGACTGAACCGCGTTTTCGGAACAATCCGCGTAATTAGGGTATGTCATCTAAACTGTGTCAAGGCTTCTTTAGTTCTTTGACTAATTAGGTTGCGCTCTATCTCGGCAGATAGGCCAAAGCTAGGACTTTACTCTGAATATCTTCACCCAAACGATAGTTATCTTTAATAGTCCACACCTTACAATCTTTCGACATACAAATGTTGAGGATTTCCAAAATCATAAACAAATTGCGCCCAAGCCTTGAAAGCTCGGCACAGATTATCAAATCATCCTTCTGCACGTTCTTTAGCAATACTCCCAATTGTCGCTTGTTATACGCTTTGGTGCCACTAATGGTTTCTTCTATCCAACCATCTACAATCATATTTTTGCGTTTACAGAAATTATTGATTTCAAAACGCTGGTTTTCTACTGTTTGTTTGTCGCTGCTCACTCTAATGTAACCGTAAATCATTGAAATGTTTTTTATATATCTGTTTACAATTAAATTTATTGTAGAAGTCAATATGATTTATAATCTATAAATGATTTTGACGATATCGCTGCAATCGGTACCGGGCATAGCGTTGTAATCGGTACCAAAATTCAGTTCAGTAAAATCGTTTGTTCCATATGTCCTGGCTAATCTGTTTTTTTGTCATTGACTTTTTCTATTTTTTGATGTAATTCATCCAGCTTTTGTTTTGCACTTTGAGAATTAATGATGAGCTCAACTGTTTTGGTGTCTGTATTCTGCATAATAAAAACGTGTTACAAATGGTTTGCACCAAAAGTAGCACGTTTACTTAAAGCAAAAAAAACAGAAAGCTTGGAGTTAACCAAACATTTTTCGGAAATTATTTTTGTATGTCAGGTAGTCTAAATGCAATAAAAACCCTGACATGTGATGGCTGGGCAAGAAAGTCAATGCTTTTTGTTGAAATTTAGACAGTGACCATCTCTATATCTTTAGCCAAATTTCGTAACCCGTTTTTAATTTTAGATACTTGTTGAGGACGTGGAACGGATAGGCCTCTGGCATAGTGCGCCAATTGTTTTTGATTAATGCCAGTAATGGCTTGAAGAGCGGAGAATGAAAATATACCTCGGTAATAGTCCAGTAAAGTTGCAACGTCGAAATCGTAAACAATTTCATATTCTCCGTCAAAAACTGATGGATAAGCTTCTCCTTCTTCTTTCCGACCCTCTAGATAGAAATTCAAACTTTCTTTTACATATTCCTTAAAACCGTCTATTGTTCCGGAGTATGCAACAATCCAGCCCGGAATTAAATCACAAGCACAGCAATATCCATTGTCTGTGCGTGCAGCTTTCATAATTACTTTTTCCATTTTGATTTTGATTTTGTTGTTTTTTGATAAAAGGATGGAGTTTAGAACTCTAACCCTGATTGTTTTTCGATGCTTTTCAGAAGGAATGCGGCAACATCATCGCTCTCCTTACCATTGACTGTTGTAATACCTTTTTTTGTTGGGTGTTTGAATTCTCGGTGGCTTCCTCTCATGCGACTGATGTACCATCCATCTTTCTTTAAATCTCGAATGATTTTTGATACTTTTACTACTTTCATAGAACACTGTCTTTAATTCCAACGCCGCAAAGATAGTAATTTTACTACTATCATCCAATCTTTTTCAATAGAAAAGTATCCTTTTTACTATTATTTGAGTTTAGCTAAAAAGTATTTGACTTTCTTTAAACGAATTACAACATTTATTTATCTCAGCCAAACACTTTTACCAGTGTCCCGTTAAATCCCCAACTTTCCCGACTGAGCCACTATCTTCAATAAGTGATATAGCTATGGTTAATGACAGTTTGAAAATATTATTGTTAGGGTATTTAAGGCAAAAAACAAGCGAGGCATTAACGAACACTTTTATATCCATTTTTTAGAAAAGATAGAAAAAAAGCAATACCTTTGCTGCGGATTTGTAAGCAACCGAGGGTTTCGTACAAGGAATTGTAAGTGTCTGAAATTTCCGATATTTATCAGATAAAACAATTCTTTTTATGAAATCAAACAAAATCAAGGAAACAATTTTATCAATTTCGCTCTTGACCGTTATGGCTGGAGCAGCTGTTGCTCCAGCTTTGGGTGTTATTCGGGAATACTTTGCTACAGCTCCCGATATTCTTATTGAATTTATTATTAGCATTCCTGCGTTATTTATCATCATCACGAACCTGTTCTTTAAGTATATATGTCGTATCATGCGGACTAAAACCATTGCAGTTACGGGATTAGTGATGTATATTGTGGCTGGAGTCAGTGCCCTTTTTGCCAATGATATTTGGGTATTGCTTGCGTTTCGTGCAGTACTGGGTATCAGTGTAGGACTGTTGATGCCTCTTTCTACCGGACTGTTGGCTTTTTATTATCCCCCTGCACAACAATCTGAACTGATGGGCCAAGCTGCAGCTATGAACCAGTTAGGAGGTGTGGTGGCAACGTTATTGGCAGGGCTTCTTTCCACCTTGTCTTGGCGTTTGAGTTTTTTGGTGTATCTCTTCGGGATAATTTCGATTATATTAGTATTGTTACATCTACCCAACGACAAGCTTGTATCGAAAAATGCACGTATGCCCATAAATGCACGTATGCCCATAAAAGAACTCTTGAAATTTCATCCGTCCGTCATAGGAATGCTTTTGTTAATGATGATCTTTTTTGTATTCCCTTCAAATTTCGCTATTATATCAACCAAACAAGGTTTCTTTTCAGATAAAGCAATTACCATTATTATGGTTGCCTATGATGTTGTAGCCTTTTTCGTAGGACTTATGTTTGGAACAATTATGAAAACCTGTAAACGTAGCATGAAATACTTTGCTCCGCTATTATTCTTTTGTTCTTATTGGTTTTTTACTTTATCACCGTCGCTTTTAACAACCATTGTTGCACTGACACTTGGTGGTATGGCTAATGGCATAGGAGTTCCTTACATTAATACTATTGCGTCAATTAAAGGAGGAAAACATGCTGTTACATCAGTCATGCCTCTGATTTCAGCCAGTTTGTATTTGGGACAATTTGTATCTCCGTTAGTTGTAAAAATATTCTCGAAAATGTTATTTCCGAGAGATGTAAATGCAGCGTATAAAGTAGCTATGTTAGTATGTATCATGTTTTATATTCAAGTCTTCCTTACAAGAAGTCATCAAAGTTTACCACCTAGTCCTCGAAATCAAAAATCTTTGAATTGTGACAATTAATTTTAAGTTATAGCAAATGGCTATCTTTGGCTAAACATGGAAGCGGATTGTAGAAAAATGAGATCGAAAACGATGATTTGCAATTCAGACTGATATCATAGAATCTTCCTTTATGGTTCATCCGAGAAATGCGTAGTTTTTGTCATGCAAAGCAAGAATCTTTAGTTCTACATTTATAATCAAAAAAACAGCAAATCGATGGTAAAGATTTTTAAAATAAAAGAGAAGATTGTCGTTGTTATTGCGACGTAAATGACTTTTCAGAGATTTTGTTTTGAGATTTGTATCATCATCAGGAACACCTCCACAAAAAATATTTTTTTCGGATTTGCATCTTTGATCCTGACGCGTGGCAACGCTTCGTGTATACGGGAGCAAGCTTTCTATAAAGGAATGGAGCGGATTTGGAGTTCGGGGAACGAATTTGATTGAGAATGGTTGGGAGGATGAAAATATTTGGGTGAAGGAAGTTTTTTGCGGGGCGGGATGAGCCTTTATTGCAATAAAAGTATTATATTCGCAACGTTATTTATATTATAAAGCAATGGACATTCAAGGTAAAATTATTTTCGCTTTAGAGCCGCGTAGTGGTGAATCAAAAAATTCCGGTAACAATTGGAAGGCTCAAGATTTTGTTATAGAAACACACGATCAATACCCGCGTAAGTGCTGCTTTACCGTTTTTGGAGAAGACAGACTGAATCAATTTAATATCCAGGTAGGAGAGGAAATGACAGTCTCTCTCGACGTAGATGCTCGTGAGTATAATGGCAGATGGTTTAATAGTTTGCGTGCTTGGAAGGTGCAGCGAGGTGTAGCTCCGGGAACACCTGGAGGGATGGCTACATCAACAGTTCCAGGAGGTCAACCTGTTGCTCCTCTGAATCCACTGGGAGAAACTTCTACCGACAATTCTCAGGATGATCTTCCTTTCTGATTCCTGATATTTTCTCAAAAATAAAAGAACAAAAAAGTCGCTTGGTTAGATCTAACCAAGCGACTTTTTATTTTATGATGTGTTTTGGAAAATTCTTATGAATTCATTGATAATAAAAATTCGTCATTATTACGCGTATTTTCCATGCGGTCTTTGAGTAAATTCATAGCTTCGAGGGCATTCATGTCTGCAATATATTTGCGCAAAATCCACATACGGTCTAGCGTAGTTTTTTCGTGGAGTAGGTCGTCGCGGCGTGTGCTGGAAGCTACACAGTTAACAGACGGGAAGATTCGCTTGTTGCTGAGATTACGATCCAATTGTAGTTCCATATTGCCAGTACCTTTGAATTCCTCAAAAATAACTTCATCCATCTTGCTGCCCGTGTCGGTGAGTGCGGTAGCGATAATGGTGAGAGAACCACCTCCTTCAATATTTCTCGCTGCGCCGAAAAAGCGTTTGGGTTTTTGTAATGCGTTTGCGTCAACACCTCCTGTGAGGACTTTGCCGCTAGCAGGTGCTACGGTGTTGTAGGCGCGGGCAAGGCGCGTAATGGAGTCTAAGAAAATGACAACGTCGTGACCACATTCTACCATTCGTTTGGCTTTTTCTAGCACTATGCCGGCAATTTTGACGTGGTGAGCTGCTGGTTCGTCAAAGGTGGATGCAATGACTTCGGCTTTTACGGTGCGTGCCATGTCCGTTACTTCTTCGGGGCGCTCATCGATGAGCAACATCATGAGATATGCTTCTGGATGGTTTACAGCAATGGCGTTTGCGATGTTTTTCATCAGAATGGTTTTACCAGTTTTTGGTTGAGCCACAATGAGTGCACGCTGTCCTTTACCGATAGGCGTAAAGAGGTCTACAACTCGAACGGAAAGATCGTCGTTATGTCCCTTGCAGAGTTTGAATTTTTCGTTCGGAAAGAGAGGTGTGAGATGTTCAAAAGGAACGCGGTCTCGAACCTTTTCAGGTGAACATCCGTTGATGTTTGTTACGCTGACAAGTGGAAAATATTTTTCGCCTTCGCGAGGTACACGTATAGGACCTTCAACGACATCTCCTGTTTTGAGACCGTAAATTTTCACTTGTTGCTGTGATACATAGATATCGTCGGGCGACGAGAGGTAATTATAATCTGATGAACGCAGAAAACCGTAATTTTCCGGCATAATTTCGAGTACTCCGTTTCCACTCAAAATATTTCCAATATTAAAGTCGTCGGCAACTTTTGATACCGATTCTCGTATGGGCTTCTGTGTTTGTTCTTTATGAAAATATTCAGATCCTTGAGGTTCCATATAAGGGGGAATTATTTCAACGGATGACTCAGGAACAGTAACATTGAATTTATTTAACAGATTGTCTGAAATAGACTCATCGATAGTGTTAATTTCTATGGGAATATCTTCAATGGGAATAAAGTCAGGTTCATCGTCTTCATGAATATCTTCTATGGGTTCAGCTTTAGAACGCTCAGCTTCAAAGGAAGCTTCGGGAACGGCGTCATTGATTTCTTCTTCTATTTGTTCAGATAAAAGTGACGTTGAGGGTTCTTCTAAATTCTTTTCAGGGATTTGTTTTTTTGTGGTATCCACCTTTTCGCTCGAAATTGGAGATAAATCGTCAAAAAGAGATGCCGGTTCTGCATGATTAGTGTTCCCTTTTTTATCTTCTGTTGTTTTGTTTTTATTGTTTGCTGATTTTGTTGGTCTGCCCTCTTTTTTCGTTGTTTTGCGCGTCGATGTTTTTTCAGCTTCTGTTTGATCTTCTTTTGTCTTGTCTATTTCTTTGATATTTGCAGAATCAGAGGCCGACATAACTTTCTTGACTTCTTTTTTCTTGTTCGAAATGCGTGGACGACGTTTAGGTTCAGGTTTGTCGGTAACATTGCGAATAGCTTGTTCGTCGAGTATACGATAGATGAGGTCCTCGTTATTTTCGTCAGCACGAACTTTAATGCCTAATTCGGTAGCTATAGCATGAATGTCGGAGTCATTTTTTGATAACAATTCTTCTTTGTTGTAATTTGCCATAAAATAATTATGTTGTATGTGTACCGTCTCGTAAAAAAAATGTTTTACGGAGACGTTATAATAGTGATTGCTTATTTGCTAAAAGGGTTGATAAAAGAAAGTCCGCTGGACTTTTCATGGTGCAAAAGTAATCATTTTTACTCAATCTAATCGTGTTTGATATTTTTTTTTCTTGTGGCAGTGAAAATTTTCATACTTTTGTATCGTTATGGCAAATACAATACTCGATGTACAGGGTCTGACAAAGACCATTGGTGATTTGGTGCTTTTCTCAAACATTTCGTTCAGTATTCCTGAAAGAAACCGTGTTGGTCTGATTGCTAAGAATGGAGCGGGCAAGACGACGTTGCTCAATATTATTTGTGGCGACGAGGATTACGATGAGGGAAAAGTCGTTTTCCGTCGTGACATTCGTGTAGGATATCTGTCTCAGCAACCTTCTTTCCCGAAAGGTATTACGGTGATGGAGGCTTGTTTTGAACATGGCAATCCAATAACAGAACTTATTAAAGAATATACACAGTGTCTTGCTGTATCAGACAGTCCCCGTCTTATGCAGCTTACGGAGAGCATGGATCAGATGCAGGCGTGGGATTATGAATTACGCATCAAACAAATTTTGTCCATGCTTAAAATTTTCGATTTCAATGTTCCCATTGACAAGCTTTCCGGAGGTCAGTTGAAACGCGTCGCTTTGGCTAACGTGTTGATGATGCAGCCGGACTTGCTAATTCTCGATGAACCTACGAATCATTTGGATTTGGAGATGATAGAGTGGTTGGAAAAGTATCTTCAAACGGTGGGTATTTCTTTACTTATGGTGACTCACGATCGCTATTTCCTAGACCGCGTATGTACTGAAATTCTTGAACTTGACGATGAAACCATGTATGCTTACCAAGGCAATTATAGCTATTATTTGGAAAAGCGACAGGCGCGAATTGATGCTAAAAACAGTGAGATAGAACGAGCCAATAACCTGTATCGTAGAGAACTTGACTGGATGCGTCGCATGCCATGTGCGCGTGGTCACAAAGCGCGCTATCGCGAAGATTCTTTTTATGAATTGGAACGTGTGGCTAAACAGCGTATGGACGCACAGCGTGCCTCGTTAGAGGTGAAAAGTGCATATATCGGCAATAAAATTTTTGAGGCAGACTATATTAGTAAAAGTTTTGGTCCGGATAAGGTGATCCTCAAGGACTTTTTTTACGTTTTCTCGCGTTATGAGAAGATGGGAATTGTGGGTAATAACGGTACAGGCAAGTCTACTTTCATTAAATTGCTTCTTGGTTTGGAAAAACCAGATGCGGGTCATATCAGTGTGGGTGAAACCGTGCGCTTTGGCTATTATTCGCAGGAGGGTATGCAGTTTGATGAACAGATGAAGGTGATTGATGTGGTGAGAAACATTGCGGAATTTGTGGATCTGGGAAATGGCCGTAAGATGTCGGTTAGTCAGTTTTTGCAATATTTCCTTTTCCCTCCTGACAGACAATATAATTATGTGTATAAGTTGAGTGGAGGAGAACGACGTCGACTCTACCTGTGTACAGTATTGATGAAAAGTCCCAACTTTTTGGTTCTTGACGAACCTACTAACGATTTTGACATTGTTACCTTGCAGGTGTTGGAAGAATATTTGCAGAATTTCCAAGGTTGCGTGATTGTAGTAAGCCACGATCGCTATTTCATGGATAAGGTAGTGGATCACATTCTTGTTTTTAAAGGACAAGGTGAAGTGAAGGATTTTCCAGGCAATTACAGTCAATATCGTGAATGGGCCGATGCTAAGGCAGAATCTGATCGCGAAGCACAGCAACAAGTTGAAAAGAAAACGCAGCCGGTTGATGAAAAATCAAGTCAACGTGTTCGTTTGAATGATAAGCGACGCTTGACGTTTAAGGAAAAGCGCGAGTTCGAACAACTTGGAGCAGATATAGAACTTCTGGAGAAGGAAAAGAAAACCATAGAAAAGGATTTCTGTGATGGAATGCTTTCTGGAGAAGAAATTACGAGATTGAGTTGTCGATTGAAAGAATTGGAACGTGAACTTGATGAAAAGTCTACGCATTGGCTTGAACTTTCTGAGATTGAAGAAGAATTTTAAAGAATAGCTTCTTTGATGAATGATATGTTTGTTTATTTTGAATTTTCCGAAAAGTATACTTGTTTTTCCAGAAATGTATTAGATCATAAAGTGGCTCAGTCGTTAAAGTTGGGGATTTAACAAATTGTTCCTTTTTGGTAACTATTCAGCCAATAGAAGTTCGGTAGTTTACCACATCTTTTCATTCGTTGTTAAAGACCTCCTTTTCTTGTTTTTATCTCTACAATAGAGGTCGATTTGCTTGCGTATCTCAGATAATTTTAC
>Ga0183100_1000561_pt1 | contig 27409 bp, 28 predicted proteins | sample Biomet2_FD_127789 | JGI IMG/M metagenome (GOLD analysis project Ga0183100, IMG submission 127789) | Microbial communities from bioreactor (seeded with anoxic lake sediment) at LBNL, California, USA - Biofuel metagenome 2 | ecosystem: Engineered > Bioreactor > Anaerobic > Unclassified ...
GGTGGTTGGACATTAAGTGCATTAGAAAGTTCATGATGATAAAAATTTTAAAAGTAAGTTTTTTTCAGTTCTTTTATCACCTTACAAAAGAAAGTTTGGAGCTTCAATAATTAAAATTAACGACAATATTAGGAAATGCTTAAAGAATCTTTCTATATTGGAAGATGATAAATATTTTAATTCTATAGACGAGATATGTGATCCCTTTAGTAATTTAGTTGGCATAATCCTACGTGATTATCCTTCTGAGTTAATTAATGATTGTTCTGAACTCAGAAATACTTTATACAATTTAGGATATTCTATAGGCAAATGGATTTATTTAATCGATGCTTTAGATGATTTAAAATCTGATATGGAAAAAGAGAAATTTAATCCAATAAACTTTTTATATAATAAAGATTCCTTAGGATATGATAAGTTTATTGAATTTATAAAACCTAAAATAGAATTTAATATTTTAAATTGTGGCTACAGTTGCAAAGAAAACTTAGAGAAATTGCAGCTTAATAGAAATGAAGATATACTATATAATATAATTGAACTAGGCTTAATGGATAAATACGTACATGTTACTAATAATCCAAAAAGTACAAATGAAACTAAAAGGAGCGATTTATAATGAATCCATATGAAGTATTAGGTATAAAACCTGGTGCAAGCCAAGATGAAATAAAAAGTGCTTATAGAAAGCTTATTAAACAATACCATCCCGATAAATTTATAGATAATCCATTAAAAAACTTAGCTGAAGAAAAAATGATTGAAATTAATCAAGCCTATGATTCATTAACAAAAAATTCAGGGAATACTAATTATAATTCTACTAGTTCTAGTAACTCTTCTAATTATAATAATTCTTCAAATGCTTCTTATGATTTCCAAGAAATAAGAAAATTAATTCAATCTGGAAATTATGCATTTGCTGAAAATAAATTAAATTCTATTAATAATAGAAATGCAGAGTGGCACTATTTATATGCTACAGTACTGCTTAATAAAGGTTGGTTTGATTCTGCTCTTGAACATATGACAACTGCTGTTAATATGGATCCAAACAATTTTGAATATAGACAAGGTTTAAACTCTTTAAAACAAAGAAGTAACAGCTATTCTAATCCCTATTTTAGAACTACAAACACTAATAATGCTGATGTCTGCAACTGTTGTATGAATCTTTGGTGTTTAGATACCTTATGTGAATGTACTGGTGGAGATTTAATTGGTTGTTGTTAAATGAATATACCTTATGTTTCTGTACTGTAATTAACTTTGTAAATATGTAATTTGCATTTAAGAAAGAGGTGAATATTTTATGAAATCAAGATATATTACTGAAAGTGGACTATTAATAGCATTGACCCTTGTAATACTTTATGCTACTTCTATTATCCCAATAAGTACATTATCTATATTAACAATAGCTTCTTGCTTAGTTCCAATATCTATTATAAGAACTTCAATAAAAAATACAATATTAGTTTATATTGCTTCAAGTGTTCTTAGTTTCATTTTAGTTCCAACTAATATTGCTCTTTACTATACATTATTTTTTGGAATATATGGAATAATAAAATATTTCATAGAAAAAATTAGAATTATTCCATTAGAATTATTATTCAAGTTAATTGCTTTTAATTTATTATTAGGGATAATTTACTTAATTATCAAAAGCTTTTTAGTCGTTTTATTACCTAAACTTTCCTTATGGATTTTATTTCTAGGTGCACAAGTAGTATTTTTAGTTTATGACTATGCATTAACTTTAGCTATATCATTTTTTCTTAACAGATTTAAGTCACTATAAAAAAATAACAATCATATTTAGAATTTTATAATAAAAAACAGAATTGATATTTTTTATGTTCCTTACATAAATATCAATTCTGTTTTTATTTCTTATTAAAGAGTTATGTTTTTCTCATTTTTATTTTAAAGAATTTTAGTTGTTTATTCATTTTATTAATTGAAATTGTTAAGCTTTGTGCTGAAACTACAACTTCTTCTAAATGTTTTTGACAAAATATGATTAAATTAAAATTATTGTTTATATTTTAAAATTAGCTTACTTAGAAATTCAACTGTTTTTAAAGGTGCTTTTCCTATAGATGTTTCTCCTGCTAAAAGGAACCCTGAAACACCAGCTTTTATAAAATTATATATACTTTCAACTTCTGAAATTGATGGTATTTTCCCACTTTTCATACTATTAAAAAGATGGGTTGCTATAATTATATCTTTATCTTTCTCCTTATTTACCTCATTTATTATTTTTTCCTCATATATCGGTGTATCTTCTATTGATGTTTCTGGAATTAAATCTCCTCTGCCTATAACAATTCCATCTGCTTCACTTAAAATACTCTTTATATTATTTATACCATTTAAAGTTTCTATCTTGGCCCAAATTTTAGGTTTATAATGATCTATAATCTTATCATTTAAAAATGATTTTATTTCTTTAATGTCCTTCTTATCCTCAACAAATGATTGACATATTATATTAACTTTATTCTTAATCCCCCATGTTATGGCACTTTTATCTTTTTCGCTTAATGAGATACATTTTCTTTCTAAACCTTTTATATTGCAACCCTTTCCCTTTCTAATAATTCCACCTCTTACTGTAACTACCCTAATAAGTCCATTCTTCCTATCTATAACATTAAAAAGCATTGTATTATCTTTTATTCCTATTTGTTTATAGTCCTTTTCATTTAAAATTTTATTTTTTATATTCAATGGAATTATCTTAATTTTCATTTTACTTATATTATTTTTTATTTCATCGTATTTATCTTCTCCACAAAAATAAATTTCTTCATCATCATACACTTTATATATATATTCAAAATTATTAGACACTCTAACTTTAGTTCCTGAAAGATCTAACATTATCTCTATATCATTGTTTATTTCTTTTGCCATTTTAAAAAATCCTGAAAATTCTTTCTCATTTCCATGTACAAAATTAAATCTTAATGCATTTATACCATTATCTATTATTCCCTTGAGAACTGTTCTATCTTTCACATTTGGCCCTACTGTCCCTATTATATACATACTATCCTCCAAATTATATTTATTGTTTATCATATTATAAAATATTCGTAATTATCACCTGATGTTTTATTTGAAAAGTTCTAAAAAATTACACTATGAATAAATTTATATAAGGCATATGATACAAAATAAGCTAGAATACTAATTTTTTATTTTTTTGAATATGTCTTATACAAGAAATATTATTAGGAGATGTTTTATTTGAAAAAATTAAATTTAATTTTTATAATTTTGTTGTTAATTTCCATTTTAAATGGTTGTAACTTTCAAAATTCTAAATACATAAATTTTTCTACAAAACCAAGTAATCATTACTATACTGATAAACTTGAAAATAAAATTTTAAACAATGAAAAATTTACTCTTTATGTATTTGATACTAATTTATATAAAGAAATAGAAGTTCCAAGTGAAGAAAATCCTATACTTGAAAATTTTATAACTTCTCTAATTGATGATAATTATTCAGATGAGCAGATTGATATTAAAGAACCTTTTAGATTAAAGATAGTTTTTAATAATGATAAATACTTAATTAGAATTTTTAATGATTCTGTTGTCTCTGTTTCTCCATGGGATGGAAATTATAAAGAAGATGTTATATCAATAAAAGAGTTACCTTTAAGATATAATCTTTTTGATTTTTGTAATCATATTTTAAATAAACCTTTATCTAATTAATCCCTAGTAATATTAGCGTTTATGAAATATATGTTTTATTATCGCCTCTCTTTTTGCCCCTTATAGAGTAGCATTAGATAATATATAAAAGTTCATGGTAGATTTGGGCTTTCTTATTATATGCATTTAAAAGTGAAAAAAGTAGGAATTTTTAATAAATTCCTACTTAGTTTCAATATCAAATTGATTGCCGAGTTCTGTATTAAACATAGCTAGCACTTTCTTTATATAATCCTGTTTCTACATCATATACTTTATCAAAAACTGATGAATTATATACAATATCGATTGATTTTTCTATAGTAAAAGACTTATCTTCACATAAAAATTTCACAAGTTCTTGAATAATACCCTCTATCAATTCTTTCTTAACATCCATATTAATTTCCTCCAACTAATTTAAGATATTTTATTGATTCATTAGTATGAAACGAATATTGGTTAGAAAATCTTTTATACTTCATTTCTTTTATTAATGTCTCTATATCTATAAATCCTCTAGTAAAAGTTCTAAATAATAAGGCCAAATCATCATCTGCTACGGGTCCTACTACCAAGTCATATTTATTATCATGATTACATTCAATACTACCTTTATCTTGGAATTTTCTATCTCTATTATTCAATACAAATATAGCCCACTCCCCAGTAGGGCTTTCAAATCTTTTAATATTTAGCTCTTTAGATTTATATATGTTTTCATCTAATTCAAATTTATTTACATATGGCTCTCCACCAAAAATCCTTGCTACTCTTTTAGCCATTAATTCTGCCTGTTCTTTGATTTCTGTACAATAAAAACCTTGCCCAAAATCTTTATAGGGTTTACATTTATCCAAATCAATCTCATTAATAATCATATTTGATCCATGGTATAATATCATATCAAATTCCCTCCATTTTTTCTTGCAATTATAGCCATATCTTCTATTGCATCATCTATGGATAATGTATGCTCTATCTCATAGTTTTCTAAGAGAAATTTAATAGCATTATGATTATTCAAATAATTAAACGCTTGTTTATAATTAACACGAAATTTTTCTGCAAATTCATTTACACATACAACCATGTAATCTATTATATTTTGTTCCTCTTTACTAATTGTAATCACCTACATTCTATATAATCTATTTTGTTTATTGAACTTTCCACTATTTACATTATATCTCGAATTTATTTAGAATTACTAGATATATTTAAATAACTCATTAAAATTATCAGTCTATTTCAATAATCAAATCACCGCTTATAGTATTTGTCCTTAATAAAATAATATTTTCTTCAGGTAAAGGAAAAAGGATTTGTCTTAATCTAGCATTAAACATATATATATCTGCTAATTTATTAAAACTAATCCCATTATAATAATTACCATTCACTGGTTTTAATTCTACACTATATGCTTTTATAAATCTAAATAACCTAACCTGGTCCGCATTGTTAAGAGGCGTGTTAGGTATTGTTAATTATAATTTATAATTAATGTATTCTACTGTCAACATTTAAAAAAATTTAGACTTAGAAATACACAGTTACATATGTAATTTATACAATCACCAGGTTGCCTTTATAAAATTCATTAGCTTACCATATATAATTACACACATAACAACACATACCTCATGTTGAATACTCGTTTCAACGTGAAGAGTGTGTTGAATAATTGTACCAAATTTTAACTTAGTGTATTTTATTGTATCTATTCATCATTGAAATTACTTCAAACCTCAGACTAAAAATATCATATCTTACTGATGGTCGACAAAATGTAGGCATTTTTACATTTGCCGACCATTTCTTAAGTTAAGTAATATCAATACTTAACTTGATTAATTGTAAATATTATTTAACTTCATTTTTTCTAGTTAATATTTTAATCTAGCAACGTATTTCTTACATTTTTTTACAAAGCACTGACCCCTTTGTGAGGGAAGTATTCCTGAACTTGCTAATGTTTATTATATTTTAATATGATTTTGTAGACGTGAGTTTTGCTTATGGAATAACTTAACAGTGATGATATTGGTATATTTAATTTAATATTGCACACAATAATAACTGAAAGAGGTGATTGTCATGGGAAACGATTTTGAAGACGATTATTGGGGATTACTCCAAAAATAACTTTTAAATCCCCATAATTACACTTATTTTCACATGAAGCCAGGGTTTAAGAATAAGCCCTGGCTTTATTTTGATTAACTTGGGATTATCCCAAATAGTATAAATATACTAATAAATATTTTTAACTATAATTGATTTGCCTATTGTTCCACCTGTTCTTGCAATTAAAATGTTATTATACAATGAAATATTATGTAGCTTGTACCTGAAAATTAACTGGACCTCCGTGGTCTTTCCGAAGTCCGAAGGTCTGAGGTTGCTATGAATATTTTGATGAATATTATTCTTTGTATTTTAAACATCCTGAAGAATTATTTATAGAATGGAAAAATATGAATGGCTATAGTTATTCTGATTGCGTAAGGATACTTGAATGTTCTAAATCTGCTCCTATTACTTTTGTTAGAGGCCATTATGGACTTTCTTATGATATGTATTTGAAGATTAAAAAAGTAGGAATCCTTTAATTATGATTCCTACTTTATATAATACAACCGCATTTATAATTTTCTTTTATATTTTTAGTTTCCTCACGAGGTATGTGTTGAATTGTTTTATTAAATTTTAACGCAGTGTATTTTATTGTATCTACTGATCATTGAAATTAAATCAAACATCAGATTGAAAATATCATATCTTTACATATTGTATTTTAAAATAATATAGCATATCTTGGTGATGCTCGGAAGAAGGGTAGAACTTTTCATTCTTCCGACCATTATCTTAAATGTATATTTAAATAAGATATCCCAATTTTGCACTATTCTAATATCAAAATATTTCTTCCAATATATCCCTAACTGTACTGCATGTATCAATAAATTCTATTTCCGATGCATAATTGAATTTATTTTTATATACAGCCCATTGTTTTATCATATTTTGATTTTCCTGGATTTCTTCTAATATTTCAGAATAATTTTCAATACTATTTATTGTTTCTCTCTTTTTAGCAGTTTCTTGTAATGCCAATTTTAATATTCCTATATCAATGTTTTCTTTTTGCAGCTTCCACAATATGTATACATCATAATAATCTCTTGGTCTTGTATTTAATATACTTCTAGATATTATGGTTTCTAATTTTTCAGCTAGTACAGTTTCTAAATTATATGCTAATATATTTATTTCTCTATTTTGATCAAATATTAATTTAAATTTATATTTTATTTCTTTCGGTGTAATTTTATCTCCAGTTGTAACATCAACTTTTAAAGGAACTGCTAATGGTGGATATATAGCTTCTAAACTTACTCTAATTCCTGGATAATCATCTGTTTCTCTTATATCATCTACATTTTTAATGTTAAATTTTATTTCATCATCTAAATCCACTTTTATTATCTCTTCAAATATTTCTTTAATATTTTCTTTTGATACTTTAAGAGCTTTTATTGTAGTATCTAAGTCCATTGTTGTTCTTGAATCAATCCCAACTATTGCACCTATTAAAAATCCACCTTTTAATATTATATTTGAACTGTATTTTGACTTTGATATTCTTTCAAGTAACCTTTCTAACATATAATTTTGCAGAACTAATTGAGCCGATATATTTTTCTCCATTGCCATTTTCTTTATATAAGCTTTAAATTGCATTGCATTTTTCATATAAGTATCTCCATATATTCTCTAACTTTTTTTTCAATTTTTAAAATCTTGGCATATTTCATCAATAGCTGTAAATCCTTATCTTTTCTCGCTACATACATTTTTAATGCATCCGTAACTATTTCAATATTTTCATTTTCTTTATTTCTTATAATATCACAGATAGTCTTTTCTTTATCATAACATTTAATATAATTGCCAAAAGAAGTTTTCATTTGAGTTACTCCAACTTCCAATAAACTATTAACTGCATAATTTAGTTTTACATTTTCATATTTCAAATTTTTAGGATTATAATTATTAGGAATTGTAATCCTGTAATATATAGGTGTTCTATCTGTTAATTCATGAAGATACAATGCTGTTTCATGTGAAAATATACTTTTCTTATATTTAGCTTGTAATATATACATTTCATCTTCCCATACATCTGGTCTAGCATATATTCCTCTATCTAATTTTACAATCTCACCCTTTTCCTGAAGTATATTTAAATAATGCCTTGCTATATTCTCTTTATTTAAATCTTCGGCCTTTATAATTCCATTATTTTTCTCTAATATATTTTTTATTTTTTCTATATTGGTCATCATTTCACCTTCTTTACTTTTAAACGGTACTTTATATTATACTACCGTTTAAAAGTAAAATATACATGATTTAAATAATTAATTTTTATCTAGTTATTTAATAACAAGCATGACTTATTTACAGTTATTTGTATTAAGTATGCTTGTCTTCTAAATACTTCATATATTCCATTATTCCTTTAAAATCACAAGATAATAACATCGCCATCACCTATTCTATTAACAAACACTTGCACTTATAAACAAATGCAAGTGTTTAACTTAATTTTTTCATTTTTAGGAAATTAAATTTTCAAATTCAGATAATATAAAACACACCTCATATTGAATAGTTTCAACGTGAGGTGTGTCTTAAAGAAAAAAATATCTAATTATAACTTAATATATTTTATTGTATCTATTTATCATTGAAATTACTCCAAACCTCACTTTAAAAATATCATATCTTTACATACTGTATTTTAAAATAATATATCATATCTTACTGATGGGCGGAAGAATGGTGGAAATTTTTATTCTTCCACCCATTTCCTTAGTTAAGTAATATCAATACTTAACTTGATTAATTGTAATATTATTTCACTTTATTTTTGCGTAGACAATAATTTAATCAGATAACTTGTACCTGGTAAATTTACACAAGGGTCTGTGCCTTTTGTGAAGAACGAAGTGATTCACTTGCTAATACCCCGAGATTATGACCTCCATAACCGTTATTCATTAATGCATCATGCAACTTACCAATTTTAATTCCTGCATCAATATTAACTGGATCTTCTTCTTTAACAGTAATTAAATCATAATCAGTTATAAAATTAAATAAATGTAGTTTTGTATATAATTCACTTAGCTTAAATTCAAATTCTCTACTTTCATCTAAATCATACAATTTGAAGTTTTCAAAATCTGATACAATTATATATTTAGGTAATTCATTTTCTTTTAATCCAGAAAAATACTTTAAGGCTTGAGAATAAGCTGTATTTAAGTTTTTACCCTTTGATTTATGCTCTACTATTAATTTACCCTTCCAAAACAAATCAATAAACCCATTGCCACTCTCCGTTATTACTAACTCTTCAAATGTTGCAACTCTTCTTCTTGAAATACCAAATACCTGAAAAAAGTCATTCCAAAAGCTCTGTGCCTCTGCTTTTTCATTACTTTCTAACTTCCATTCCCTAGAAAATTGAATAGCCTTCTCTTTCATCTCATTAAATGAAATAGACACTAATTGTCCCCCTCAACAATACTTCGACCTTTACCTATTAATAAATAAGTCTTAATTACTAATATGTAATTACCTTATATATATTCATCAAATAGTTCTAAACGCTAGATTAAAACAGAACTTTCGAAAGCTGAAACATGTCAATGCTAAGCACAAAAAACACCTCACTAAACATTTGCTTAGTGAGGTGCTTATACTTGTTAATTTATTGGTGCTCAGATGTTATTCAGAATGAGCTTATAACTGAGGTTATTCAATAAAATATTATGTGGCTTGTACCGGGTAATTAACTTGACCTCTGGGGTCTTTCCGAAGTCCGAAGGTCTGAGGTTGCTATAAAATTTCAAGTACTTCAGGTGTCTTAAATTATTATTTTTATACCGAACAGAGTATATATATATTGAATATTTATTATATCCCAAAATATTCTTTTCTTATCCTAGTTCGATATATTTCACCAATCTCATCAAATAGTTCTAGCAACTCATCATATGTAGCATCTGCTTGTCCTATTTTATTCCACAGTTCTCTTCCTATTAATACATTTTCATCATTGTCCATATCGAATAATTTATATGGGATAGCATGAATACTTTTATATATATTACTATCTCCAGCTGGATTATATGGTAATGCAAAAAAGGCTTGTGCGTCTTCTGCTGTCATTAATCTTAACATATCTTTTTTAGCAGTTTCTGTTTGATCTAAGTTAGGTTTAACAGTTTTTAATGAATAGAACTCTTCTTTTCCATCTTGTCTTTTTATATACAAATCAAATAATACACTTACCTTTTCAAACCTATCTATTTCTAATTCTCTAAGAACACTTACTTCTTCTTTAACTGTTTTTATATCTAAAGATTTATCAGATATTTTTTTCTTACTTATATTCTTATGTCTTTGCTTCTTTAGAATACTGTCAATCTGTTCTATTTGCCAAGTATTTAAATTAATTTCTCTAACATATTGGTTTTTAGCTTCAGCTCCTGATCCTTCTGCTATTATTTTAGCAATTTGTTCAAAGATTCCTTGTCCTAGGGAAGTTACAAATGAACGTTCAAATTTAGAGCCTTTCCACACTTCTACCGGAACAAGTCTATATCCAAATGGATTATTTTGTTTTATATCATCTTCATTAAACGGTTCTTTCTCGGTTCTCTTTATTAATATTCTTTCCATAACATCACTAAGTTGTTGTTTAACCTTTTGCTTTGTTTCATTATTCATACAAGTTCCCCCAAATACATCAATTTATAACTATAATTATACATTAATATTTTACTCTTATGTTACAATAATGTACTATTAATTATTGATAACTTTTCGTTATATAAATTTAAAGTAGAAGTACTAAAATCCCTTCTACTTTTCTAAAATTTCTATTAGTCTTTTTCCTATTATTGTTGCTATTTTTACAGGCACCGCATTTCCTATTTGAGTGTATTGATTATTTATTGTTCCATTCACCTTATAGTCATCCGGAAATCCTTGAATTCTAAGATATTCTTGAATACTTAAAGGTCTATCTTCAAAAGGATGACCTATATTAGTACTTTTTTGAATCGGTGATGTTAATAATGTTGGACATGGTTCATTAGCTTTTACTCTTCTAAAATAACCTGTTTTTCCTCCTCCAGATTTATAAGCTCCACCCATTGCTTTTTCTACTATACTAGCATCTAAATCTCTCCAATTTCCTCCGCCTTTTGGTATTAACTTCATATACTTTAGCCTATCTTCAGAATATTTTACATATGTATGATTAACATCTTTTAAATCTTTTATAGCTTCACTAATTGTAACAAATGGCACTCCTGTTGTTTCACCATTTGTTGCTAAAGGAAATTCAAATTTCTTATTTAAATCTTTTCTTATTCCTACAAAAATAACTCTTTCCCTTTTCTGCGGAACACCATAATCTGCTGAATTAACTACTTTGTATGTTACATTATAGTCTTTAAAATTGCTTAATAAATATTTTAATACACTTCCATTTTTCTCTGCTTCATCTAATGGTGCAAAATCTTTACCTCTTTCATTTAATTTTCTATGTTTTAAAGGCGCAGAAAGCAATCCTTTAACATTTTCAAGTAGAAATGCTTTTGGCTTAACCTCTTCAACTAATTCAACAAACTTTAACATTGCCTTTCCTCTTTCATCAGAAAAAGCTTTTCTCTTACCTGCTGTACTAAAACTTTGGCATGGACTTCCACCAAATAATAATGTTATCTCTTGATTGCTTTTTAGTTTTGCCATTTTATAAATTTTATCTTTTGAGTATTCCATTATATCGCCACTAACAACATTAAAAGTAGGATTGTTATTTTTTAGTGTTTCACAATATTTAGGTTCTAATTCTACACTTAATTTCACATCAAAACCAGCTTTATGTATTCCTAAATCTAACCCTCCAGCTCCAGCAAAAAATGAAATAGCTATTCTTCTCATAGTTACACCTCTTTAAAATATTAGTCTAGTGAAAATTATATCATTTTTCACCTAATAGGTCCACTATTTTTTTAGACTAATTTAGATTATATAGAACTTATGTTCACCTGTAAAGTAACTGCTTGTTCATTTTTTCTGGAAAATCAAATTTATTTTTTTTATAAATAATCCTTAAAAAATCCAATCTTCTTATTTTCCAATGTTCCAACTACCATAGCTCTATCTAGCAAAGTATTAAATTCTTCACAACTTGTTTCTGGTAGTAGAGTACAACTATAACACGCAGAAAGGTTTAAATTTCTGACTCCTTGGCCTGTACTATTGATACATACTGGATCATATGAACACCAATTTGCATTTTTAATAGCCTTTTTAAATATTTTCGGAAATATATTCGGTTCTCCTTGTTTTACTAATCCTCCTAAGCTACCTTCTGAATCACTATCAGCGGTATATATCAATATTCCATTCATGTCATAATCATCCGCTGGAATATCACAATATATTCTTTCTTTTAAAGATGTTGATGAATATCCACATTCAAAACTTAATTCCTTAATCAGCAAATGTGCTAATGTATGCAATAATATAAATTTGGGGGTTATTTCTCTTTTACTCTCATTATTTCTTTCTATATTATACCTATCATTTAAAACTTCAGCTCTTTTTATAATTTCTGAATTTTCTTCTATCCACTTATTTATTAAATCTAAATTTAATTCAATAAATATACCTTCTCCCCTAACTTCATAACCTGGATACCATTTATCATTTTCATCCTTAATATCTATAAGTCTTGCTTCTTCACTGCTTGATTCAATACCCATAATAAAATTATCAGGTGGTTTTATTCTTGTAAATCCTATCAAAGCCCTAACTTCTCTTAAACTTTTTACTAATGTTATTTTAGAAAGTTCTTTTATTCCATAATCATTAATATTCTTTATCTCTATTTTAAAATCCTTACTTATATAATCAAGAGGAACAACATCTCCATTTAATGCACCATATTCTTCATATCTATAATCATTTCTAGATTCTTTATTACTATCTTCATCATCAAATAGCATTCTGTGTATTGCATAACTTATTAATTCAATTTTATCTTCCATTTTTATTTCTTTAGCGATATCTTCTATATAATCTTGTAAATCATTTTCTATAAAATCATCCAATTTGCCCTTTTTCTCTTTTTTTTCTTTTGCACTTATAAGAGATTGAAACTCTCCACTATCTTCAATCATACAGTTAATTTTATCTGAATATGGAGGAATTGAAAGTGATGACTCAATTTTAGGGAAATATATATTAGAGGCATTTCTTAATGTCATTTTAATTTCATCTTCACATTCTTCCTCTTCATTTTTCCATTGTAAATGCCCTTTGCATTTAAAACCATGCGGATATCTGTTTTTGTTATCTATTGGAAATTTCCCCTTAAAAGCATTTTCTGAACTAGCTAGTTTTAAACTATTTTCAGCATGACAACTAGTACATTCTACTTTCATATTATCCAAACCTAAACTGCCTGAATCTGAAACTAATCTAAGTCTAGGATTAGAGCATATTTCACCCTTTGTTCTATGTGCCCATTCAATCCATGGGAAATCATCGACATGTCCTCTTTTGCATGCTACTAAAATTGATGGTGCAACTAAGGGTACTTCAAATTTATGTTCGATGCCTGTGCATACTGGTGTCTTCATATAATCACCATTTGCATCTTTTTTATGTTTTATTGAATATTCTTTTTCCCACTCTTCAATTGGCTTAAGTTTTTTACATACAGGGCAATAATACCATCGCGGAAATCTAACAAATGGTACATTATATTCTGAATCTGAATCCTTCGGAAATATAAATCCATTAACACCTAATTTTTTTGCCAATCTTTCTTCATAAATTCTATTGGGATTTTGCCATTGCTTTTGGGAAGCTGTCATTAAAGGTTGATCTATAAAATCCATTATTCCTCCAACTCCAAAAGTTGTTATTATTTGAGATAATCTTACATTATATCTTTTCTTAGATAATTGATTTCTAACATCTTTACTACTCATTTTTCTCATCTCCAAAAGTTAAAATTTCTACTGAACCCTGTTGATCAACATTTCTCATTGCTTGTAATGTAGATTTCCCCTCAATATTTTTTGCTTTTCCAAATGGTTTCATTAAATATCTATAAACATCATCTTTCCTATTCGCTCTATAATTTGAATATTTAATCTTACTATTAGATTCATAAATTTTCTTCTTCCAATCTTCACAAAATAAGTTTAATTCATCTCTAACTTCTTTTATTTCTTTATTTATTACCTCTTCTGATATTGATGCCTTTGTTAGTATCTTTTCTACCCTTTCAACTATCATTCCCTTATATTTCTCTACTATATCTTCATCTAAATTTGCAAAATCACTTGCCTCTTCTTCAGAACTTAATCCTACTGCATGTCTAATTAATGCAACAAAAATTGAATGTAGCATTCGCTCCCTTGCTTGTTCTGAAAATGACGTAACACTTGTTGGTTCAACATATTTATAAAATGATTGATGATAATCATGAAATAACTCATAATAAGATTTATCTCTTGATCTTGAAGGATTATATAAAGTAAATACAATTCCAGGATCCTCTCTTCCAACTCTACTAGTAGCTTGTATATATTCTGATGTTAATTTAGGTTGTTGTAATACCATCATTAAGTTTAATCTTGATACATCAACTCCGACAGATATCATATTAGATGCAAGTAAAATATCTATAGCATATTTTTTATTCTCACTATTTTTTTTACTATATTCTATTTCTAAATCTTTTAAAGTATTATTTATAGTGTTAGCTGATACTCTACTTGTTAATTCAGCAATATTATATAATCTTCTTGATTCAAACTTTTTAAGTAATCTAGTTGATACTATATCAATATTATCTTGTATATCAGCACTTATTAAACTTCTTGTCATTCCTAATTCTTTTATAGTATTAAAATATCCTACTAAAGTCCAATATTTACTTTTAACTTTTTCATTCAAATCCATCATTTTAACTTTATTAGACAATATAGACATAAGTCTAACTTGTGTTGTTGTTAATGTTTTTCCAGTAGGCATTATTCCGACATATTGTCTTCCAACACTTTCTTTATCCTCTTTAATAAAAAATGAATCATCTTCATATAAACCAGATGGTGGAAATTGCTTAACATCTCGAGCATATAATTGATTACATTGCTCTTTTGCCTTTCTAATTGTAGCTGTAGAAGCTATAATCTTAGGTCTTGTACCCTCTTCATTTTCACTACATAATATATCAATTGCTGTTTCATACTCTCCAACTATAGTTCCCAATGGTCCTGAAATTAGATGTAATTCATCTTGAATTATTAATTCCGGAGATTTATTACTTTTACTTCCTATTCCAAATAAATTTCCTGCATTTGCATTCCATGTAGTCATAGCGAATTTATCTACAGTTCCAAATAATAGTGTTGGTGGATTTTCATAAATACATTCATCTACTACTTCTATAGGCAGTCCTCCTTCATCTTCCTCAAATTTACAGTTGCAATCTGTACAATAAATTTTATTAGTTATCCTTCCTGTAAACTCATATCCCCATTCACTCTTTTTATTGCCAATATCTTTCTCAAGTTTTGTTCCACACCATGGGCACTTTAAAACTTGAAACATATTATATTTATCTTTATTAGCACTTAGTACATATTTACTACTAGTTGGTTCTGTTAAATTATCAAATGCTTTGTGAGCATCTTCTTTAGTATTTGGAGTTTGTTTAGATCCTATCCATAACCCAATTGTAATTCTTTCTTTCCCCAACTTATCTTGCATTTCTCTTCTTATAATCTCACAAGCACATATTAATATGCTTGCTCTTGTAAATTGTTGAGCTGCTAACAATCTTAATGTATATCTCATTATTACGGTTGTTCCACCATTATTTTTATCTTTTAATCTTCTCAAAAAAATTGTAAAAGCTGTAAGCCCTAAGTAAGCTTCTGTCTTTCCTCCACCTGTAGGAACCCAAATTAAATCAACTAAATCCCTATCGGAAGAATTTGGATTTACTATAGATTCTAAACACATCAAAATATATGCTATTTGGAAAGGTCTCCATTTTGCTTCATTAGCTGATACCTTTTTAAAATTAACTATTGGATATGGAATATTTTCATCATCTGGATATCTTTCTTTCCTTGAATTATTAGCTTGTACTCTTTGCATCATTAATGCTCTATTCATTAATTGAAATGCTAAATGAGCTTGATTATTTTCAGATAATATTTTTATTCCCTTTTTAATTCGTGAAGAACATATTTCACATTGTAGTATTTGCCTGGTTGCTGCTTTTTTAAATCTTTCATTTTTTTCTTCAAAACCATCTATTTCTCTTTTTAATCCTCTAATCCAGTTATCATATAAGTTAGCAATAATATTTAAATTTAAGATGACCTCATCCTTACTTAATTGGGAATAATCACTCAAGTTTTTCATTGAAAGTATTTTTTCAGATTCCTCTTTACTTAATTCTTCAATATCAAAGCTTATCCCCTTTACAATATAAGTTGGTAAATATGTAGTACTTAATTCTCCTAATCCAGTTGAGTCATTAACATTCTCCATTACAGAAATGCCATGTCCTATTGCATAATTCTTTTTTTTACTATAAAGAAGTTCTAATGATTGTTCCTCTTCATCTAAATCATTATTAAAATCAACAATTGAATTATTTCTATTTTCTACAAAAATCATACCTTGATTATCTTTACTTAATATTCTAATTTCTGGTTGAAAAATAGATTTTAAATCTCTACCATAACCATTACATTCTTCATTATTAACTAATACTACAGTATAGCTTCTAACATCATTCTTATATTCTTTAGTATAAATTGAAATTTGTAAATTCAATTCAATTTTTTCCTTATTACTTGCTAAAAATTCTTTAGGTAATTCATCATAAGTTGTATAATTACCATTTAATTTTATTCTTACTATTTCAGGAATATTTAATGGTTCTCTAACATGCCCTTCACTTTCATATTTTTCACCTTTAACTTGCCTAGCTAACGCATATAAAACTGTTATAAAACTTTTATATTCAAAATCATCTTTAAATCTTTTATTATCCTTATATTCTTTTATAATTTTATATGTTAAATTTTGCTTTAACTTTAAACATTTATCTTCTCGATAAACATATTCTTTTAGTTCGTTCTCTTTAAAATAATCTTCTCCCTCATATAAAACACAACACTCTTTTAATGTACTTTTCCTATATTTAGCTCCCTTTATTCTTATAAATAATTCTTTAATATCCCCTTTAGCAAAAAAAGTAAGTCCCATTGATGAAGGTTTCATTTCGTTTGACATACTTATCTTTGCTTCAAAATTTTGACTTTCAATATTTGCTCTTATATATTCACTTTTATACTTAGCTTCAATTTCTTCTTTAACTACATCTAACTCTTCTTGTTCTTCCTTATAGTTATTACTATTATTCTCAAAATCAATGGTACTATCTACGTCTTGTCCCATAACAGTTTTTTGTGGAAACAATATTCCCGTTGAATATCTTGTAATAGGTGGATCAGTTATCAATTCATGTTCTATATCGCCACCAATGTCTTCCGAACCTGGTCCTAATAATTCTTTTTTTACATTTTCATAAATTAATTTTCTTGCTTTTTCACATTCTTGTGTAAATTCATTACTCACAAATACTCCCCCTTTATTTATTAATTTCTATCAAAGAATTTGCCTTAATGTATGCCATGTCTTCTGATATATTTTCTATACCTTCAATCTCAACTATATTTGCATATTCATTTAAGTTTCCAAAAACACTTCTTACAAGAGATTCAATTTGATTACTTTTTTTCATTGTATTTATTATTGAATCTTTTACTATGTTCTTAAAAGCCTTTTTAAATTGGGTTCTAAATCCTCTAATTATATTATTAGATTCATAGATTTTGTTCCAATTCTCTATCATCTTTTTATCTCCAGTAATTTTTCCTATGACTTTATAAAATTCTTCTTCTCTAGGACCAATAATTCCATCAGAGGTTAACCATTGTCTAACTGCTACAGATGTTTTATTTATTTTAAAAATTCTTAATTCATTTGTTATAGACATATAATCCATATTATATCTATCCATATATTTTTTTAGAATTTCCTTCCAATATATCATGTTTCCATAATGATTTTTGTATATTTCTTTAAAAATTTCTGAATTTATTATTTTCTCAAAAAGCAATTCCAAATCACTATCTGATTTTTCATCTATAAATATAATTTTTTCTCCAATTTTTAGTACATCTATACTTTTTTCTATTGCGTTTCCTTCTTTATCAATGCATAATGCAATATAATTTTTTGTTAGATAACAGTAATTTTTATTAGTAAATATTATCTTCTTTTTTACCATACTTAAACCTTGATTACCAATACTAGTTATATTTTTAATATTATCATTGCCAATTTTAAATAATGAATTTATATTATATTCATGCTCGGGATTATAATCTTCCTTAGTATTATTTTTAATATATTCTTCTATTAAAGTCTCATCATCTTCTATTTCTTCATTTTCTTTAATAAATTTATCCGCTACCTCAATGTCAATATCATCCGGTTCTTTTATATCTTTTGTGAGTAAATAATTATTATTTACTTGAATCTCATCTATATAATCAACTTTATTAAAATTATTCATATTGTCATTTTGTAATAAATTATTTTCTAAAATTTTACTTATTGATTGATTAAAATATTTAGCTTTCGAATTATATTCTATTGCATTTGAAGCATATAAAATATTACAAGTATTATTATTCTGACAATATGGAATTTGATATTTTTTAGATTTATCATAAAAAGAGGCAAATATTAAATTTTTATTTTTCAGATTTGAATCTACTTTATCTATAGTTATAACTTCTCTTTTTCCTAATCCAACTTCTTTATTTAGAAATTCTTCTTCAATGCTATTGCTGCATACTATACTTGATTTATGATTAGAATTTTGTTTCAAATATTTTAGCTTTGGATTATCAAAATATAATCTTTTATATAATTCTTCTATTCTATCAACAATTGGCTTTAAAAAATTCACATTGATAATATATAAACTATTCTTATCTAAAATCTCATTTAAACTGTTAACATATTTATAAAAACAAAACTTCTCCTTATCAAATTCTTCATACTTTTTAATTGGAAATATTATATTTTGCAATAATTTATATATTTTAAATCCCAGTCTTATAAAGTTCTCTTTATCAATAATTCTTTCCTTAGAATTTATTAATTTAATAATATCTTTTCGTATTTGTAATATTATTGAATTTGTAGTTGTATCATCTATTACTACATTACTTACTAAAGTTTCCAAACAATCATTTATTTCATCCTGATCATTCACGTACATTTTTGATCTCTTTTTAATTCTATCTATTAAAATACTTTTATTCCATGAATAAACATCTATATCGTAATCTAAAATTTTACTCACCTTATTTATATTATCAAAAGAATTATAGAGAATTAAATTCTCCAGCTTCTTACGTGATAGTCTACTCATTATATTATCAAATACACCACCTAAATAATTTTTATATGTATCTTCACCTAGTAATATTAATGTTTTACAATTTTTATTATTAATTAATAATTCCTTTGCAATATCCAATCTAGATGTAAATATAAGAAGCTCTCTTTCCTTACGTTTATTTCCTTTTAAATCGGTTCCATTGTCAACATCACTATAATATTTGCATGGAAATACTTGAGTAAAATCATACTTCACATTATCTATTTCTAATTTTATATTGGATATTAATTTCTCCATATATTTCTTACTTTCAAAAACTATAATCATTTGATCCTCTATTAACCTTTGAGAATTTTCTGATTCTATCCCTAACATTCTGTCAATTAATATATTTCCACTATCCACTTTTTTTGAATTATTATTTGACATTGTGTTTAATGTAGTTGAATCGCCAAAATATAAAGATAATTTATATTCATCACTTATATTTATCCATGTAATATTATTACTGTATTTAATTTTATTTTTTATAGTATCTGCGTATCTCAATTTTATTTTTTCTTGCCCGTTTACTACATCTATTCCTAGATACTCTACTTTTTTATCTTTGTAACATACAATATCTCCCATTTCTAATTGATCCAATATACTTTTATTGTTTTTCAAATTTTTTAAATAAGTATTAATAGCTATTATTATTATTATATAACTTTCTATTCTTTCTTTATCTAACGTTATTAATAGATTCCCCTTATAATCTTTTTTTAACATCCTCTGTAATTCTTTTATAATTTCATTCAAATACCCATTTAATTTTATATGTTTATTTTCAATTAAAACTTTACCCTTTAACGCTTTATATATATCCATAGTTACATCTTCCTATCTTAATTAAATATTAGTACAATAACTTGCATACTTTTCTTTATTTTACCATATTATTCATGTAATTTTTGCTTCAATATAATAATCTCAATAAAAAATATATTTCGTGGCAAAAAGTCTAATAAAAAAAGGTAATAAACATAAAATCCATTGTTTACTGCCTTCTTAATTAATCTTATAAAATCACTCTATCCAAGCACCACTCTCATCATCTTGCAACTTCCATCTAAGTAATACCAAAATCCATCACTACTGTCATGATACCAAGCATCCTCCAAAGCATAACCCATAGAATCAAAGATATACCACTCACCATCTATCTCTTTCCAACCATTATTAGATGTATAATAATATTTATTTTTATCGTCTGTACACCACCACCATCCAACTTCATTTCTATTCCAACCCAACTTCCAAACAATATTATTAGAATCTTCAGCTCCAACTAACCCATTAACAACAGCCCTTGCAATTACCTCTACATTATAAATATCAGCATCAGAACTATCTGCAAATAAACATTCAACTAAAATTGCTGGCATATTGGTTCTATTAAGTACAATAAGACTTCGTGTCTTTACCCCTCTATTAGTTAAATTCAGAGTATTAGCCAAACCATTACTTATCTTAGCAGCATATTGATTAGCCATCTCTGATTTCCCAGTAACACAAACTTCTGGACCACTACCACCCCCAGCATTAATATGAATCTCAACATATAATTCTACCTGTAAAGTTTTTGCTATTTCATTTGCTTGGTTAACCCTAAGAAAGCAGTCTTCACAATTATAACTATTCCCATCATCCACCCTCAGTAAATTAACCCCATGCCCATTTTCCTGTAAGTATTCTGCAACCAAATCTCCAATCGCCCTAGTGCAATCACTTTCATCAAGTCTTGCAACTACACCACATCCTTTGTTTCTACTAGCAGTATGACCTACAGCTATTATAAAATTACTCATTTTTCATACCCTCCTCTAACTTTCTTACTTTTTCATATAAGATATACACATCTAACAAAAGCAGCTTTGCTGCAATTAAGAACTTCTAATAAAAAAATCCTATATCACAACTTAATTTTTCATTTCTATATAGGATATATGTGATTAATACATATATCCTATATATAGAGATTATTTTTTTATTGCCTACTACATATGTAAATAAAATAGAATTTAAGTAAATATACGAGATATCTGGAGGAAGTCTATATGAATTTTAAATACATTGAAGAATTAGTTACTAAGTGCAAAAATGGAGATATGCTTTCAAAAGAAAAATTAGCAGAGGAATTTAGACCTTTAATCTTTAATATTTCTAAAAGAACTTTTATTGATGGATATGAAATACATGATCTTCAAAATCAGTGTTACGAAACACTTTTTAAATGTGTTTCATTATATAATTTAGAAAAACATATATTCGTTGCTTATGCTACTAATGCTATTAAGAATAATATGAATGACTTGATTAAGAGGATTAGAACTAGAAACTCTACTGATGGAAATGCTGCTCTAAGTCTACATGATGATGTTGAAAAAGATTTACCTTCTCAGGATATTAGCTTAGAAGATTTATTTTGTGATGAATGTGATTATGATGATTTAAGATTGGCTATTAATAATTTAAATGAAGAGGAAAAGGAGCTTATTGATTTTATATTTTATAAAAATAACACAGTTCAAAATTATGCTTACTTTAAAAATATGTGCTATTCTACTGCTAATCTTAAAAAGAAAGTTACTTTAAAGAAAATTTTTGATTATATGGCTATGTTTTAATATAGTGTTGAAATATAGCCTAAAAAATTATAGGTGGGATTATCCCACCTATAATGCTCAATATGAATATTATGTATTAAGAGTTCTTCTTAATATAAATTCTTAAAGCTTTAATAAGCAGATATAAAACATATATACCTACACCAGCAACTACTAAATATAGTATTAACCCTATTGGTAACATATTTTTAATTCCCCCTTTAATAGTTCAATTTAAAATACTATTGTTAATTAAATTATAGCTTTATAGTGCTCTTATTATAACATAATTTACAAAATATCTCATACATTATACATAAAAAAATCCAAGGTTAATTAGTAACCTTAGATTTCTTTCTATTATATAAATTTTTAATAAATTGATAAAAAATATTTTATTATTTCCACAAATCTTTAGTCAATTTTTCAATTTCTTCTTTTCTATTTCTTGTGGCTATTTCGTCAATAGTGATTCCATTTTCAGTAACCAGTAGAACATCCTCTTCTTTAGCATCCTGAGAAATCTTATCTTTTTCAATATTTATCATACTTCCATCTTCTTTTTCACAAACTGCATAAATACCTTCAAACCTATCTATTATAAGCTTCATAATCTTCCTCCTACCTCATGTCATTAGACAATATTATTTCTAATTTTCTGGTGCTCTATACCCAGCTGCTTCTGCCTCTTTAGTAGTCTTAAACCACTCCACAACACTTGTAATTTTATCATAATATTTACTACCTGGAACATGATATATTTTTGATTTACTTCCTTTTATAAGACCATTTCCATTTGAATCTACATATTGATTATTACCTGAACTACTAGCTTGAGTATTTTCAGTTGAGGTTTGGTTGCTACTACTTGATGAACTACTGTTATTATCATTACTATTACTATTATTATTTTTACTAGTATTATTTGATGTAGAGGCTGGACTATTATAGCTGCCTTTATTACAATTAAAACTAATATTTTTTCCATCTGAAGTACAAATAATTGTTCCAGATTCATCAGTTCTATATACAGGTATCCCACTATTCTTCAACTTGTCCATTGTTTCTTTATGTGGATGTCCATAATCATTATCTTGTCCTACACTAATTACAGCATATTTAGGGCTTACTTTCTTTAAGAACTCATCAGAAGTTGATGAACTACTTCCATGATGACCTACCTTTAAAACATCAGTTTTAACATCAAATCCTTTATCAAGCATTTCTTTTTCACTTACAGATTCAGCATCACCATCAAACATAAATGTATTATTTCCAAAAGTCACTTTAATAACTATAGAATAATTATTTAAATCCTCATAAGAAGATGAATTCGGAGCTAATATCTTACAATCTGCTTCACCTAATTTAAAACTATCTCCTGGCACTGGTGTAGTAATTTGCATTCCTTTATTCTGTATAGCACTTACAACATCCTTAAAAGTCTTAGTGGTACTTGTAACTTTAGGCATATAGATATTTCCTATTTCAAAACTATTAATCACATAATCAAGACCACCTATATGATCCTCATGTGGATGAGTACCAACCACATAATCTAATTTTGTAACTCCTTGATTTGCTATATAATTTTTTACTGTTTCTGAATCTCCATTATTCCCTGCATCAATTAACATAGAGCTACTACCTTGTTGTATTAATATTGAATCAGCTTGCCCAACATCAATAAAATGTACTTTCAATTCATTATTAACAGAGACATTACTGTTATTTGAAGAACAACCCACAGAAAATATTATAAAGAACAATCCCAAAATAGTAGTTAAAATAATTTTCCCAGCTTTATTTAATTTATTATTTCTCCACGCAAACCACATTTTCTCATAGAACTTCATTTTAAAAACACCTTCTTTCAACAAATATATTTATATATTAATGTTTTACTACATTAGTCTATTGCCTTTAAGATAACAAAATTTTTAAATAAAAACAACTTGTTACTACTCAAAAAATAAAATAGCAAATTTGTATATTATAATTACTTATTGACAATAATTTCAATGGAAACATGATAACTTCTAATAAAAAGAGATAGTTTCCCCCCATACTATCTCTTTTTGTTATATTAAATATAATATTTTGCCCATGACCATAAAAGACAATACCATATTTGACTGTTCTGATGATATCCAAAAATTATTATTCAAATTTAAAACTACTAATAACCTTCGTAGTCTTCTCCAGATAATCCTTCACAATCTCATCAATGCCGTCACAAATACATTTCAAGCTACAGCCCTGACAATCTTTTATAATTCCCTCTTCTAATAAAGAACATCCTAGTTCATCATCTAAAGTAGAATTTTTAATAGCTAATGCTATCTGCTTTTTATCAAAGCTTTCATTTCCCTCAGCTACCATTTTAATTTCATTCTTAATCATTAAATCACTCTCCAAAATTTATTTACAGCTCAAAAGTTTTCAGCTGCTATTATGGATATATGTTTTAAACTCAAAAATCTCATTAAAATAACTAACTTTTCTATACCTATTACCCCTTAACCCGCATTTTTGACGCATATTCTTCAGAATATATATGGTTCACCATATATATGGTACAGAATAAATATGGTGAAGAATATTAGAATATACGTGCTTTAGTCATATATCCTAAGTGAGAATACTAAGTAAGGAGAAATATTTATGGCTAAGAGAAAAACACCTGAACCACCTAAAAATGATTTTGCGGCTGCTGAAGAGGACATTGATATATGTGGATTTAGTGATGAACCTATTATAACTGGAGAATGTATTGCATCTTTCTCCTTTGGTGATGATTCTGCTGATGAAAGTCATGAAGCAGCTCTTAATCTATCAAACAATAATATTGTTACTTCTGAATCAGCTTCTACTAAAACTATAGATTTTAATAATGCTACTAATAGTAATTCTAATGCTAATACTGATGATAATAATTCAAATACTTCTTCTACATTAACTCCTGAGGTAAAAACTCTTTCTAATAACAAAGATACCTTAACAGACAATAGAAAAGCACCTATAGTTAATGGATGTGCACCTCCTATTGGCGGAGAATATTTAGATGTTAAGAGAACTTATATGCTCAGAAACTCTACTGTTAGAAAACTAAATGAGCTTAAGAGTATTCACCCTGATTTAAATACTTATGTCAGCACATTAGTTGATCTAGCTATAGCTCATTATTATGAGCACATAGTTAATGAAGGTGATAAACAATAAAAACTATCTTCCTAGACTTTTTATATGTTAAATACAAGCTGTAACCATATATCCTTAGCAGGAGGTGATGAATTATGGAAGTAAATCAATTAATTAACTTGATAGTCGATAATGGTTTTCCAGTAGCTGTTGCAGCTTATTTGCTAATTCGCTTAGAGAAACAAATAATTGGTCTGTCAACTTCAATTAATAAGCTCAATACCATAATATCAACAAAACTTGGAGTTGTTATAGATAATGATACATCTAGTGATGATTCTCATAAAGTGGCATGAGGAAAGGCAATAAACATTAATTTTTCAATGTTTATTGCCTTTAATTTTGTTTATATTTTAGGTTCTGTTAGATTAACACTAAAACTAAGTAGTTCAATTTGAATTTAAATCGTATGTTAAGACACAAATATTGAAAATGGCGAATCACGACTTAAATGTCAAATTTGTACCCTACCTATCTAAAAATAGCGTCCCACTCTATTCATATATTTTATATACTCTTCACCAAATTTCTTGATACACCATCTTTCTTCTGAAAGAATAATCTAGTGCGATGATATTTGGAAAATTATTAATAACCCAAACAATATCCATGAATGTGTAAGCAATACACAGCCTAAGAAGTAAATGAAATATGCAATGTACATAGGGTTGCGGGATATTCGATATAACCCGTTTATATTTATCCCATTCATTTTAGCATTAGCATAATTTACTATAGATACCGCATATAGAGCAATTCCTAAAATATAGATTATCAGGCCGATATAGAACCAAACCGAGTCTGTTCTGATTTTGAGTTGTAATAAAAATAGCAGAATAAGGGCGGTCATAATTTGATAAATCCAGAAAGCTACTTTTTCTTTTCCCAATAATGGAGCAAAGAAACCTGCACGTTTAAGCCCCTCTTTACTTATTGCACTCAATATACCATACCTTATAAGTATAATTGGTATAACTGTCAAAAATGCATTCATTCTATCCCACCTTTTAAGTCTTTAATATACAATTGAAGTTTATTGCTACATTATTTATATTACTAATACCCCAAAATATGTAGACTTACATTTGCTTTTAAAAATGTATTCGTCAAGAAATGTACAATTAATTACTATCATGTACTACTTAACACTTTTAATAATTACTGGTTCAAATCTATATTTCTGTATAACATTAGGATATTTCACTTTATCTACTTCACTTAGAAACATATTAATAGGTCTTGCATATACCCCACACTCTCCATATAAAGCTTTGTATATAACCATTTTTTCTCCTGTTTCTGTATGCTCTGCTATATCTATAAGTAAATATAAGTCACCCTTAAAATGTCTAAATATTTTTCCTTTTAATGCTGTCAAATCTATATCTTGCATTTAATCACTCCTTTGTTAAAATAGAATATTATGCAACAACTAATTTAATAATTAAAAATATTAATAACACCCATACTAAAATAATTGGAATAGCAAAATACCATTTTTTAGGTTTTCCGTCACTCCATAAGTTTTCTGCTTCAAATCTACACTGCATAAATATTTCTTCTGGTATAAATTTTATTGTTATTGCTATAAGTATTTGGACTAAAATTATGTCATCTAATAAACCTATTACTGGTATAAAATCAGGTATAAAGTCAATAGGTGACAAGACATATCCAATTGCAATTCCTGCAAAAATCTTTGCTATTACTGGTGTTTCTTTTTTATTCAAAGCAATAAATAAAGCAGGTATATCTGATTTTAATTTTTTTGCTCTATCTTTAAAATCCATTATTAATTTCCTCTCTTCATTGTACTACTTTTATTTCGCACTCATTTACTATTCTGCATGATTCCATACACCTATTATATTATAATTGTATTTTTTCACAAGTTTTTCATATACCTTTATTGATACTATTGTCTAACAAATCCATATTTTTAAAATGATGATATTAATATACTTCAAGCAATAGAAACTGTACGAATAAAAGAACATACCACAATAAAGTTTATATCCTCGCATATATTTATTTCTGCTTGAACTAATTAATATCTTTTAATTATGCTCGCTACTCTCGTAAGTTAATGTTCCTCTCATCCTAACTGCATCCTCCAACTTATCATCTAAACCCAAAGTCCAGAAACAATCAATATGCAATACCAGAAGCTTAAGCTCCTGGCATTACATTGATACTTTCTTCTATTAATTCTCTAAGTGCTCAGGCAGGATTA
>Ga0183100_1000562_pt1 | contig 27408 bp, 43 predicted proteins | sample Biomet2_FD_127789 | JGI IMG/M metagenome (GOLD analysis project Ga0183100, IMG submission 127789) | Microbial communities from bioreactor (seeded with anoxic lake sediment) at LBNL, California, USA - Biofuel metagenome 2 | ecosystem: Engineered > Bioreactor > Anaerobic > Unclassified ...
AAATTTGTAACGAATAGACAAGTTGGCGATGTGACAAAGAAAATACAAGCCGCTTTCAAAAATTTTATTGCCAAAGAATGTCCTAAGAAATAGGTAAAATATGGAAAATAGAGTGAGAATGTTAGTAAGAGGAGCGCTGCTTTTAGCATTGGCTGTAGTAGTGCAGCAATTGCGCCTAATATTGCCGTTGCCAACGCTTATTACGACTTTGCTTATTGGTACAGTAGTAAATGCTGCTCTTGTCCTAGCGGCACGCTTTACAGGCTTATTTACGGCTGTGGCAATGTGCCTTGCCTTGCCCATTATAGCGTTTCTGCAGGGGCAGCTGCCTCTAGTATTTTTGATTCCCATTGTGTTTATAGGTAACTTTATTTTGGTTATTTTGTGTAATAAATGGTGGGTTACGCCTGTTTTGCTAATTGCACCCATAGCAAAGACCTCGGCAATGTATCTTGGCGCGGTAGTGCTATTTAAGATTTTTGCTGTAAATACACCCATGGCGAAATTTATCTTAATTGCCATGAGTTGGCCACAGTTAGTAACCGCTTTTTTAGGGATTTTATTGGCAAGATTTTTGGAAAAAAGATTATCACTATAAAATGTCTAAAGATAGCCAAAATATCTTGACAATATAACCTATGAATGGTATCATATCTATTGTTCGCACGAACAATTCCCATCATGCCGAAGTGGCGGAATTGGCAGACGCACTTGACTCAAAATCAAGCGCCTACAAGCGTGCCGGTTCGAGTCCGGCCTTCGGCACCACAAAGTCTAGAGCACCCTTTCGGGTGCTCTTATTTTTTTTGACAACATAAAATCAAGCGTCATTTGACAACACTTTGACTACATCATAAAATTTCCGATATTTTTTTAGCAGCCATTGTGTCTAAATCAGAGGTTACATGTGAATAGGTATCCATGGTCTGTTGGAACGAAGAATGACCTAGGCGTTCTTGTACAATCTTAAAATGGACACCGGCTTTTAATAGTAAAGTTGCGTGAGTATGCCGGAGTGAATGAAAGGTGAACCCATCAGGAAGGTTTGCTTTTATTTTGTACTTCTGTGCTAACCTAGAAAGGTAATCAGGATTACGAGGTTCGCCGTTAGGACCAGGAAAAAGCAAATCGTTATCAATATAGTTAGGACTGGTCATTTTTCGCTTTAAAACCAAAATACGTTGTTTCTTTATCCGTGCTAACAGAATATCATCTATTGCTATACTGCGTTTACTTGATTTGTTTTTTGTTGTAGGTGATAGTACAACCTTAGTTCCTTCTCTTATAACAGTACGGTCTATGGTAATAGTCTTAACACTACTGTTTTTTGGCGGTAAATAAAGGCCAAGTAATTCTGATCTTCGCACTCCAGTAGATAAGGCGACATAAAAGATATTGTAATCTTCTTCATCATCAACTGATGCTAACAGTCTTTTGACTTCTTCAGACGTAAGGGCTACAATTTCATGGGTTCTTTCTTTTTTAGGCTTTTTTATTTTGTCCATTGGGTTTTTAACTAGCAAATCATCGTTAACAGCAAGTTTTAAAGAAGCTTTAAGCAGGGTATATATATATTCTACGGTTCTAGCGGATAGACCACTTTCTAGTTTGCGATTGATAAAGTCACGTAGCAGTGGAGCTGACATCTGTGCAATAGTATAGGTGCCGAGTTCGCGCAGGTGTTTATTAACTATTATTATATAGTTAATGTATGTTGATACTGAAATTGTATGTTGTATGGCATCTAGCCAAGCATCTAGCCACTCATCAAAAAGGATATCAGAATTATACACTTTTTCTTTTTGCTCAGATTCAAATTCTTCTAGTTTGATTTTTGCTTTTGCTTCGCTGCTACCGTAAAAGAATTTGCGTTTACCGTTAAACATCTTGGTAATACACACACGGCCGTCAGTACGTTTCTTTAATTTTGGCATAAAAATCACTCCTTTTATGTGATATAATAAAAGGGCAGACTTGTGCCCTTAATCGTGGACTAGCTTTGCACAGACCGTTCGGCGTTGGCGCGCTGAGCGGTCATTTTTATAAATTACTAGTATCTATTATGCTTAATTCGTCTAATGCTTTATTTAATGCGTCACTATAAGTGTCATCAAAAGAAGGTCGTATATTCAGAAATGACCAATCGCGACCATCTTTTACTACTCGGTCCGCAAAGGTGTATTCACCAGTTGCAACATTCATAAGACGGATATCACATGTTATTGTTACTATTAAATCTGTTGAAAGTATCTTTTGAGCACTTCGGGGAATGTCATTATCAACAAGCAAAAATAAAACATAATCAGCACCAAGTCGTTTGCCTATTGTCTGCACATCAGTCATTTTAAGCACATTTAGTATGTTGTGTTCCTCACGATAAATTCTTTTTTGCGTTTGTGAAACACTAAATGGGAAAACATCAAATTTCGGTAGCTTAAATATTTTGGCAACTTTTTCAGGAACGACTTTATAAAAAATTTTATTGTTAGCAGTAGTAAACGGAGCTTCTAATAAAACAGCAATTTTTTTTACTTCCTCGGTAAACATAGCAGCACTTTTATCATCTTTCATTGTAAATAACACTCCTTTTTATTTGTGCCGGAGGAACTCCAGCTCATTAACATTTACAACATCATTCAAATCGTTCCTATGGAGAAGCTAATGTTTGTAGGTATGTATGTATCTCTATTCGCTTCATAAATCGTGCGTGAATTGAGTATGCATATAGGTTCATTATCTATAAATTTTTCTACGTCCTTGATATTTTCAGGTTGTAGTTTTCTAGAGGCTTCAAAAAGAACTCCATGCTTGTCATACATTTATTGGGTAGTTTTAACTGTTTCTGAATCAAGGTACCACCATGAAGCAGTAGTTTATTTGTATTTTGCATCATTAACAACAATACGGAAGTTAGTCATGCTTGGATTTAACTTTGCCATACTTGAAAAAATCTTTCGTTCTTGAGGCTTTATTTCCTCTGGTATTGGGATATTTTGGCTATCAATAACATTACCTTTTTTATCAAGGGCTTCATATCGCAAAGTAATAAATTGCAAAGATCGGTCGTTTGAAACATTTTTTATGCTGCCATCGATATTGACATATCTACCTGATGGTGTTGTTTCTGCGTGAGGGTTTATTATTAATACGTCGGCTAATGGGTTGGCCTTATATTTTTTAGGAGTAGACTTACCGGAAGATTTTCCACCGGAGAGCATAGTTATCATTGCTGTAAATAAAGCTGCTAAAACAATAAAAGCTACGACTTTGCCAGCATTAGATGGTTTTTTGTTTGGCGGTGATTTCTTGGTTTCGGACGGTTGTTCTTTGACTGGTGAGATTTCTTTTTGTTTTACACCACATTCTGGGCAGAAGGCACTGTCATCCGCTATTTCAGCACCACATTTGCTACAAAACATTATGCACCAACTTTCTGTCGTCTTCGGACGTTTTTTATTTATGCCTAATAACTTCTAAAAAATGGATGTTATAGGTGAAAAGCAGTTAAAATATTAATGGAAATTAATTCCATGATTATATAAATTTTCCTCTCAATTCAACAACCTTTCCTAAAATGGTAACAGGCAATTTTTTAATATCTTCACATGTATAAAAATGAGTAGGATAAACAGCTGGATTAAAAGCTTGCAGCATAATACCGTCAGGTCGCACTATAACTTGTTTTAGGGTAGCTTCCTCGCCATTTATTAGAACAATAGCTAAACTGCCACTATCTACTGACGGCTGCTTACGAACTATAACAACGTCATTTTCACAAATACGCGGTGTCATTGAATTCCCTTTTATTTGTAAGGCAAAAAAATCACCAGTAGCCGCTAATTCAGCGGCTATTTCTTCATAATCAATAACATCTGTTACAGCCTCAACAGGAATTCCAGCGACAACGCGACCAAGAACTGGAATTTCAACTGCTTTTGAATTATTGTTTTCTTTGTTTTGTTCCCATGATATTGATACCGGCTGGTCACCATCAAGCAAACTAAGTAAATCATTTAAGTCAATAGACATACTGCTAGAAATTTTTTTTAAAGTTTCCAATGATGGTATAATTGGTTTTTTAGATTGAGGATTTTCATTTTTTTCTAACATGGAAATATAACCTTTGCTTAGTTTACACATTTCAGCGAAGGAATCCATGCTAAGACCGTGCGTTGCTCTATAAGAAGATATAATTTCAGCTAAAGTCATTTTATTTTACCTCTCCTAAATGTTGTTGTTTAGTTTATTGTACAAAATTAAATAGGAAAATACAACATTTTTGTTTAATATACTTGACACCTCAAGTTTAATGTATTAAACTTGAGAAAAATAATGGAGGTGGTGACAATATGGTTTTTAAAATTAAAGAATTTAGAGAAGAAAAAAACTGGACACAAGAAAAACTTTCAGAGGAATCAGGTGTTTCGCGAACCATAATAGCAGGATTAGAAAGTGATGCTATTAAAGTAACTACGACATCAACATTGCTAAAATTATCAAAAGCTTTAAAAAAACCGGTTAATGAAATTTTTTTTGCAAATAAAGTTTAATATATTAAACAAAAGGGCAGAATGGAGGTTTAACATGGATGTGCCATTATCAGAACGCATTACAGTAACTATTGCCGATGCTTGTAAACTGACAAGCATTGGTCGGAAACAGCTTTGTGATTGGATAAAGGATGATATAAATTTTCCTAGTTTTAAGGTTGGCAGCAAAACCATGATAGCGGTAGAACCATTACGTCAATATATCGCAAATAAGGCAAAAATACGTATTGGTGAACCGATTCACAATGAAAGAATTGCCGCTATTTATGCTAGGCGAGAGGCTAGAGTGGTTCAATCTAAAGAAAGGATGGCTGATGTTAATGGTAAAAGAACAGCGCTCGAAATGCGGTAGAGAATTAATAATACTTGCGTTTATAGCAGTGGTGCTTATGGGGTGTATGCAGCAACCTAAAACTATGTATACCAATAAGGAAGTAGTAACAGTTCATTTGGGAGATACAGTGTGGGGGATTGCTAGCAGGTATTGTGGAGACGTATATATGTTGGAATACCTAGAAGAGCTGAAGTCATTGCCGGAAAACAAAAAAGTTTTAAAGCCAAATAGGCCACTGCAGCCGGGAGATAAGCTGACTGTATCAATATATATAAAATAGAAATGTAAAAGTAAATGAAAACAAAATGTTCTGTAAGAGAATTTGAAGAACTTATAGAAACTCAAAAAAACATCCAGCATGTTTCAACTGGATGTGGATAGTAATATATACGCAAAAATAATGCTAATATTTCATGAAATTAACATTGTTTATTAGATTCCGTTACTCCATAAGAAAATCCTAATATCTGATCTGTAAACACGTTCAGGATACTAAAAGTGAGCTTCTGATTGGGATTAGAAAATGGCATAATGACAGCATTTTTCAACGGAATATAACAAGTATTATTCACGACAAAAGTGTTTTTATTTTCATCGTTTTTAAGAGACTTGTAAAGACCTTTTTTAAAATTTGTATTTATAATTAAACCTACGTCTAAAGTTTCATCATCGCTGTCTTGAATTATAACTTCACCAATAATTTCAGCAGATGATGTTAAAATCGCTATTTTTGTGTCTTTATCAAGGCTGAATTTATCACTTTTTTTTAAAATATCTATTACACCGGCAATAGCAAAAATATTTTCTGCCTTCATATCTATTCGATTTTTGATATAACTTGGAGCATCGTCTAAACTTGGAGCATCGTCTAAACTTGGAGCATCGTCTAAACTTGGAGCATTATCTAAACTTGGAGCATCGTCTAAACTTGGAGCATCATCTAAACTTGGAGCATCGTCTAAACTTGGAGCATCATCTAAACTTGGAGCATCGTCTAAACTTGGAGCATCGTCTAAACTTGGAGCATCATCTAAACTTGGAGCATCATCTAAACTTGGAGCATCGTCTAAACTTGGAGCATCGTCTAAACTTGGAGCATTATCTAAACTTGGTATATCGTTTACTTTATTCAAAATAATCACCTCATTCTATTTTGATGTTCTTGCAGTAATAGTGGGTTTAGACAAAATGTAAAACATTTTAACTTTATTTCTTTTTAGCTTGTGATAATGCACTGGCAGCTACAGCTTTACTAGTCTTACTAGCATGGCTATTTTGTAGTATTTTGCCGGCCTTGCTTGCAACTGTTTTTGATGTTTGGCGTTTATTAATCATATTATTCACCTCCAGTCTGTCCAAGGATATGTAGCAGTATTTTAGAATGGCAGCACATGTTGTACGAACCTATGTTCACATCACTACATATAGATGATACTGCAAGAAATGGAGGAAGTCAAATGACTATAAACTTGCAAAAAGTTAGAGATGAAAAAGGGGTTAGCAGGTATAAATTAGCAAAGGATACAGGTATAACTTACAAATCGCTTTGGAAAATTGAAAATGGTGGAGATGCTAAGATATCAACTTTAATGGTAATAGCAAATGTCCTTAAATGTAGTGTAAAAGATTTTTTTGATTAATGAAAGGGGTGGCTAATTTGGCGGCATATAACACGTGTGAAAAATGTGGTGCGCATTTAGATCCTGGCGAAAAATGCGACTGTGAATATCGCAAGGCCCTAGATATCGTATCAGGAGAACACAGAAAACCTGTGTTTCATACGCTAAAAATACAAAAAAAGTTCTTTAACGATATAGTACGAGGATATAAAAAATTTGAGTTACGGCGCTTTGACAGAGATTTTAAAGTAGGCGACAAAATATTTCTATCAGTTTATGAAAACGATGAATGTAAAAACGTAGGGATAATAGTGAGAATAATTTATATCCTTTCCAATTGTCCACAGTTTGGATTGCATGAAGATTATTGTATTTTAGGGATTGAGGTGGAGAAATGAGCATAGTAGTTAATTACTTTACTTGCCAGCAACCTATAAAGGTTGACTATCGTATTTATGAAGATGACTTGGACAAGTCGCTTATCACTGTGGTTACAAAAAGTGTACAGCCACATCCGGATTTTCAAAAAGCCTGTTTAGCCGTTTACGAGATGATTCGCAGGTTTTGTGAATTTGATAAGTTAACAGAAAATCTAATAGGAGACTTGAATATTTATGAAGCTGAGGGTGAGCAATCATTAAAAGTAGTGGAAAGTAACGCTGAGTGGAACAAGTTAATAGTACCGCAAAAAATATCATTTCCAACTTCAGATAAAAAGGGTACAGGAATAAAGATAAATTTCATATTCAAAGTAACAGATTTTGGCGGCGAAATAAAAATGGTAACACCAACATATTGGGATGCAGATTTAACACCAGACGAAAAGGTCCAAATAGAAGTAATGAAGCAAGAAGCATTTGCCTATGCGCACAAAAACAAACAGGCACAAACAGAGCTTGAATTTAGTAAAGTACAGGATTTGGACCAGGGAGCTGATTAAATGGGATGGTATTTTTTGGCCATTTGCATTCTGCATCCTAGGGAACTAGAAATGGCACAAGCTGAAAGGCTTTTTTATACAGGCAATATTAATGGATTCTTGCCTAAACATAGACTGAAAAAGATTGACTATGATTTAGAAGTTCCAAAATGGGCAAAACAAAAAGCTGCAGGAGCGACTTATCAGCAAATAGCAAATGCTGCAGGGGTTAGCGACAATACGGTTTATAGAAAGCTTCGCAATATAGGTTCTCTTAAATCAAAAGACAATCACGGAACTTTTTATCCTTCTAAAATAAAAAATGCATAGTAAAAAGGAGCAAAACAAGATGAAAACAATATATTTTTCACACCCATATGGTGGAAAGGCAAAGAACGTACAGCTGGCGGCAGAAAAACTAAATGCATTGCATAAAATGAATCCGGGAATTTGTTATGTGTCACCACTTCATGCACTTGCCTTTATGCCATATAACGATGGTAACTATAGCAAAGGCTTGTCCTACTGTTTGGCATTATTAAAATGTTGTGACGAAATATTAGTAGGTTCTAGAGACTGGGAGGAGAGCAAAGGCTGTTGTGCAGAGGTTGCCTATGCTTATGCTGAGGGAATACCGGTGAAGTTTGTATGATACCCAAAAAAATAACAGTCAAGCTAAGCGGGAAAAAGCTGAAAGAATTAAATGATCGCATAGCTGAAAGAGAAAATAATTTGTGCGCATTATGTGGTGCTTATGTAGACCAAGGAATGAAAGCGCACCATGAACCACAAGGGGCACTGAAAAGTGACGAAGAAAGCAAAATGATACTTTTGTGTCTCATGTGTCACTATAAACGGCATAATACATCGTCGGGAGAAGAAATAAAGGCAAAGTGTAAGGCGTATTTATCTAATTTAGAAGAAGGGGTTCAAAATGAATAAAATTCAATTAACTGGTTGGCTAACGGATAATCCGGATGTAAGGGCTACACGCAGCGGTAAGATGGTTGCTGATTTCACAATCGCTGTGCCGCGTATAACCAAGGATGCGCAGGGGAGAAGAGAAAAAGATTACATTAAATGTATCGTATGGGGACAGGCAGCAGACTATGCTTCAAAGTATCTGAAGAACAGGCAGCTTATCGGGGTATCAGGCAGGTTACAGATGCGTAGATATGAAGCAGATAATGGCAAAGTGCAGTATTTTACGGAAGTTGTTGTTGATCAATTAGAACCTCTGAGCAAGGCTCCTGCTTTAGAAGAATCGCAGGAAGAGACAATGGGGGCCTTCGGTGAGGAAATACCTTTTTAACTGGTTTGAAATAGAAATACTATAAATCGTCAAGCGTGGAGTGCTATTCTGCGTTTGGCGTTGTTTTGCAGAGGAAATAAACGCGTTTTCCTTCATTAAATAACGATTACAGCCAAGGGACTTGTCCCTTGTAGGCTTGTTACTATATATTAACTTGATGACCGGGAGAGATAAAAATGTATAAAAAGAAAACTTATATCTGTGGGCAAACGATTGAAGTAGAAAAAATATATACATGCCATTGTCACTCAAAAAACATTCACCGGTCAAAAAGAATAAATAAAACTAATGCGTTTGTGGAAAAACAAAATGCTAAAAATGCTTTTAAGAAATATCGCAGATTAGTTAATGCTAATTTTGAGCCTGCTGATTATCATATTGTTTTGCATTATGATAAATATCATAAAACTTTGGATGCCGAAATAGCTAAGAAAGATTTACAGAAATTTTTAAGAAGGTTAAGAACTATTCTAAAAAAACGTGGTAGAGAATTAAAATACGTTTGTGTTACTGAATACGGCGAAAGATCTATCCATTACCATTTGATTATAAAAAATAATATAGAGCAAGATATTATAGCAATAGCATGGGAATGCGGCAGCACAAACTTCAGGCCGCTCAAACAAAACGGAGATTATAGTGAATTAGCCAGCTATCACATGAAGCAGGTAGAAGATAATCGCAGAGCAGGCAGAGGCGTGTTTGCCAAACGTTGGACCCAATCAAGCAATCTTATTATTCCAGAAGCTGTAGTTGAGATAGTCAAGGCTGATTCTTGGCGTCAAGATCCTGTTGTACCAGCTGGATATATTTTAGTTCAAGACAGCTTGAGAGTTGGTGTATCTGAAATTACAGGATATCCATATCAGTATTACAGATTAGCAGCAATTCCTAAATTTAAAAATGTAAAAAGAAAAAGAAAGGAGCGTGACCATGGAAGCACTAGAGGAAAAGGTTATAAGTGATTTAAATCATTATTTGTTTTATGAAGATGCGATTAGGTATGCAGTTGGTGTTGCACGTTTGGAACAGGGCGCAGCACGTGGCGGTACTGTCGGTGGCAGCGGGCATGCCTTTATTAGTGACCCTACAGCATTGTTAGCAATGAAGCATACAGCTCCGCTTAAAAGTATTAAGATAGTTACTCAGGTTCATGGAGAAGAAACTATATGTAATCCGGAAGCATGGCTTAGAGTAATGGACAAGCTTTATCAGTTGTATGAATATCAGATGGCTGGCAAATGTATGCGCCAACGTTATATAAAACATGAGAGACCTATGCGAATAATGATACGCATGGGTATTAGTCAGCGCACATATTACTACTGGAAAGATGAATTCATAAGAGACTTTGCAATGCTGGCAATACAGGAGAAGCTGATAGAGCCTAGGACTATTGTCAAAAGATAATATAAAAAAAGTGTTGCACTTTTTCTGTGTTTCCTCATGGTAAAATACTAGTGTCAGAATTATATAGTACAAGTTAATAAGCTTATTTCCTCCTTAAATGGGGCGTGTGAATCATTGCACGCTCTATTTTATTTACCTTGTGGAAGAGCTGATTATTATTGTCACACTAATAGGAAATAGGAGATAAGTCATATGGCACAAGATTTTGCTTTAGCGTTTTATCACAGTAAAGCGTGGCTTGAGTGCCGAGCAGGATATATTAATTCAGTGCTTGGACTATGTGAACACTGCCATAAGCAAGGCCTTATAGTGCATCACATAGTTAAGCTAACACCTGAGAACATAAACAATCCAAACATAACGCTTGATTGGAGTAACCTTATGTATCTTTGCCTTGATTGCCATAATGCAATTCATGCAGATAGATTAAGCACAAAAGAAAATTATTATTTTGATGAGAAAGGAAATTTATGCTATGCCCCCCTTAAAAAATAGTGGTGTGTCCGTAAAAGCAGTACCGCGCTTATACCTTCGAAAAATACACAAGGCGCGCGCAAGGGGGGGTGGTCATGGAGGTGAGGTAATGCCCATAGAAAAAACAGTAAAAAAAATAAAGACTTCTAATAATGCCGCAAAAAATTTGCCAGTAAAAAAATCGGTTACCAAGAAATCCGCAAAGTTGGAAAAAGATGTGCGTATTGATAAGGAACGGCGCAGACTTACGACTATTTTTACAAAAATTGAGCAAAATACCAAAAAAGTGACGGTTGAACTAATAAAAAACGCTGCTTTTTTGGCAATAATACTGCAAGATTTGCAAGAATCAATCAAAAAAACAGGTACTATGACTAAATATAGAAATAGTGCCACGCAATATGGCCAACGGATAAATCCTGATGTCCAAGCCTATAATTTAATGGTTAAAAACTACACTGCCACCATAAAACAGTTGACGGACTTTCTCCCAAAGGATGAAGTAAATAAAGTTAAAAAGGATACTGCGGTTGAAAACTTCATCAACTCAAGAGATTAATCCGGTTAGGGAATACTGGCAACAGATTCAAGGCGGGCTTGTAGTTTCAAAGAAAATTCGTGCCATATATAAAAAGCTTGTGCAGGACATGGACAATCCTGAGTGCATTTGGGAATACAACGAGCGCCGTGCGAATCACGCTATTTTATTTATTGAAACCTATTGCAGACACTCCAAAGGCAAACAGGGCGGCAAGCCGTTCATTTTAGAACTATGGCAAAAAGCGGCTATTGCGGCAACCTTTGGCTTTGTTCATAAGATAGATAAGGTGCGAAGGTTTCTTGAGGTAATCTTAGACGTTGCTAGAAAAAATGGGAAATCCACATTGGCGGCGGCTGTAGGTATTTATTTAATGATTGCCGATGGTGAGGCAGGTGCGGAGATATATGCGGTGGCGACAAAGCGTGATCAGGCTAAAATAATTTGGCTGGAAGCAAAACGCATGATCAAGAAGTCACCGGAGCTTCGCACGATGATTAAGTGTTTGGTTGGCGAAATAGTTAGCGACTTTAACGATTCAAGTTTTAAACCATTGGGTTCAGATAGTGAAACATTAGATGGTCTTAATGTTCACGGTGGCATGCTTGATGAAATTCATGCATGGAAGGATAGAAATTTATATGACGTTGTAAAAGACGGTACTACTTCACGTGAACAACCGCTTATCTTTGTCACTACTACTGCCGGCACAGTTCGTGACGGTATTTACGACATAAAATATGAGGAAGCAGAGAGGGTTATAGCAGGTTATGAATCGGGTGAAGAAATCAATGAGCGCATGCTGCCTCTTTTCTATGAACTTGATTCAAGAGACGAATGGACTGATCCTAAATGTTGGCCAAAGGCAAACCCGGGGTTAGGAACTATAAAAAATACGAATCAGCTGGAAGCCAAAGTAAAGGCTGCTAAGCTGAATTTTTTATTGGTTAAAAATTTGCTCTGCAAAGATTTTAATATCAGGGAAACATCCACTGATGCATTTTTAAACTATGAACAGCTAAACAACGAAGCCAAGTTCGCAATAGAAAACCTGTTTCCAAGACCACGCTATGCCTTTGGTGGTGTAGACCTTTCAGAAACCACAGACTTAACTGCTGCGGTAATTCTATTCAAAACGGCTATTGATTCGCCTGTATATATATTGAGCCAGTTTTGGCTACCGGAAGACTTGTTGGAAAAACGGGCAAAAGAAGATAAGATTCCCTACGATATTTGGGTAAAGGCAGGATTAATGAGGACCACGCCGGGTAATAAGCTTCATCCTAAATTCATAACGCAGTGGATGGAAGAAGTGCAAAGCCAATATAACCTTTGCTTTTTAAATATCGGTTATGACGCTTGGGGTGCAAAATATTGGTTGGAAGAGATGTCCCAAACCTTTGGACCGGCAACTATGGAGCAGGTTATTCAGGGTAAGAAAACGCTTTCTCAGCCCATGAAAACACTCAAAGCTGACTTGGAAGCCAAAAAAATCATATATAACAATCATCCAATCTTGAAATGGAACATGGCTAATGTGAATGTGGATATAGACAAGAACGGTAATATCCAGCCAATAAAAGGTAGAAACCAAAGGTTAAGGATAGACGGCTTCGCAGCTCTTTTGAATGCGTATGTCGTTTATCAAAATCATATGGAAGAATATAACACGTGCTTATAAAAGGGGGAATGGAACTTGAGCATCTTTAACAAAGTAAAACGATTTTTTAATAAAAATCCTGCCGTTGTGCGCTATGAGCTTTTCAGGGACGTTGGCAGTGGGATTTATGCTTGGAACGGCAAATTGTTCAGGTCAGAGCTTTTGCGGTCAACATCAAGGCCTTTTGCCTCAGCAGTAAGCAAGCTGCAGGCCAAGCATTTAAGGATTACGGTAAAAGCCAATGAGGACGGTACCACAAAAACAGTCATACAAGAAAATCCTGATCTATATTTAAAAATCCTTCTAGAAGAGCCGAATCCCTTGATGTGTGCCCAGCAATTTCAGGAGAAAATTTCCTTTCAGTATTTCCTGAATAATAACGCCTTTATTTATATAAATCGGGATAGTAATGGTTACGCAATGGAACTTTACCCTATTGATGCCACAAGTGTTAATCCTGTTTGGGACACGCAAATGAATTTATTCTTACGCTTTTATATGGCTAATGGCAAGGTTTGTACCTATAGCTATGACGACATTATTCATTTGCGCAAAGACTTTGCTGACAACGATATATTTGGTTCAGATAACGCAAGAATTTTGCAACCGCTTATGGATGTTGTGGCGGCGACTGACCAAAGCGTTATTAATGCTATTAAAAATTCAGGGATTATAAAATGGCTTTTAAAGTTTAACCGCAACCGCACTCCGGAAGATTTGAAAAGTGATTCAAAAGCTTTTGCGAATAACTTTTTAAATACTACGGAATCAGGTGACGGTTCTGTAGGCGTTGCCGCTACGGATGCAAACAGCGAGGCAAAGCAGATAGATCCAAAAGATTATGTGCCAAACGCACTTATCATGAAGCAGAACACAGAGCGTGTTTATGCGTACTTTAACACTAATGCAAAGATTGTAAATTCAACATGGAATGAAGACGAATGGAATGCCTACTACGAAGCTGTAATTGAGCCTTTTGCCATACAGCTTAGCCAGGAATTTACAAGAAAGATTTTTAACCGTCGTGAAAGAGGGTTTGGAAATAAAATCGTATTCGATGCCACTAACCTTGCTTGCGCGTCTATTACGACAAAGCTTGCTTTCGTTGCCATGGTTGATAGAGGTGCAATGTCTCCCAACGAATGGCGTAAAATAATGAACCAGTCACCTATTGACGGTGGGGATGTCTATTTGCGAAGGAAGGACACAGGCACAGTTAAAGACGGACAAGGAGGGGGTGAATGATTTTGAAAAGACTAAAAATTGGCGGCGTTATAATTCCTAACGACTATCAAGACGTGTACGACTGGTTCGGTCTCGAAGCTACGTCTCCCAAAAAAGTAGCAGCTTTTTTAGCAGATGCTAATGGCGAAGATGTAACGCTGGAGATAAATTCAGGCGGTGGGTTTGTTACTTCCGGTTCTGAAATATACACTTTGCTAAAATCCTATAATGGCAGAACCATTGCAGAAATTATGGGCATGGCGGCAAGTGCCGCTAGTATTATTGCTATAGGATGCTCAATAGTGACTATGTCTCCTACAGCCATGTTTATGATACATAATGTGGCCACAGTAGCAGAGGGTGACTACAGGGCTTTAGAAAAAGAAGCAAATGTTTGTAAGGGTTTTAACCAATCACTTGCTAATGCGTATAGGCTAAAGACCGGTAAGAGCGAAGCAGAATTGCTGAGTCTCATGGACCAGGAAACATGGCTTACTGCACAAAAAGCAAAAGAACTGGGGTTTGTTGATGAAATCATGTTTGATAAAGAAAATCTTTTGGTTGCAAGCATCGGCAATATACTACCGATTGAAGCAATAAATAAAGTCAAAAATATTTTGGCTGAACAAAAAAATGAAAAGGAAAACAAAGAAAAAGCGCAGACGTTGGCTGTTGAAGCCGAACGTATAGCGCTTTTATCTTTGTAAAAATGGGAGGGCAAAAAATGAACAAAGAAGAATACCAGGCAAAACGTACTGCCTTAATGGCAGAAGCAAAGGCGGCAATTAATGCCGGTGATGTAGAAAAAGCAAAAGAAAAGCGTGAAGCAGTTGAAAAGCTTGATTCTGATTTTGAGGCATTTACAAAAGAACTTGCCAATCAGGAAGCTTTAGAAAAACGCCAGGTTCTCAATATGGGTAAAAAGAGCGTAGCTATTGAAAATGGTCTGGAAGACGAAGGAATGGGAGATGGAAAAGTGGACGAAAAGAAATTATATGAAAATGCTTTTGCCAAACATTTAATGGGCATTGCCATGAGCAATGATGAGCAAAGAGTCTTTGGCAATGTGATGGAAGCATTTAAACAAAGAAGTAACGAGGCTATAACTACGAAAGGAGTTTTAGTTCCGGAAACCGTACTGGCTGGAATTTGGAAAGAAATGGGCGAGAACCATTCAATCATTGCGGATGTAGGTATTACTAAAATACCTGGGGCAGTTTCTGTAATCAGAAATACCGTAGAAGGTGATGATGGCGAATGGTATGACGAAGCAACTGTTGTTGCTGATGGTGCTTTGGATTTTGACAAGCTGGAATTAAGTGGGTGTGAGTTGGCCAAAGATATTACGGTTACTTTCAAAATGAAAAAGATGTCTATTGATGCCTTTATTCCATATATCACTAGCCTGATTGCTGAAAAGATGGGTAACGCTTTGGCAAATGCTTTTATAAACGGTAAAGGCAAAGCCGGCAATAACGATACTTTTAAAGACCAACCTTCCGGGATTATCACAGCATTAAATGCCGAAGAAAACACTCCGCAAATTAAGACATATACGGCAAGTATGGTCTATAAAGATATTACAGGAATGTTTGCACTATTAAAATCAGGCTATAAAACCGGTGCTAAAGTTTATGCACGAAACACTTCCATTTGGAATGACTTAGCTAATATAGTAAACGCCAACGGAAATCCAATATTTGTTCCGGACCCAACAGGCTCAACTATTGGTCGTTTATTCGGTACCCCAGTAACGGAGGAAGGATTCGTTCCGGAAGGTGCTTTATTGCTTGCAAACGCCGGTAAGGGTTATGCGGCAAATGCCAATGAAGATATCAGTATCAACTATGAGGACCATTTAAAATCTCGCACTACCGATTACATGGGTTATGCCTTGGTAGATGGCGGCGTTATTACCACGAAAGCCTTTGTGTTGTTAAAAAAATCAGTTTAACGGTAGCCCCTGAATCTGCAACATTCAGTAAGGCCGCGGCGGCTGATGTTGTGGTTACCGTAAGCGGTGCGCCCGCTACGCTGTCAAATTTGAAAAATAGCAACAGTAATGTAAATACCGAAAATTACACCTTTGCAAATAATGTTTTAACAATCAAATCGGCTTATTTGGCGTTGCAAAGTAACGGTGAAAAGACTTTCACCCTTTCCGTGGTTGTTGGCGATGGAGATGTAGTTGACTTCGTTATCGCGGTAACGGTGGGTGATTAATCATGGCGGCAGTAACGCTTGATGAAGTAAAACTTTATCTTCGTGTAGATTACGATGAGGAAGATGCAACCATAGCGGGACTAATGGAAGCGGCAACAGCCTTGATAAAGGAACAGGCCGGTAAAAACAAAAAAGTTTTAAGCGTTAATGGCGAAGTTATTGAGTCACCATTGGAAGACTTACCCTTGTTTCAAACCTGTGTTAAGCAGCTTGTTGCACATTGGTTTGAACGTCGTGGCGCCCAGGGTTTGCAGCAACAAAGTTTGCCGTTCAGTGTTGACATGATAATTGACCATTTTAAGTTGTCCTATGACTATCAATAAGAAAAGGGGTGACTGCAATGTTAATCGGGGATTTAGACAAACGCATAATAATTAAGGAACCTGTGGACGTCCCCGATGGGCAAGGTGGACGGAAAAATGATTGGTTAACCAAATACACAGTATGGGCAAGTATAAAAGCTCCAAGGACAAATACGGCTGTGGTTAAAGGGGCTGTGTCAAGTGAAATGACTCATGAAATAACTATACGCAAAAAGGATGATGTTGTAGCTGGCTATAAAGTATTTCATAAAAAGCATGAGTATGATGTTTTGCACAGTTACGAGGATTTTTACAATGGTACAGTGTTACAGTGCCGAGAAATTATAAAGAGGTCTTAGGTTATGCACATAACTTGTAAAACAAAAGGCGTGAAGGAAGTTGTCGCTAAAATAGGCAGATATGATACCGAGACAACTAAAAAGGTCAGTGATGTTGTAAATGGTTCGCTAAAGAATATAGCTAAAGGTGCTAGGCAAAGACTACCAACGTCAAAGTCAGGAAACTTGCGCAAAGGATTGAAAAAGAGTTTTGCCAAGAAAAATATAACCGGTTATGTAAAAGAAACTGCACCTCATGCTCACTTAATCGAATTTGGAACCAAGCCACATAGTTTGGACAAAGGAACTAAGAGAAAAGTAATGGTTATAAATGGCAACCCTATTAGCGGTAATGTAATGCATCCTGGATCTAAAGCGAAACCATTTATGCAGCCGGCATATTATGCTGAAAGGCGTAACTATGTAGCCAATATGATAAAGGCGGTGACTAAAATTTGAAACGAATACCACTTAATGCTTTTGCAAAAGCTATGTATGAGCTTCTATCAACCTATCAAACGACACCGGTGTATGACGACATTCCTGAAGGGGCAAAAGCTCCGTATATTTCATTTGGCCTTTTTACTTCCAAGGATGCAGGGACAAAGGTAAATGACATATCAGACTCAACTTTGAACATTGATATATGGAGTGACTATTCGGGGAAAAAAGAAGTAAATTCAATTGCTAACGATGTAATTGCCGTAATTAACACAGGCGCTTTTAACATTGGTGATGATTTTAGGTTTGAAGGTGGTCAGGTAGATTTCTTTGAAAGTTTTCCTGAAGACGACGGAGGTTATCACGGAGTAATAACCTTCCTAGCAAAAATTAGAAATATGAAGGAGTGATTTTAATGTCAGTATTAACATTACCAACTAATCCTAACTTATCGTCTGGGGAAGTCGGTAAAGATTTTATCTTGAAAATAAATACGGGAACAGCTGAAGTCCCTGTATGGACTACCATTGGAGGGCAACGGGGAGCATCGCTTTCTAGGTCTGCTGATGAAATTGATGTAAGTAGCAAGACAAGTGATGGCTGGAAAGCAACAAAGGCAGGATTGCGTTCGTGGTCTATTGACCTTGATGGTCTGGTTATTTTAAACGACACAGGTGCGCAAGCTCTTGAACAAGGTTTTAATGCTGGGAAAGAAGTTAATTTACAACTACTATACCCGGACGGAACGGCACAAACCGGTTGGGGTTCAATTACCGACCTTTCACTTGATGCGCCGCATGACGGAGAAGCTACTACAAAGGGCACGATTAGCGGAAATGGAGCATTATCTGAGCGGGTAGCTGCCTAGTCAAAAATAACATGTTAAAAGGGGTGGCTTAGTGCCACCCCTTTTTTGAAAATGAGGAGAGATTAAAGTGAAAAAAACAATACCTTTTGACCTATTTAGGCAGGGAGATACATTATATTTTAATATTTTAAGATTGCAAGAACTGGAAAGATTGTTGAACAAGCCCATAATGGAGATTATAGAAAAACAGTACATGGGTATTGATTTTTGCCTAGCAGGGTTGCAAGTCGGATTAAAACATAACTATCCACGTGCCAACGCTCAATTCTTTGCGGCAAAAATTGAAGAATACATGGATGATGGAAAAGGTTCAATTGATCCATTTATCGTTGCTATCATAAGCGCAATTATGGCCAGCGGAATTTTGCGTAAAGCCACGGCGAAAAAAACAGAAGAAAATGAGGAACAAGAAAAAAACGTGCAGAGGACGGAAGCAACCCCGTCCGAAGCATAACTGAGTGGCTGAAATGGGCTGAACCTCTAGCATATGGACCTTTAGCACTACTGCCGAGGGAGTTTGAAGAATTGCAACCGCAAGAATTTATAATGCTGTTAGATGGATATAAATGGCGACAGGAGAACGCAGAAAACTTGGCGGCATACTTTACGGCTTGCCAAATGTCCGTTCATACCAAAAGACCCGTATCTCCTGTAGCACTATTAAAACCTCTAAGACCAAAACAGGTCAAGGCAGTGCGAAAATCTGATGTGGAATATTTTAAAGCAATGGAAAAAAAGCTGAGTAATAAGGGTGGTGAGTAAATGGGTAAAATAGGCGAAATGATAGTAGCGCTTGGAGCAGATAATGCCAATTTAAAGAAAGGTATGAAAGAATCAGAAAATATAATAAGCAACACCATGAACGTTATTTCAAGTATGAAAGCCGAACTTGCCACCTTTGGCTCTTTGGCAACTCCATTGGTAGCAATAAAGTCATGGGCTGCAGCCGTAAACGATTTAGAAGATAAAACAAATTTAGCAGCAGAGTCTGCTTCTGAGCTTCTAGCAATTGGCCAATATGTCGGCCTTTCCACTGAAGACATGGCTATGTCGCTTTCAAAAATGAGTAAAACAGCTATGACAGCGGCGCAATCAATACAAACTGCTTCTCAAAGCGGAACGGAAAGCACAGACGTTTTTACTAAGTTTGGCATACAGATTTTAGACACCAATGGGAAATTATTATCTGCTGAACAGATTTTTGACAACGTGACCACTAAGCATAGAGAAATGGCAAACGGGCTTGAAAAAACAGCTATGGAGATGGAAATATTTGGCCGTAGCGGTGCCAAGCTAAACGATATGCTGAACCTATCTAAAACCGAAATGGATAATGTTAGAAATGTTGCTCAAAAGGCTGGGTTAGTTTTATCACATGACGTTACTCAAGCTTTTGAAGATGCTGAATTTAGGGGTAATCTTGCCGCACTATCTATTAAAGGCATAGCGACTAGCATAGGAGCGCAGATGCTCCCTGAATTCAAGGAATTGACGGGTAAGATGCAAGAAATGTCCGAAGAGTTCGCGCAGCTAGATGATGATACCAAGAGAAATATTGCTGTATTGTTAGAGGCGGCAGGAGGAGTTGCTCTGCTTTCAGTGGGCTGGCGTGGACTTGTTTACTTATCAGCACCTGTTATAAGTGCTATTAATGGAATATCGGCGGCATATGATGTTCTGACGGCATCAGCAGTGGCGGCAGAAATAGCTGTGGGTGGACTTGTATTAGCCCTTGCAGCTGTTGTAGCAACAAAGGCTTATAACGACTTCCAACATTATAAAAATGGTGGGAAATTTGAATATGATGATTTGGGAAATGTAACACAGGTAGAAGGCAGTGCAGACCCTATGCCCAATGGCTCAAGTGGTTCATCTGATGATTGGGACTTACACAAAGAGGGTTTTGATATGTATGACGATGACCTGGGGAGAAAAGATACAACGCCAGGTGGCTTGTCATTTAGCCCTAGCGAATCCGGTAGTACAAAAACTCCTAAGGCACCTAAAGCAACAAAAAACATACAAGATTCCATTGACGATATTACAGATGCCTGGAACAAAATGAACAAAACCATTAGCGACTCAACGCTTAGCGGTAATGCGGCAGAAATAGCGAACTTGTCGCAAACGGCTATAAACTCCATTGAAGGTGTAGGGGATAAATGGAAAAAGCTATCCCTTGATTATTCAAAATTAAGCGAAGATGACAAGGCAACGTTTCTTAAAAATTTAGATGATAAAAAAATCGCCTATGAAATTGACGGAGACGATCAACTTACTTTTACAGCCAATACTTTAACCGAGCAGCAAGCCATATATAAAAAATATTATCAAGACTTAGAAAACAGGCATAAGTCCTGCAAAGATATCATGGCTGATATTGATGCTGCCTATCAGGAAAACAGCATGGCCAAGTTGCAAGAAGCATTAACTGCTGAGAATGCTATACGCCTTAATGACTACGCGGCGCAACAAAGCATGATGGATACATGGAAAGAGGCTTTCTTGGCTGCGCATCAAACTACCGCAGATTTAGTATCAGGGCTTTATTCCACGTTATTTAACGGATTAAGTACCGCCCTATCAGATATTCTAACGCAAACGCAAACTATTGGGGATGCCATCAAAACGCTTGGGACATCACTGATTAAAGTTATAGCAGACTTTTATGCTAAACAGCTTGCTGGTATTATAGTAACTCAGTTAATGGGAAAGAAAACGGCGGATAAGCAATTGGATTCAGATGTTGCAAATGGGGCCGCTACGGCGGCAGCATGGTGGCCGGCAGCTGTAGCAAGGTCATTGGCTACGGCTGGTGGAAATGCGGCACCTGCAATTTTGGGTATGACGGCTACATCAGCAGCAGCGGCTGCGCTGAATGCGACTTTAAGCGGTATAACAGGTAATAAAGATGGTGGTTTTATAAACGGGAGCGGAACAGCGACATCGGACAGTAATTTAAGATGGCTTTCCAATGGAGAATATGTGATGAGGGCTTCCGCAGTTAGAAATATCGGAGTATCTAACTTAGAGAACCTTAATAACGGGGGAGCATTACCAACTGCTATTGTAAGTGGCGGCGGTATTAGTGCGGTGGCAACTCTAAATAATTATGGTGATATAAATAACGGTTCAGATTTAGAAGACTTGTATGACGAATTCAATTCGTTAATTGGCGCAGCAATAAGGGGGGCATAGAAGTGGGCCTCAAAACAATTAAGAACGGTGTTGTATGGGAACTTCCGGTTGGTTGGTCAATTGAAAATCATGGTACTTATGAATTTAATGGCAAACTGGAAGATAAAGCTTTCGCTCATGGTTCTAACCTAGTAGGTGATATGAAAGTTTCAGGACGTACTCTTGCTTTAACTTTTGATATGAAAGAAGGAACGGAAGAAGATTACAATAAGGCAATGAATGACGCATATTTGCACCTTACAGGAGCCTTCGATTTGGTTACGGGTAGAGAAGACCGGGTTTATCGTGTAGCAGGGTGCAAGGCACTTAAAATAAGTGAAAAACCTGGGTTTAAACAACGCTGGGGCGAAGTAGAAGTAACATTATTTCTCGCAGATCCATTTCGCTATGCTACCGATGAAACTGTTATAAATACCACTTTTACGGCAGCACAAACTCAAGGCGTAATAACATTTGAAAATCCATCAAGTGTAGACGTTCCCATAATAGTAACCTTCACGCCAGCAGCAGACTTGCCGGAAATTAAAATTGAACACGTTGAAAGCGGACAATATTTCGAGGTTAAAGATTCACTGTTAACAGCACCGGCAACGCTAAAGGTAAATTGCGAAGATGGAACTGTTTGGCGCGATAGCAATAATGCGATTAATGCTTTTACTGGGTTATTTTTGCATGTGCTTCCTGGCACCAATACTTTTAAATACACAGGCAAAGCCGGTACTGTTAAAATTGCTTACACTGCGGGGTGGTTTATTTGAACTTACTATATGGCAGACGACTCCGTGGTCGCTACATCTATATTGGTAAAACTACGTCCTCTGGTTCTCAGGATGATACACCGGCAACTTATTTGCCAGGAGTCTTTAAGATAATTTGTTATAAAGATGACGGCACTATATCTGCTGAATTTGGTGCCGGAGCGAAGAAAAACGCCGTTTCAAGTTTTAACTTTAAAAACGGCGAAACAGGTTGTGGTCAATGCACTATTACATTTAAAGAACTTCCTAGCAACACTGAATTAAATTATAAGCAGCGGGTTGATATCTTTTTGTTTAATGATAATAAACCGTGGTGGAGTGGTTACGTTTTAACGAGACCGGTAAAGGGGACCACAGAAACGGAATTTAACTTTACCCTGTATGGTTATTATAACTTGCTGGAAAAAGTCCAGTTATTTAAAACCTACGAAAACAAAGATGCAGGAGAAATCGTACGTGATATTGCAAAGACTGCTGAAAAGAAAATAGGTCTTGTGTACAATGCTGAAAAACTCATTAACACAGGGTATTTAATTACTAAGATAGTATTCGACGGGGTTACTGTTAAAGATGCTTTAGATCAATTATGTGACTTTGGGTTAGATTATGTGTACGGTGTGGACGAAAGACGCTCAATTTATTTTAAACCTAGGGTAACGGACATTAACGAACAAGCTCGGTTTTGGGTTGGCAAAAATTTAGATTCTTACATACCAACATGGAATATTGAGAAAATAGTTAATTGGGCACGGATAAAAGGGGCTAATGTTGACGATTCAGGCGAAAGCTGGCTTGCTACTGTAGAAGATAAAGAAAGTCAGGTAAATTATGGATTGCAAGAAGATATTTGGACATTGCCAAGTGCCTATGAAGCAACAGATGCAGAACGTTGGGGACAAAATCAAATTGAGAAATATAAAAATCCTGTTAAATCAGCAAAAATTAAAGGAATCACGCTGGAATACAACAAAAAAGATGGGACATTTAATGTGCGCAAACTCTCTACTGACGGTGAGTGTGTAATTACTGATACTGATGGGAACTCTGCGCAATACCCAATATCTACTATAAAGTATACCGTAAGCTCTGATAAGGGTATTTATTGCGAAATGGAACTCGGTGAACAACCATTTTCAATTGAGCAATATCTTGCCAAATTGGAAAGAGAATATAAAAACACGGAGTTGTTACAGCAGGCCTCTAACCAGCAGTTAACAACTTAAAAGGAGTTGATTTTTAGTGCCAAAAGATTATAGATATAACCCATTTGACGACGTGGCAGAACCGGTGCAATGCGTGGAGACACACATAATTCCCATGAATTCGCCATATGTGGTTAGGCTAAATGAAGTGCCTGTTAAGGTTTCGCCTTCTACTATAACTATGACTATTGCAGGAGTAACGGCTACCGAAGTTGCGGCGGCACCGGCAAGCGGTGAATTTCGTCCGGATTATTCTACTGGAGCCAATGATGACTCGGAGTGGAATACAGGGTTAATTCAATTTAATGCAGCTGATGCTGGGAAAATAATAGTAGCAACTTACAACGGACTAGGAACTCTGGCCAGCGTAAAAGCACCAAGTTATCCTGCGTGGTTTACGGACCGTGGAGATGGTAGCGACGGTGACTATGCACCTATCGCAAGCACGACACTTGCTGGTGGAACATACAATTTTAAAAGCGTAAATATTCCCAGTGGAGTGACTATTACACTAACTGGATGCGTCATCCTTAAATGCTTGGGTGCATTTGTTTGCGCTGGTATTATTACTGCTAACGGTGGTGATGGTGCTGCAAACAATGCAGGGAGAACTGGTGGAACGTCTGGTGGTAATATTGGGGGAATAGGAGGAACTGGTGGATTATCTGATATCAGTCCTGAAAATGGAGGTATTGGGTTCTGTGGCGGCATCGGTGGTTCCGGCGGAAGATATTATAACGGTGGTACTGTTGCCACAGGCGGTGGAATCAGTTATTTAGACAATGGAAAAGCACCAGCTGGAAATATTAATTTTGTTTTAAATCGTGGTCCTCTTGCTATTTGCGGTGGTGGAGGAGGCGGAGGTTTGGCTGGCAGTTATGGTGGAGGCGGAGGAGGAGGTGGTGGTGGAGGTATGCATATTATTGCTCATTCTGCAACCATTTCAGGTTCTTTAACTGCAAATGGTGGAAACGGTGGAGACATTTTAAGTTGGAGTGGGTCTGCTTACTCTGGTAGTGGTGGTGGAGGCGGTGGTGGTGCCGTTATAGTGGTTGCGAATACTATTTCGAACACAGGTACTATTACAGCAAAAGCTGGTGCTGCCGGAGTTGGCAAGACTACTTATACGACTGGTGTTGCTGGTTCTAATGGTATTGTTTACTTAAAAGAATTGGGGGCGGCATAAATGCGAATTGCAATAGTTAATGATGAGGGAATAGTAACCAATATTATAGAAGCAAATATGATTTATGCGGACAATCAAAAACCTTGTTATGACTGGACTGAGCTTCGCGAACCATATACAGATGTTGAGCCACTAGAACATGCTAGAGCACGTTATATTGCGGCCGCTAAAGTTTATAGGGATGGGCAGGAAGTTGCGGTTATACCTTATAACGGCAACAATTATGATTACGATGATAAAGCTCGTGAACGACTAAGAGTCGCTAGACAAATGTTGACTGATAATATTGGAGCCACTCCAATAAATTGGACTACGGCAGATAATACAGATGTTACGTTGACTATTGATGACTTTGCGGCTATTAATATTTTAGCGGCTACTAGGTCTAACACATTACACATTGCTTATAGGACCACAAAAGAAAAATTAGAAGCGGCAACAAGTATTGAGGAATTAGAACAAATTTATCCCCTAGAGGATTAAAAAAAGTATCGCTGGTTATTGCTCAGCGATACTTTGGTATTTTATGCGGAGTTGTGTGTTAGGTAGATGCTAATGGGTAATCAAGCCAGAAATATTAGCGGCAATAACCCCATCGGCAATCATTTTAATTACGGACAATGATGCAGAACCACCAATACTAACTAAACGTTCTTTAACTTTATCCCAAACAGAATCGTTCCTAACACTGTCAAGATAATCACACCCTGCGGAGGTTAAGCGGTTTATAATACAGTCACCGTTGTTATTTACAACATTTAACATACGGCAATCAATAAACTTGGCATCATTAAGTAGTTGTACATGAAAAAGTATAGTAGGACGATCGGCACGATTATCTGTTAAGTCAGTTAAATGTACAGCCTTATTAGAGGTTTCGATTTTCAGCATAATTGTTCTGAGCATATCTAAATCTCTTTTCATTTATACATCATCTCCTCGGCTGTTATTATAGCATAAATCAAAGTATATGGTGTATAGAAAATAAGTATATAGGGGTGAGAGCATGTTAATAAAAGCAAGTATAAAAAAATATCAAATAAATGGTTAAGGAGGTGATCCAAATATCTGAGGTATGTAATTTTTTAAGCAATCTTTATACAAAAGCGGAAATTAAAATAATTGCAGTTTCCGGAATTATTGGCGGCATAATAGCTTCTGCTGTTGGTGGGTTTGATAAACAGTTAACAGCGTTGTTTGTATTAATGATTTTGGATTATGCAACAGGCATGTATGCAGCATGGCATGAACATACCATTTTTTCAAAACGTGGGTACCAGGGAGTTATGAAGAAGCTGTCTATCTTGGTTGCTGTTTCCTTTGGTGTTTTGGTGGATATGGTCTTAAAGACAGATTTTTGCCGTTATACCGTTATAGCAGGGTTTGGTGTCATGGAAGCTATATCTATTATAGAAAATGCTGACCGTGGTGGTTATGGCCACGTTATACCACCTGTAATCAGGAAGCATCTAAAAGAATTGAAGGGATAGCATGAACGAAAAGTTGTTAGAGATGTTAAAAGAAAATGGTGAATGGTCATTTACACGCTGGATAGCCTTTATTGGCTATTCGGCGTTTTTGCTAGGCTCGTTTTATCTGCTTTATAAAGGTCAGAAATGGGATAACTATGACACGTTTGCTAATTTGACTGGTGGCGGTGGAGCTATTACTCAGTTGGTAAACAAGTTTATAAATGGAAAATATAACACCAATTTAGGAGAACCGGGAAAACCGGTACAAAAAGATGAAGAAAAAGGAGCTGACAATTAATGGCAAAATTGCATTATGATGGTAAAAAGTTGAATTTACATTATTCGCGTGATAATGACGAGGAATATGATTTTGACTGCCACAATCAATTTGAAAGCGGTGAAAATGAAGAGGGAGAGCCACATGAAAGTTTGCCTAATGGGATTTACCCTCATGCTTGGGCGGAGGACGCTGAAACAGCAATGAACAATGGCAAGAGTTACGGTTGCGGGTATATCCATACTGGTGATGCTCGCGGGCGGGATATTCATGGCGGCGGCAGCTCACTATCTGACCCTTATGCTGATTATCAAGGTTGGTTATGCACTTATGGGTGCTTGCGCATGCAGAATGCCGATGTTGTTAAACTATCGGAAATGATGATCGAGGATGGCAATGATGTTGAGTTAACGGTAGAAAATAACGAAGACGCAGAAGAAATTTAAAATACTAAGAAAGGAGTGAATAAGGTGTGGAAGACAAAAAAACTATGTTCTTGTATATTGGTATTGTCATTCTTGCTATCACCTGTAGCTACTTGTTATTCAGCATCTACCACGATGACCATGACAGTGGAACAGGCCAGCAGATTGAAAGAGATATTTCAGGAGCTGAACAACATCAACAGTCAGCTATCAACCGACTTGACGGCATCACAACAGACCTTGGAACAACAGCAAGCGAAGTTGGACGAATATCAGATTTGGTTGGAAGCAGTGCAGCTGAAATTGGTAGCACTGCAGAAAGAATCGGAACTGACCAAGCAAGAGTTGCTGCAAGTGCAACACTTATTGCAGAAGGTCAAGGAATCCTTCGAGACATACAAAAAAGCAACCAACAAGAAAATAAGCCAACTAAAGATTGAAAGAAACATATTTATCATTACAACGATAGTTTTAACCGTTAATAAGTTGAAAGGTTAAAAAATATAGGTATAAACTATAATAGCCATCATTAAATTTTGCTTTTAAGCGAAATTTAATGATGGCTATTATAGTTTTATTAAGAGAAAATTTTGATTATATTTTTTGTATGAATTTATATTTTATAGTATACAGCATTTAAAAGAATAGATATAGTTTGATGAGAGTAACTAATTGAAA
>Ga0183100_1000563_pt1 | contig 27310 bp, 36 predicted proteins | sample Biomet2_FD_127789 | JGI IMG/M metagenome (GOLD analysis project Ga0183100, IMG submission 127789) | Microbial communities from bioreactor (seeded with anoxic lake sediment) at LBNL, California, USA - Biofuel metagenome 2 | ecosystem: Engineered > Bioreactor > Anaerobic > Unclassified ...
AGCCCCGCCGAGAGAGCGAATGTATTGGAGACGGTAAGCACCAGCAGCATGGGAGCCCGCATAAGCCGGGCCTATGAGCTGGCTCAGGATCAGGCCGATGACATCCAGGACGCCAAGGCCCTCCTGACCAAGATCGAGAAGGCCCTCCGGAGGTCGTTCCTATGAGGACCACCCTGGAGGAGCTTGATAGCACCTATGGCGACGAGCTCATGGAGGTCTACAACTACTCGGTGAAGGGTCGCATCAACGACTTCCCGAGGCTGGTGTCCTACCTCCATGACCGCACCTGCCAGGACTGTAAGGGAAAGCTCAACAACGGCACCTTCCGGATCAAGGTGGCCATAAAGCACCAGTCGGGCTACATCGAGGAGGAGGAGAGGACCTTCCAGTCCATCGGTCACTACCTCTATATGCGCCCCCGGGGCTCCGGCCAGCTCTACCCCTCCGAGGTCCGCTTCGTCCATGCCCATTGCCTGGACCAGCACAATCGGGCCAAGTGCGAGAAGGTGGAGATGGGGACGAGATGGGTCCCCCAGGACCAGGGGATGATCTGATGGGCAACCCGCACTTCTATCCCTACTCAGGGCACCATACATATTGGGTCGAGATCGAGGGCCATCGTACTCCTTGTGGACTCTGCCAGGGGTTCCTCTATGAATCAGCAGACGACTCGGTGGGGCTCCAGGAGGTGGTCTCCTGCGAATACCTGCTCGGGGAGGTCAGCCTAGGCTACAATATGCCTGGCCAGGATGAGAACCAATCAGCATTTCCCTTCCCTGATGGCTGCAACCGGTTCAAGCTAAAGGTCCCCAAGTGCCCAGCACCGGCCTACTCTCGGTCCGGCAAATGCCTGGCTGAGATGGTGATGGTCTTTGACTGGACCCGGATAGACTTCGAGGACGACCTCCTCGTCTCTACACTTCCGAGTGAGGTCTTCGACCGCCCAGATGCCGAGGACTATGAGATCCGCCGGTGGAAGTGCCCCGAGTGCGACACGATCCTCGATCACATAGGGCATCATCCCAAGGCCTCGGTGGTGAGGGCATGAAGTTCGCCATCCTATCGGCCAGGATGAGGGAGCTCAACGCTCTCCTGTCCTGCCTGACCAAGGAGGCCGCGATCATGACCGATGACGGCGGCTGGGAGATCCGGGCCACCGACGAGGCCCATGTTGCCCTTCTCATGCTCAGGGTGAGCAAGAGCGCCTTCCTCACCTATGGGAGCGACGACGACCAGATCGTGCTCGACCTGGAGAAGCTCAAGAAGATGCTGGCCCACATCAAGGGGTGCGAGGTCCTGACCATGGAGGGGGACCGCGCCAAGCTCAGGTTCCAGGGTGGGCCCCTGGCCTGGACCATGAAGCTGCCGGACGATGCCCATACCGCCATCAAGGACCCCGTCACCGAGTATGCGGCCAAGTGCCGGGTGCTCGTTGACGATCTGCGGAAGGGCTCCAAGGCCGCGACCTGCGTGGCCGAGAGCATCCAGGTCCGCACCAACGGCTCCCGCCTGGAGCTGAGGGCGGCGGGGGAGAACGACGAGGTGGAGCTCGGCCTGACCATCGACCCCACCACCGATCACAAGGCCCTCTACCCCCTGGACTACTTCAACAACTGCGTCCAGGCCCTTCCTGGAGGCAAGGACGGCAAGGTCCAGTTGAGCTTCGAGGACGACAAGCCCCTGGTGCTCTCCATGATCGCCTGGGAGGGTGCCTTGGACGCCAAGTTCCTGATCGCTCCCCGTATCTGCGAATCGGGGGACTGACCATGGAGGCTGTCGAGCTCACCATACCTGCCATGGACGACACCCTCTCCTGGTATCTCTGCCAGGAGCGTGCGCCCGTCATCAACCCCCGGCCAAAGCGTCTACCTCCCCGGGCCCTGACCTACGAGCCCAAGGTGGGCCCGGTGATCAGGGGTGACTGTTCCCAGACTATGAGGCCCCTCAAGGAAGGGTTCCAGCCCCGACCGGGGGACGAGATCTGCTTCCATGGGTGGGAGGGCAAGCCCTACCGGTCCTCGTGGTCGAGGTGGCGTCTCCATGTGACCTTGGTCGAGGTCGAGGAGATGCATATCCTGGAGGACGGTTTCCAGATCGTCCGCCATGACCCCGAGGCGACTTTTACCGGTAAATGGGACTCGCCCCTCGCGGACTACCTCGCCCGGCGGGACTCCATCGCCCCGCCCACCGGCCCCGAGCTCCGCAAGGTCCTCACCGCCCTCGACGGGAATCTCACCGGCCGGAAGTTCGCCATCATCCGGTGGGACCCCGAGCTGAACTTCCTGGAGCTGGACTACTCCCACGCCCACCAGGAGGGATCGCCATGAGCTCCGTGACCCCCATGTCCTACACCTTCGAGAACGTCAAGGGCCCGGTGGCCATCATCGCCCTGGCGGTCCTCATGGCCCTGGTCATCATCACCGTCCAGGGGTGGTGGTGATGAGCTTCCTGTCCAGGCTCCGTCCGGGATCCTCGAAAAAGCCGAAGCTGAGCGGCAAGGTCATCGCCAAGTTCTCGGGCTGCACCGTCAGAGGCGGTTTCAGCGAATGGGAGACCATCAAGGAGGAGATGGAGCAGTTCGTCCAGATGGCCACTGAGCGCGTCAAGGAGTGCCCCAAGTGCGGGAAGGCTCCCATGTGCCTCATCCGGTCGGAGGACCTCAGCGTCGTGCTCAAGTGCCCGAGCTGCGGCCAAGAGCTGCCGATCATCACCAAGATCGAAACTGAGGGCGGACTCGCCTTTTCGGTCACGGAGGTCTCGGAGAGCGGCAAGCGGTGTAAGCTCCACGTCCTGACCATCCACCTCACCCCCGGTATGTTCCAGGGGGGTGAGCTCTGATGGACCTCACCACGACCCAATACCTCAGGCTGGAGGCCATGTGCCGGCCCCCGGTGGTCGTCCACCACGAACGGACCGAGGCCGAGGAGGACCAGATGGCCATGGAGGAGCTGATCCGCATGACCGAGGGGCCAGAGGCCCTGGAGCGGTATCGCGCAACACGGGCCGCCAAGGTGGCGCGGGCGGGTGGGGCTCAATGACCACCGGCAACCCCATCGAGAACGAGCCCATTCCCACCTGGCCGTTCTGGGTCGTGGACGGCCTCCTGTGCTTGGTCATCGGGGCCCTGGTCGTCGTCATCGCCTATGTCGCCGGGGTGATATGATGAGCCCACGGCTGTCTTGCCGTAAGCGGGGCCGATGCCAGGACAGGGACACCTGGAAGTGTGGCTTCTGCGAGAGGAACCCCGACCGCCCCCCGGTCCAGGACTACCTGCGGACCTCCAGGGGCATCGTGGAGCTCCCCGTTACCCACCAGGACCACGCTCCCGAGCTCCGGGACCAGGAGGACCTCGTGGTCCGCCCGGGCTGCTGTGCGACCAGGAGGTGAGGTCCCCATGACCTTGACCCCCTTCGTCCAGCAATCGATGAAGAACCCCCAGGTCCAGCCCGAGAAGATCCGCACCGACTGTTGTGACCTCTGCCTCCGGGTGGACGGCGACGACAAGGAGATGGAGGCGTGCAAGGACATGACCAAGCGGTGCAAGGGCGACACCTGCGCCACCTGCAAAGCCTGTAAGCAGTTCGTCAAGAACCAGAAGAGGAAACCGGTCAACGTGGGGTGGCTATGAGCCGGTTCCAATGCGACGGCATGACCAAGGACTGTCCGGTGGAGCACCCCTGCTCGATCTACACCGACTTTCACACCGAGCAGGAGGTCCTCCCCACGGTCAAGACCTGCCTGTTCTGGGACACCATACCGGTCCAGTTCGTCAAGGTGGACAACAAGGGCAACAAGATCGGAGGCGAGTCTGGGGGCCGTAGTGGCTCACTGGAGACTTTCAACCCGCATCGAACAAACCCCTTACAACGGAGGCAACCGTGATGAAAAGACATTCGATAGGAGCCAAACACTCGAAACGCTGCATACTGGTGACCGCAATCGTGGCCATGGCCATGGGCCTGATCGCCATGACCGGGGCCCAGGCCGAGGCCCTGGACGCGCCCGAGACGGGAGAGCTCACCGAGACCCCCATAAGCACTTTCCTTCTTCTCGCCGTCCTGGTGCTCATCTGGCTCATGGTCGCCATCCTCTTCATCGTGCGGATCAGGAGGGGGGCGCTATGACCTGCAAGACGCAGAAGGAACGGGACATCGAGAAGGTCATCGTGGGGACCGTTCTGGTGATGCTCATGATGTGCCTCCTGGTGGTCGTCGGCGTGGCCTATGTCCTGGGGGCGTTCGTGTGAGGGTGCTGCGCGTCGAGATCTACGAGCGGGTCCTGGAGGGAGGAGCGTGAACCCTTCGTGTATTGAGAAGGAGGATGACCTGGCCGGGTCATGGCACCTCCATGACCGGATCGAACCGTATCATGGGGGGCTGTCCGAGTTCGTCCACCCAGCTCCGGGGGGATGCGACTGACATCCAATGCCCTGGAAGTAAAAGCGCCCTCCCTGGACGAGTATCCGAGCGTAAAGGTCCCGGTCAAGGTCCGTCGATCACAATACGGGGAATGTTCGGCCCCTAAGGGCTACGAGTGCAACCAGCAATGGCACCAGGGCCACAGATGCACGACCAGGCCATGCTCACATTGTCGAGCCAGGTGCATATACTACTCTTCGGGAGGCAATCAATGAACGATTCGCCAATGCACCCGGACGTTGCCGAAGTGTGCAATAAATCGGAAGGGTCAATAGTCCAGGAAGGGACTGACCAGGAGAGAACATGACCGACCAGCCCCTCAGAGTCGTCCTATATGCCAGGTGTTCCACCGAGGAGCGGGACAAGATGCAGACCACAGAGACCCAGATCTTTCAGCTCAAGGACTGCTGTCGTCGGTATGGCCATGAGATCGTGGAGATCATCGAGGAGTATGCCAGTGGCAAGGACATCGATGGGAGGGAGAAGTTCAAAGCTCTCATCGAGAGGGCCGAGCTTCCTAAGAGATCCCGGGGCTTCGACGCGATCATGTGCCTACGGCTCGATAGGTTCACCAGAAACGTCATCGATGGGCTCACCCTCATCGACCGGCTCTCCAAGGCCGAGTGCGATCTCATCTTCGTTCATGAGAAGTATGATACGACCTCTCCGATGGGCAAGGCATTCTTCACGATCTCGCTCTCTTGGGCGCAGATGTACCGCGAGGAGTTAGCGGAGAAGGTCTCCGAGGGCATCGAGCGGTGGCACCGGGAGAACCCCGAAAAGGTTTGGGGACGGCAACCGAGGGAGGACTTCGACATCAAGCTTGCCGCCGCCCTCGTCGAGATCGAGGGAGGGATCCGTCCGGCAGCTCGTAAGCTCTCTACGATGCTAGAGAGGAACGTCCCCGAGTCTACGCTTCGCGGTCATCTCAAGGCGGCGGGGCTCTATGTCCCGAATCGGACAAGCAAGGTGCGCGGAATAGCACCCCTCGAAAATGAGGTCTCGGGTTATATACCGCAAGGGTAGAGCCCGGTGCGCGGAAACGAGATGTCTATCGCGCAGGGCTCCGAGGCCTCGGAGGACGAGTTTTGCAAGAACGGAGGAAACTAGGGATGAGTAAGAGGGGGTTGGGAAAAAGGGGGCGGGTAGGACGGTGCTCGCACCCTCATGCGGTCCAGTATATATCGATCAGGCCATGTGGACCTATCGCACTGCCCTCCGCAAGCAGTTTCCCGTCTATTGTATGAATGCTCACAGCCAGTATTCCATTGTATGAATCCTCCGCCTCAACGAGAACCCATACGTAGAAGTTGCTTCCGGTTACGTTAAACGTTTTGCTGAAATGATCTCCATATGTACCCCTGGTAATGGTTGAACCGTCATTGGTGTAGATGGTCCCCGACCAAAAACTGCCATTGATAACGACCATCACTTGGGTTGGCTTGGATTCGTCGCTGTTAGATGCGGAGTTGCTTGATATTGCGCTGTTGACAAACCACGCCCCGGCGACGAGGATAATAACAACTAACACTGCAGTTATTACAATGGGAATCTTCAGCTTTGATCGGATTGGTGGTTGCGTTTGCATGCTATCTCATTGAGAAATATACTTTGAAAATAAAAAGAGGGTTGATGGATGAAGAGTTTTGACGGATTGTAGATTTGCCCTAGATATTGGGGCATACAAGAGATGTAGGGCCGAGCGATCGATAGCAGGATAGGCCATGTTGCAAACCCTCATAATCATAACTCATTGCGCATAGCCAGCTGAACAAGTTGAACAGTGCCAACTTCACCCGAACCTCGTTTTTCTTGCTATTTTTCGTGCTGCATTTTAATCGATGCCCGAGCAGCGTCGAGATCATGCTGAAGACCGTTTCAGCGTGCGCTCGCTTCGCTTTCAGCGCAGCGTAGCGATAAGACAGTGGTCTGCGAAGTTCACTGCTGTGCCTCTCGCCCGGTTCCGATCGCATTCTTTGGTGGTTTGATCAGGCATATGGTAGCATCGGGAACAGTCCCTCGAGCTTATGCAGCAGCCGGGGATGTCGAAGGCCAAGGCCTGCAAGATGTTCGGATACTCTCCGGCGACGGTGAACAACCGCCTCCGCGGGGCTGGTCTCGATCGCCTAGTCGGAAACCGACACGAGGAGCTGTAACAAAAGGTATCGCGAAAAAAGAAGGGGAGCGTATAAAGAAAGCCTACTCCAGGGAGGGCGATAGCAAACGAACGATTGTTGCAGAGGGGGAGGAGACCGCGACGGGGTCGCGGGAGGTTACGGGAGTTAAGGATTAGAAAATAGAAGGAAATTAGGATGCAAGAAAACAACGAGAGCGAAAGCAAGGAGGGAGAGCCCTAGTCGTCGTAATACGCTCGCAATCCGGTAGCGGCTAATGCTCAAACCCATGAGTTTTAACGACGTAGACTTCTTCGGCAACAGTAAGAATGTTCATATTGGCTCCTCACACTACTTGTGGCGCAGGGATATAAACAAGGACTTGAATTTTTCGTGGTACAGATTTAGGCCCCCGCACTGGTGTATAGTCTGTTCACCGGCATGGTCGGGGTGCTCTTGATCTCCACCAACGGGGACCTCTCGACCATCTACAGCGGCACTTTCCAGGGGAACCTGCTCGTCCTGCTGTCCGGGGTGATATGGGCCTTCTGCACCGTGTACCTCAAGCGGGTCCTCGACCAGGGCAAGGACGTGACCATGGTCACTACGCAATGATGACCTCCCAGGACCACTCGATTCATAGTCACAATGCACTTTCACTGACCCAAGGAGCAATATGAAATATCATCAATTTATTGTCACAAATAGGGGGACCGAGGGGAATGGAAATTAGACATGGAAATGAAAAAGGGAAAAATATTGCTGGAAGGATGGATTTTCAAATTAAGGTCTTGGGGGAAAACATCAATGAGAATGGAGAAAAATCGCTCAGTGTAGAATTAATTCCTGACCCAAGGCGTTATGACACGGAAATAAAAAATGGGAAGACATTTTGGAAGGATAAGTATACGGGCTTAGTTTATGATGAAAAAGTTATGATTGAAATGGCAAATGGGATGGAAGATTTGCCATACTACTATTCCCCACCTAAAGTAAAAGATCCATTGTCACATCTATTAAAACAAAAGGCGGAGATTGAAAAACATTGGGATGAGCAATATAAACTTACTAAAGAGTATAAGCCATTTGACGAACTCTTAATCAATCTCGCAGGGAGAAAAACAAGAGTAGTCATCATGTATGTAGACATGGCTGGTTCGACCCAGCTCAGCGAAAATCTTGATGAGAATACCAATATAAAAGTGGTGAAACTATTTTTAATGCAGGTGTCTAAGATTGTGGACCTCTATGACGGATATGTCTTCAAACTGAACGGAGATTGTGTTATTGGTGTATTCCCTGCCGATGAGAACTACACAGGCATGAGCGATAACTCCATTCGGGCTTGTACGACGATTAGGGGATTAATAGATCATGTTCTTTGTCCCATATTCAAAGAGAAAGGAATTCCTAACATCGGTTACCACATTGGACTTGACATGGGGGTGGTCAATGTTGATCCAATAGGAGCGGCTGGGGTAATCTCTTCATTAGATATGATCGGAAGAGACATGAACATCGCGGCAAAGATAGAGCAAAAGGCTGGTTTAAATGAAATCCTCTTAGGCAGAAGGTTGTACGAAGTTTTACACTGTTCTTTACAGGCACGTTGTAGAGAAGTTAATCTGGGTTCAAGTTGGAAGTTACAGGATCCAGAGCGCAAAGGAATATATCGAGTTTTTCGGTATGATGGTATTTGGAACTGCGATACTACTATCGAATGATTCCCTTAGATGTAGTTCCCTATCGTAATAAAAAAAGGGTTTTCGAACTGACATCGCATTTCATCATCTCCGGAAAACGATGAGAAGGAATCTAACTAGCGCGGGAGAACTCCGGCTGTATATGGCCTCAAACAGTCGGAAAACAAGCACTCCAGACAGTTATGTAACGATAAATAATAGAATAATGTTTTAGTCACTTGGGGAAGACAAAGAATGACTTCTGTTACTCGAAGAATAAGGCAGATAAAGCAACCCTGGGGGGGCTATATAAGACCAAAAGAATTCACTGTTGTAGATCTAAATGATAATTTAGAATTAAATCCTGAAGAGAACGTTCACAGCATTTTAGTGGGGCTTGCAGTAGACTATTTGACAAGATATTCAATGGGTGCACCTCCTAAAGATGCCTTCAAAATATCATTGATTGGAGCCTACCTTATCGATGAAACTGACTACGCCCAACAGCTATTGAATCAAATCGGACATCATGACAATGGTAAACCGAAACATGACCTTTTGGAAAAAATATGGTCTCATTGCCCAAGATGGCTTCACCTTCGAGGCCGACGGCGACTTCCTGACGACCGACACGCTGTGGGACTTCAAATCACTGGATTGGATGATAAGTCCATAACCAATGCTTGTAAGCTAGCCGGCTATGATGTGTGTTATAGAAACTATGGGGGAAATGGATATCGACCTGTCCAAGATATTGCCCCAGACCCAGCGACAATATCCAACATCAGGATAATGGTTAACCGAGGCATAACCTTCATGAATGAGTATGGCCCCGTTGTCAAAGATGGCTTTACCTTTGAAGGCGGGTACACAGATGTTGTATCAGCGGGCGATGGCGATTTTCTAACGGCTGATACACTTTGGGATTTCAAGGTGTCAATCAAACCGCCAACCAACGCTAACACTTTGCAACTATTGATGTACTACATCATGGGGCAGCATTCGATTCACAAGGAGTTCCGCAGTATCACAAAATTAGGCTTCTTCAATCCCCGCCTGAATAAGGTCTACACATTGGATGTTTCCTCAATATCACCCGATGTCATCAGTGATGTATCGTCCAACGTGATTGGTTACAAAAATCAATGATTTGCATCGCGGGCAGTTTTTCTGGGGCGAGAGACCTCCCCCGGGAGGAGGCGACGGACGAGAAGGTTGAGCTCTACATCGATGACGATCACTTCGCCATCGGGTTCGGCGGCGCGGCGGAGATTTCCGTCCCTCTCTCGGCGGTCGAGGAGCTCATCGCCGCCTATCGTGCCGAGGTCGCGGCCCGGATCCGCACGACCTCGTGACCGGCAAACCTCTTTCCATGCCCCCTTTGTGAGCGTGAGGCCGACAGTCTCTTAAGCTCACTCGACTTTTATTCTTCTAGGTCAAAGCTTTGGATGCCTCCAAGCGAAGGACCAACCGGGGGACCGTGGTTTCCGTGAGTGACTACGGCCTCGCCCGGGCACCTCCCTATACCCCCCTAGCCGCTGAAGCTGCCCGGGCATCCCGTGTTTTAATAAATATTGGTAAATGTCTGAGGCTTCAGCACTTAAACTCGTCTCCAGCATTCCTAAGGTCCAAACAAATTTTAAAATAAATCTACGGAAATCATAAGATGATGGCCGCCAATCCTCCCACATGCTTGATGCTGCAACTCGCAAGATGGTCATGGGGCGACTGAACTCGGGCCTCGCGGACCTCGCCAAGCTCGCTTATGGCATCGACCTGGACTCGACTCAGTTTGGGCAGCTCGCCAGCGACGCATTCAAGGCCGCTAACAGAGGGACTATCGCGCCCGAGGATAAGTTCATCCCCCCGAAGGTCTGGGGCAAGCGGGGGATCAAGAAATATTGGTGCGCCCATTGCGGGCGGTGGACCGAGAAGGTCGAGTTGGACCCCGCGAGCGCCACCAAGATCCACGGGGGCCGGAAGGGCTGCGGATGCCCGGTCGAAGAACCCGATGGCGATGGGTTCGTGTCGCGGCCCGAAGAGGGGAGTGAGGAGACTACTGCGGAGAAGAAAAGTTATTAACAGCGCCCCTAGGACACCAAAGATAAAAGCAGCGGGCCTGGGTGCAAACTTGATCCTCGTTCGCCCGATAGATGATTCGCTGGTCATGATGGACGACGACACCGTGCTTTGCCAGCGACGCCGCGAGGAAGAAGTGGAACCGCTGCCATACGGTCGTTCACCCCTCTGAGCAGTCCCTCCGGCTGAGAACGGTATGATGCAGTACGCACTCCAGCGCAAAGTACTCACGTAGCATCGTCAGTAACGCCGGGAGCTGCCGAAATATGGCTTTAAGAAGTTGGCGGACAAGGAATGCGATTATCAGATGTATAGCGTCAAAGTCCTTTGTTAATACTCGCGTTCGGACTAGCCACATAGAATTTTTATAAAAAGGATTACGAGGATAACATAGAGGTCAGCTTCCATTCTTAATTACTCCTCACCCTTTCTGTTCGCGACCACTGCCCCACACTCCGGGCACCGGAATGGAAAGCAGTCATGTTCGAGGAACTTTGTACTCCTAATTGGTCCGCTCCAGCTGCATACAGTACAGTAGGCCGGCCGGTCGCTTCTCCCTCTGTCCTCGTTTACCGGCCTGCCCGCCTCGTCCACGACGCAGTGGTGCCCCCTCGTGTACATCGCCTCGCAGATCGGGCACCTCACGGTGCGGCCTAGCTCCCGGCCCTCAAGCCACGACACGATCTCCCGGCAACGATGGCAGTTGATTTCCATGTGGAGAGTTTGACAAGAGGAAGGCACCATAAAGGATTTCATCAGAGAGCGAATCAACAATAATGAGATAAAATATAAATAAGAACATTTTGATATATTTCATGGTGGGGAGCCCTCAATGTATCACCAACCTGCGACTGGATAAGAATCACTATGGTTGCTTTGTATCCATCTTCGGGGCTCCCTCCCACACATCTCGTTCGACGATGGGTGATGATGGGCAGGAAGGTAGCAGGGACCCCAGATAACTAGAGTTAGGGGGGTTAGCGAAGTGAGGTCCCCCACCACCGTGAACAATGCAACATTGATTCATAAAGTTAGCTTGTCGCGCCCAGGAATGGATAACCGATACGCTTCTCCCAGTGTGAACGGTTCCAATCAGGTTCATACGTCGATCTGCGCTATGTGGCGGTTAATGGGATCCTCCTTACAACCCATTGGGATGAGACCGTGGCGCGCTATCTGACTCACGAGGAGATGGATGAGAGCTACGCGAGGAACGACACCATCATCAAGGCGCTCGAGAACGACCTGATGGAGATCTGCTGCGGGCTGTCGGAGAGGATTGCGACGGCAGACGCTGAGAAGGACGCTGGGCAGCGAGCAATGTACGAGCTCATGAGGGCCGTTCTGGACGGCGCCTTTCAGGGGACGCTCTGCGTCTCCCCGGAGAGCGCCGACGGTCTCAGGCCCGTACTGCACGACAACATCATGTGCGTGAACGTGGTCGATGACATCATCGACGAGCGGTTGGACGGCGTCGCGGACAGGAAGTGGCTGGGCTACAGCAATAGGCAGTACCTGAAGGACTACCTTTATGGCGCCTGCACCATTTTGGAGAAGGATCGCCTTGCCAGCGAGATGGAGATCCTCGAGGACATCTCAGCCATGGCCGACTGCCTTAGAGGGATGCTTCTCATGAGGGCCGGTTGCACTGTGGAAGATCTCGACGGCGAGCAGCAGTGCGATCAATCCAGATAGAGGACACACCAGTGACTCATCTCATGTTTGATGCTTAATATTTCCATGTCTCATGACTCAACGGCTCTTGGTTCAGCTCATCACGGTAGGAGCGCCATTGAGGCATAGAACGATCCATAATCTCCTGGAAGTCGGCGCCGTGGTGCTTCTCAAATATATGCACCATCTCGTGGACGATGACGTACTCTACGCAGTGCACCGGCTTCTTAGCCAATTCTAGATTCAACCATATCCGCTTGGCCGCTGGGTTGCAACTGCCCCATTTGGTCTTCATCCTCTTGATTCTCCACTCAGTCACCTCGATGCCCAAGAGCCTCGACCACTTCTCGACCAAGGGTGGCACCAGGGTCTTAAGCTCCTCACGGTACCATGAGATCATAGCTCTCTCTCGCTCCAAAGTGTCTGCGTCCACGGGAACGTAGAGGTCGATGGTGGCCTTGCCTCGCCGGACGACCCTGGCGGGGCCATCCTCTTCGATGACGTTAAGGAGGTAGCGGCGGCCCTGGAAATAGTGACTCTCTCTGTTGACATATGCCCTAGAGGTCTGGCGCAGCTGATCTTGGAACTTGGCTTTCTGCCGTTTTATCCAGTTCAGCCGTGAGATGACCGCTAGGCGCACCGCCTCGTCATTCACGAGCAATGGAACGGCGGCCCGCACCCTTCCGTCAGGCGGGTAGACCCCAAGGTGCAGGTTCTTGATATCCTTACGGACCACCTCGACCTCGATGCCGGAGACGACGATTCGATGCATTTAGGTGTATTCCCTTTGGTGCTTCACTATTTCAATTATGGCGTTGGTCCTCACCTCGTCCTGGAGCACCCCATTGATGGCCCGCCATAGGATCCTTTGCCTGAAGTGGTTGTTCTGCCAGTCGTCCTGCTTGCTCGTCAGGATAGCGCGGTCCACGGCTAGCGCCAAGGCCTCGTCCTTGTCCAGGTTGTCGTACAACGCCCGTTTGGCCGGGGTGTCCACCGCTGACGGATAACTTGAACCGGCGGGGTTGGATACCTTCTTCGCTAGCTCGACGATTTCTTCTAGGTACTTCTTATAATCAATAGCGTCCGATCGGCGCTGCTCGACCAGGGCGTTGAGCAACTGGGACATCTTCTCATAATACTTGGGGTTGATGGGCGATTCGTCGATGATGAGCTTGCGGACGTTGCCCTCGACAGCCTCGGCTACCGCCTCCTTGCTCACCCTAATATCTTTAGGCAACGCATCCACCGCCTCAACGCCTCGCTCGACGAGCAGCTGGACGAGCGTCGTGTCATCGAAGGCGGAGATGACCTCGCTCTCCTCGGCTCGGATATAGGTGTCGATCAGGTGGCGCATCGCCGGTTCGTACATCTTCAGGTCGATGTAGTCACCACTAGCGAGCTTGACCTCGTTGCGCACCTTTTCATAGTGCTCGACCTCCCTTAGGATATCCTCCGATTCTTTCGCGGTATAACCAGCATTTGGCATCTCGTTGGCTATGCTAGCATATGCTCGCAGGAGACCCGCGGTGGCCTTGTATAAAGCGAGCCGCTTCGGCTCGTTCTCCTTCAACGTCTTGCCGTCGGGGTCGCTACCGCAGAAGTAACGCAGGTACGCGGCGGTGTGGCGGGGCGCCTCCACCGGCTCGGCGAGCGCCCTCACGGTCTCGAGGGCCGCTCCAAGCTGCTTCCGAGCCATGTCCAGGCGGTCGGTCAGGAGGCCTTGAACATCGTTCTTATCGTAGCCGTCGAAAGCTTCAGAGGTGTAATCATGCACCGACTTCTCTAGACTCTTGAACAGATCCTTGTAATCGATGATGTAGCCGTACTCCTTATCCTCGCCGTCTAGCCGATTGACGCGACAGATTGCCTGGAACAGGCCGTGATCGCGCATTTGTTTGTCGATGTAGAGGTAGGTGGCGGGGGGCGCGTCGAAACCGGTGAGGAGCTTATCCACTACAATGAGCAGCTTCATCTGCCCCGGCTCCTCGATGAACTTCTTCTTCACCGCCCTCTCGAACTCCTCCGCTTTGTTGACCGCGACCTCCTCCGGTTCGTGGAACCAATCGGCCATCATCTGGCGGTAGATGTCGTACTGCCTCAGCTTTTCCGTTAGTCCCTCACCGCTCTCCTCGCCTTTGGTATCCGCCGGCGACGGACGGTAGGAGGTGACGATGGCGCACTTGTCGAAGCCCTTGTCTCTGAACAGCTCGTAGAGCTTGCAGGCCTGGAAGATGCTGCTGGAGACCAAAAGAGCGTTGCCCCGGCCGCTCATCAAACGGTCTCTCGTCCCCACATCGACAAGGATATCCTCGACTATACGCTCCAACCGGGATTGGCTGGATAGCACCTTCTGCATCGTGCCCCAGCGCTGCTTAAGCTGAGCGCGCGCGACATCATTGAGGCCTCGCGTCTTTGCTTCGAACCACTGGTCTATCTTCGCTTGCGAGGTGATGGTCTGATCAATGTCCCGCGCCTCATAGCGCAGGTCGAGCACGACACCATCCTCGACTGCCTCGTCGAACTTGTAGGTGTGGATGTAGCGACCGAAAATCTCCAGCGTGGTCTGCTTATCCTTCTTCAGCAGCGGCGTGCCGGTGAAGCCGATGAAGACCGCGTTGGGTAAGATGGACTTCATCACCTTGTGCAACTCACCCGATTGGGTGCGGTGGCACTCGTCCACGAAGACGTAAATGTCTCCCTTGGCCGAGAAGCCAGAGGACAGAGAGCGGCGTAGCTCATCGATGTATCCCCTCACGTCCGCCTCGTCGTCCTCGCTGTTCTTGCCACCGAACTTGTGAATGAGCGAGCAAATAAGCCATGGCTGAGCGTCGTTGAGCCGGGCGACGAGGTCGGCACCGCTCCTTGTGCGGTAGATGTCCTCGTAGACGCCCTTGAACACCTTCTCGATCTGCTCGTCCAGCTCGGTGCGGTCAGTGATGATAAGGACACGCGAGTTCCTGAGGTTCTCGCGAATCCACTTCGCCAGCCATACCATCGTGAGACTCTTGCCCGAACCCTGGGAGTGCCAGATGATGCCTCCCTCGCATCGGCTGGCAAAGGGTTGAGCGGCCTTGACCGCGAAGTATTGGTTCGGTCGGCAGATCTTCTTCGTTCCCATGTCGAAGACAATAAAGTCGTGAATCAGCTCCAGGAGGCGGTCCTTGCGGCACATCTGGACAATGTGGCGATTCAGCAGGTTCTCCTCGCCACTGTCTTCTTTCCATGTAAGATAATACTTCTCCGGCGTCTGAATGACACCGTAGCGCGCTCCTTGGGTGTCGTTCCCGGCCATGATGAGCTGCACCGTGGCGAAGAAGGAACTTATGAACCGGCTGCTCTGGTTGTCGAGGTTCTGGCGGATGCCCTCGCTTACCGAGACAGTTGAACGCTTGAGCTCCAGCACACCGAGGGCGATGCCATTGACGTAAAGCACGATGTCGGGCCGCTTGGTGTTCTCGCCGACGACCGTCACCTCCTCGGCGATGGCGAAGTGGTTGCTACGGGGTTCATTCCAGTCAATAAGCCATACGGTCTCGGTGTTTTCACCTGCCTCCGGGCGCACTTTGACGCCGTAGCGCAGCATGCTGTAAACGTCTTTGTTGACGTCGTAGGGGCTGCGGCTCTGGTCCCCGGCGACGCGTCTGAGTTCATACAGGGCTTTGTTAATGAGCGCGTCCGAGTAGCTCTGCCCGTTCTTAAGAAAAGGACGAAGGTATTGCTCCTCTATGTTGTGGTTCTCCCGCTCGTGCCAGTTGCCCAGGTAGTCGTAGCCAAGAGTGTCGATGAAAAGCTTGATGATACGATTCTGGGTCTTGCGCTCAGCCTGCCCCACAGCGCTCATGCTAACCGTATCCTCCCTGTAAGCAGTTCTTGCATCATACCTTGCTTGAGCTGCATAATTTTCATCATTCTATCATGTAGCGTCGTGATTTCAGCATCCAAATCTGACAGGATTGTTGCGATGGCAGTTTGTTCTTTGAGTTCTGGACAAAGTAACTCAAGATTCCTCAGCTCTGTTAGGCCAATCCTTTTCCTTGTAGAACCTGTACTAGCGTTCTCCGCTTTCCTTCTAAAGGGTGGTGAATTAATGGATGTAAAGACGAAGTATGTGTTGAATCGTCTGTGGTCAACTGCTAATCGAATTCCGTCTGAACTCATTAAATAGCGATCAGACTGGGGTGGAACAATGCAGGCTCTTGCGACTGGGTCCCCCATCTTGGAGAGGATGATATCGCCTGGATAAATGTTATTGCTCGATAATTCGTCTGCTTTTTCGATAGAAGTGAACACCTTATTATCATCCTTGAACTCGCCATCGCCAATGTTTTGAAGTTGGATGATCCTAATGCCGTCAGGTGTATAATCAGAGAATTTTAAATTCGAGCCAAAAGGGCCGCCTGCGAAGCTCCATTGTTTATTGGGATCTGCAATATCTCCGAGATTAACCAATTCCCAGTTCCCAGTAAACCCTGGAAGGTGCTTTCTACCGGTGAGCAGTTCCTGAATAACAGTTTGCCTGATGCCCCGCTTCTTGGCGATGAGTTTCCTCAGAGATTTGATGAATGTATCGACATCATTCAACATCTTTGCTATTTGTTCTTGCTCGATTAATGTTGGTGGGAGGGGAAATTTGATTGTTTTAATTTGAGCGAAATTAAGCCCTTCTCGATTCCCCCCTGCCTGGAAACTGTCAATCTGCCGTTGACCGATGGCTGAGAGCAAGAGTAAGTTTAAAAATCGAGGATGAACACGCATTTGATTTAAACGAATAATACAGACATGTTGGTTGACGTTACCTCCTGTTAAAATATCATCCACTAAAGCGCTTCTACCAATTGAGGCTCCGGTGATGTTTAAAAGTACGTCGTTTTTATGAAGTTCGGTAGCAGGGAACTCATTGTGGGTATCTTCGTCGATGAATACTAAATCGTCAAGTATGAACTCTCCCCAATCTACGTTTTGGCTTCGGACAAATGGACGGCCGTATTTTTTATATCTACTATTGCCGCCTGTTGGTGTTATTCCGCTGCCCACCTTAATCGCAACATCGCCAATTGTTGATATGTTCCAATCTTCAGGGAACACCCCGATTTCGGTCTGCACGTAACCGGGTTTCAAATCCATGAGAAACCCATCCTCTGCAGGTGACTGGTCACCTTGACCTCGAGCTCGGCCACTTCGTTCATTATTTGAGGCAACGGAATATCGTAACGTTGGGCTAGCTCCTTCACGCGGAAGGATAGAGTGAGGCTGATACGGTCCAGTTCGCTTTGAGCGGACTCCGCGAGATGAGCCATCCACTTATCATCTATCACCAAAGCCTTGACCTCCTCCTCGGTCAGATGGTAATACTTTGTGGCAACCTTGACATCCAGCTTGGCACGAGCTTCCTTTATTCGTCTTTTGGCCTTGGCCTCCCTCTCTATGATATCGAGGTAGTCCTTCAGTGTTTTACGTTCGTCGTCGGCTTCTCGATCATCCTTTATCGCCTTTAATCGGCTATTCACTGTGCCCTTCGTTATGTTCCCTTTCTGATCGATGACCTCATTCAGCAGCCCTTCCTCGCCGCCGTGCTCCTCCTTCATTTCCGCTATCGCTTGCTCGACGGCTGCAACCTCAGCCTCGAGCGTGTCGATGCCCTTCTTTTCGCTCGGGAAGTACCGTGCGACGATGAAACGAGGGGGCAGCAGATCAGCACGGTACTCATTCTTGCCAATGACAAAGTCGACGGCTTCCTTGCTCTTCTCCTCCAATTGCCTGAGCTTGCTGGCCCTCACCCATCCGTCGCCGACGATCATGTACGCGTCGTCCTGCATGATGTCGGTCCAGAAGCTCATCAGGTGCTGATACATGTCGTACTTGTTGATGAGCGGAATGTCGGAGAAAGCGGCCAGCATTTCGTTAGCTAGGATATCGATGAGCGACTGGAGGTTGTCTCCTTGCTTGAGCCCCATCAAACGAGGCGCTGCCTTCGTTCGCCATTGTTCGAAGCGCTCATGCACGTAACTAGTGAATCTAGCAAACTCTTCGTTGGCGCATATAACGTTGTTGATGTGTGCCGGCTCGACCGCTAGTCTGCTGTACCCTGGCCGGTCCTCGGCGAACAGTGCTCGCTTGAGCGTAGGACAGATTTGCCAGTATCGGCCCAGAGCGTCCACATCCAGGCTCGGTATGCCGCCCTTTAGGTGGGCCTCGATGTCCTGGAGGTCTTCCGGCTCAGTACTGTCGATGTACCGCGAGATATTGAGGTTGAAGTCGTTCTCTTCAATCTCCGCTAGGCTCACCATGCGGGAGTAGCGTTCAACCTCGATTTGCTGATTGAACACATCCACGATCTTGCGGATGTCCTGGTGGCGCAGCCGATTCTTGTTGCCGTCTTTGACGAAACCTTTGCTGGCCTCTATGACAAATATGCCTTTACGGGCCGTTGCGTGCTCCTTGTCAAGCACAATGATACATGCTGGGATGCTAGTGCCGTAGAACAGGTTCACCGGCAGGCCGATGATGCCCTTGATGAATCCCCGGCGCACCAGATTGCGCCGTATGTCCGCCTCGGAGTTACCTCGGAATAGGACGCCATGCGGCAGGATGACCGCGCCCTTGCCGGTGCTGTTCATCGACCTAAGGATGTGCAGCAGATAAGCATAATCGCCGTTCTTCGTTGGCGGGATGCCGTACTCGAACCGCCCGAACTCATCCGTCTCAGGATTCATGCCATTCGTCCATGCCTTGTCTGAGAACGGCGGGTTGGCCTCCACGAAGTCAAAGGTCCTGAGGTTTCCGTCTTTGTTCTTGTAGTGAGGCGAGGTAAGGGTGTTGGCCGCGAAAATTTCTGCCCCCGGCTGATCATGCAGGAACATATTCATCTTAGCCAGGCCCGCAGTGGTGTTGTCCTTCTCTTGACCGTAGATGGACATGCCGCGAGGCGCTTCGTAAGCCGCCTTCAGAAGAAGTGAACCGGATCCGCAGGTGGGGTCATAGATCGTCTGGTCCTGTGTGGTGTCCTTGTTAACGCCGACCACCTTGGCGATGACCCTGGAGACCTCGGCGGGGGTGTAGAACTGTCCCTTGCTCTTCCCTGACTCGGTGGCGAAGTGCCTCATCAAGTACTCGTATGCATCGCCGAGCAGGTCGTCGCCCTCGGCGCGGTTCTTGCCGAAGTCAAGATCAGGGCTGTTGAAGATAGCCACGAGCCGAGAGAGCCGGTCGACCATCTCCTTGCCCTTGCCAAGCTTCGTGTCGTCGTTGAAGTCCGCTTGGTCAATGACGCCCTTGAGGTGGTTGGCCTCGGCCAACCGTCCGATGATCTTGTTCATTTGGTCCCCGATATCCGCCTTGCCGGACTGCGCGACCATATCCAGGAAAGAACCATCCTTGGGCACGACGATGAGGGGGTCCCTTTGGCCGGCGTACTTGTCTGAGACATACTTTACGAACAAGAGAACGAGGACATAGTCCTTGTACTGGGAAGCGTCCATGCCCCCGCGAAGCTCGTCACAGCTCTTCCAAAGCGAGCCATATAATTCTGACTTTTTTATCGGCATATGTTACCTTCTTCATACCCACGATGGCCGGGAGAAAGGCATGATGGATAATGCTGTTTTCTTACGTATTCTTGATTTCCTCGAAACGCTCGTCGCCTTGCAGGGCCCATTGGATGATTGAAGAACATCGATGACAAGGTTTCGATGCCCCTTCATATCGAATGCTTGCTTTGACGAATTTACCGCTGGAGGATAGGAGGAAAATCACGCCCCAACCTTGTAGGTGAGACATAGGACCTCTTCCATCAAGCAAGTTGCTTCAATAGGGATCGAGAGAACGGATCAACCCCCCCATTGACTATTTTTAGAATTGGTAGAAAGATAACTCCACCTGCTCCTCACTGCCCTAGGTCAAAGCTGTGGATGCCTTCAAGTCATTAAAATGTGGATTGTTGAAACTATCTATTGGCAGCCAGATGTGGGCAGAGGTAGATGTTAAAGCATCTAATGCATATTCGCATCGAATCCAACTATCACTCATTTTGGTAGGTAACATGGAAGCGGCGAAGACGAACAAGATGAATTATTCGTTCGAGATAAATGAAAGAAAGGAGATCAATTTAGCCAAGGATGAGGACAGGGAATATCTTCTTGGGCGGATGAGGGAGAGGGCCGAATATCCAGTCGCGGTCGATGATTTAGAACGAGCCATCTCCTCAATACGTGATATGCTGGATGACAGCTGGCTCAGGGTCAGCATTTTTGACAGCCTTTCAATTGATATAGGGAATGGTAAAAAACACGGATTCAATTTTTTCCTTCACATAGTGCCGCTAGGTATGGCGCTTGATACATTGCGCAATCTTGTTGGCCTAGATAGGCTCATCCAAAAGTTACAAACACACTCGATAGAAAGAGTGAGCGCCATTCTCGAGGCGGTATCCGCTGCAAGGTACAAAGAAGCTGGATATATTGTAGAGCTGGAGCCACCCACCGATGATGGTCATTATTGCGATTTCAGGGTAGGGGATGGAGATGAATGGGCATACTTTGAGTGCAAGATTGAGTATAGTACGGAGAGCAAACCATTCCAGACCTACATGAAAAAGGTGGATGAGATCAGGGATACAATCTCGTCCGAATTTACTTCGAGACTTTCACCTTCACACAGAATCGATGTTGTTATTAAGAAAAGTCCCGGCAAAAGGGAAGTGGAAGAGCTCATCAAAGCAATCTCTCAATCTATCGATGTCCAGGATTTCAATGCTTGGAAAGAATGTTCTGGGATGATTTATGCGATTAACTCTCGCTCAATTAAGGTGGACGGATATCCAACCTGTGTTCACTCGCTGCAGATGAAAGTTGGTCCTGAACCAAAGCAAGTGGGCGAGACGAACTCGGAGATTCAGATTATCTATAACCCATTTAACAATCAGATGTTGCAGAAGGTCAGAAGCATAATCAAGACAGCAAGAGATCAGCTCCCAAAAGCATCTCGAGGGGTTATATTGCTGGAAACGCGGTACCCTGATGCGTTGATACATGTTGCAGAAGAAAAGCTCAGGGAGGAAAGCTACCTGCATGTTTGTAACATAGTTCTGATCGGCAATACTAGGTGGTCCATACCTAACCCGCATATTCCCAGCTTTACCCTTGACTTCCTGAATATCGCAGTGTCAGAGTAAAGTTGTTCAAGCGTAACTCTATCTCCAGATACTTGTAGAACACTTCAAGGTCTCGAATATAATGGGATCTCCATCCTGCAATATGAAATCCCTCCGAGGCCATATTCTACTGATTCTTCAAGAATTACTTTATTCCCATAATCCTTGGTTATTTCGGGGCGGCGATTGGGAGACCGCCGCCCCGTGGCTGAAGGAGCTACCCTCAGCCATATTGAGGGCGAAGGGTTGGGAGAACCCTCGCCCCACCCGATAACTCCCATCGGGCAAGGGATACGAGCCGTGGAGGCTTGGGAACGACCCCATCGGCGGCTGAGGATAGAATTGCTGGAATATAAGCCTTTTAGGCTGTGATGAATATAAATGTGCCATTAATGCTAAGGCGTTCTATAATGACAGCCAGCTAGTAATTGGGAACAAATCGATACGCCATGAAGTTGCCTGGCATATGGCCGCTCACATTTACCGGTAAATGTCCGAGGCCTCCGCACTTTCGCCCACCCCCAGCCGGAATCGAGGTCAGGGAGGACCTCCTCTCTTCGGTCATGCAGACCTACCCAGAATACGTCACCAAGAACTTGATCTGTCCGAGCTGCGGTTCTAAGGAGCAAATCCGCTTCGAGCAGTTCGAGATGATGTTCGATGCTCCCTGCCTCTCGTGCGGCATCATGATCCGGTGGAAGCGCAAGCCCCAGGGGAGCGGGGGAGGCATCAGGATCGCCATGGACGACTACGAGCCGGAGATCGCCCCGCTCGACCTGGGCAAGTGACCCCCGTTATTTTGGGATTTTTCTCCAAAAATCGAAGGCTCACCTTATTATACCACCTAAGACAATTGTCTTAGGGAGGCAACCACAATGACACCCAAGAGGGCTACCAATGAACTGGACGAACCGCTGGAACTCATAGCCAACATGATGTCAGAGAACATCAACGATTATTCCCGCATGAGCGATGAGATTGGAGGCATCATCATCAACGGGAGTGGCAAGAACCTCCCGGTATTGCTCAGGGCTATAGAGATGGATAGGCTGGCCCGAACGTTAGGCCAGGACTTTGTCTATGGGGTCCCCGAAGGACCGGCCAGGGACTATGCGCTAAGGGTCAAGGCGGCGTATGAGGCTCAGAACCAGGCCACAGCCCAGAAGCTTCTGGATGAGTGCGAGGCAGAGAAGAAGATGCCCAATATCCCAAACCATTTCGGCTCATGCGACCGCTGTCGGATCGTCAAGGGCAAATGGACTTACTCCACCTGCACAGAAGGCTATCGGGGAGGCAACGTCTTAGTCGAACTTTGCGAGGATTGTAGGAAGCTGGCCCCCAAGAACCAATTGAAGTTCGCCATGTGGGTCATTAACGAAATATTCGACCTGAATATGACCGCCGAGGAGTGCCAGGAGCAGCTCAAAACGCATGGGCTCTCCCTCTGGGAGAAGAGAGCGTTAAAGCTCAGGGCGGAGAGTAAGGAGGACCCGGAGATCCCCGAGCCCCCGGTCAGTGAGGAGGTCAAGAAGTTTAGGGAAGGTTTCCTCCAACAGGCCAGGGCCATGAGGCAGATGGCGCTGATCGAGAAGGGCCTGACGCACAGGCAAGCCGAGGTCATGGTGCTCATGGAGGAGAGGATGACACCCTCTCAGATCGGGAAGGAGCTGGGCATCAAGACCCAGACCGTGAACACGATGATTCGCCGGATAGGGGAAAAGCTGAACCCCGGCCAGTAAACCCCTTCATCTTTTTATTGCCATATTATCAATCGAATAGATTTTCGACAGCGGTTTTAAGCTCACTCCCCGACCATTCTCGCCGGGGAGTTGCATGGTCTTTTGCTCCAAGTGCGGCAACGAGAGCCCGGACGGGACGACATACTGCTCCAGGTGCGGAACGAGGTTGAACGTCCAGGGGCCGAGCGGGATCATGGCTCCCATCAGCAACGGAAGGCCCCTGCCCCCGCCGACGCCCGGGGCCTACACCCCGACGAGCTCTCCGCCGCCGGCCGGTCCACGGAACAGTATCACGCCGATCATCATCGTCGCCCTGATCATCGGCTGCATCGCCATCGCCACCCTCGCTCTGCTTATCGTTCCACCAGCGAACTCCGACGATTCCACTGACGGAACGACCGACGATGTCGTGATCATCAGGGACGGCGACTATGCCGACTACAAGCTGACGGTGAAGAACGGGACCCAGTCCTACGTCGGGACGTGCCGGATCATCTACACGAACGTCACCGATACCAGCCTGACGATGACCGTCATCATGACCATCAACGGCCACACCACCACCAGCTCCGAGACCATCGACCTGAGCGCCGGCTCGACGGCGGGGGAGAGCCTGGGTGACTCCGGCTCCGATAGCGCCTCGACCTCCACGGTGATCGGCAACGAGACGATCCCGACGGCCCTCGGCCCCGAGAAATGCACTCACACCCGGTCCGTCACGTCGGACTACGTGGAGGACAACTGGTTCGGCCAGAAATGCCCGATAAAGCTCACCAGGTCCTACACCGACGGCAGCCAAATGACCCTGGAGATCTCCGGGACGAACATGAGCTCCCTCTGAGCTATTTCTCAGAGCGTGAATGAAAACAGAACCCGCCCCCAACGGGGCGGTCTTACCCCTTCTTAATGATATACTGGCCTTCTTTGTCCTTGTCCTTGTAGAACATGATGTGGTCGCCATCTTTAAGGTCCATCTCTTCCGACACATCCTTGACGATGGTTATCCTGGACTTGGTGACCTTGCTCGATCCCATGAATTTTAACGGTTCTGTCATTTAATCCAATTTAGGAGTAATAGGAGGAAACTACAAATACCCTTCTTCCCAATACTCCAAATCATCCAATATAGGATTTATTGGAAGGTTAAACTATGAGCGACACGCTGCTGATCAAGGTGCAGGTCCCCGAGTGGGTCCCGCAAGATGTCAGGAAGGAGATTGCCAAGGAGATCGAGGAGACGATGCTCGGAGCGATAAACGATGTCTGGGGCAAGTATGCGCCCGAGGTCGTCAGCTCCCGGGACGTGAACTCCAAGAAGGCTCCGGATCAGTGAGCCTTCTCCGCTCACCCCCCATACTTTTGCCTAGAATTTTCATATCACTCAAAAACTATAATAAACAACGAGCGACCTAACCTCTTGCCAGAGGCAACCAATTTGATTTCCCAAGCTGAGTCCCTATCGACCGGGGACCTCGGAGAGCTCGGGCTGTATGAGCCCGGGCTCGGCGAGGATCCGACCGGTGAGCTCGACCGAGGAGCGTTGATCAAGCGGCTGTCCATGACCGGGCTGGTGCTGGCCATACCCATCACCCTGATCGTCGTGACCCACGCGGAGGTCCTGACCTTCTCGTTCGTCCTGTTCTTGATGATCCAGGGGCCCCGGGATCGGCACTACTATCAGCCTCGTCTCAAGCTCGATCCGCAGTACAACGCCGCGCTGCTGATCGAGAAGAGGCGGACCGGGCTCTCCATCAGCGAGATACCGAGGCCGCCCTGCGGGAATACTTCTCCCAGAACCGCAAGTGAGCTTTTTTCGAGCGGACCCCTGGCCAGGGCCCCCTTTTTTACCAGACCTGGTATAAGAGGTTGACGAAACGCTATTTTTCGATGGAATATTCTTATTGATTTGAATTATCCATTCTCGTTGAGGGTACGGCTGGGCGGCCATGACAGCTTGCGGTAGATCGGTTTCCTCTAAGACCGCCTGGCCGGACCCCCTGCTTTCAGAGGAAATCCGATGAATGGAAACGACGAACGCAAGAAGCGCCCCATGAGGCTGCCAGCCATTGTTTTCGCGGTCGCCATGATGCTGACCGTACTGTGCGGCTCCGGGGCTATAACCCAGACAGTCTCCGCCGAGTCACCGAGCGCAGAGCTGGAGCTGGCCCCCCATTACAAGGACGTGACGTATGTCCTGGACCAGGTCACCCTGTTGCAGAGGTTCGACACCATAGGGGACTGGAGCAAGATCTCTGACGCCAGCCTCGCGGATTCGAGGCTTGTTATGGACGCCGACGAGGGCGCTTCCATCACCATCTCTGGCAACTTGGCCACTTATTTTGAGTCCAGGCTGATGTTCAACTCGACCAACGCCACCGTGACGATGAAGCTCAGTGACGGCACCAACTACACCGCCATCGCCATCGCCGCCGCTGGGACCGTCACCGCCACCTTCAACAACGGCAGCGCCCAGACCGTGGTCGTGGCCGCTTCCGGGGCCGTCAAGGAGTCCTGGATCAAGGTCGGCATCGAGTTCACCGCCGACGGCGTGGTCTTCACCGCGTCCAACGCCACCGCCCTCCTGGGCACCAAGACCTTCTCCACCGCCCTCCTTGGCTTCAAGGACATCACCAGCATGGAGATCAAGAGCACCGCGACCGGTGTCGTCGGCTACGCCGACTATGCCTTCGCCTCGATCACCCAGACCGACTTCGTAGCTGCTACCCTCAACGACAGCAAGCTCAACTCCGATCCGGCCCTGACCGAGAAGTTCCAGAAGTTCAAGGTCGCCTTCACCGATGACGCCGTTCCGGCCACCTACTCTGACGAGTCCGTGACCCACGCTCTCTACGGGGACAACATCTCCGACAAGAGCCTGGCCTCTGACCGCTACCTGAACGAGACCGACATGGGCGAGATGCTGGCGGCCCACGCCGAGACCAAGAACGAGGTCACCGGCACCGCCACCTATCAGGGATGGGAAGACCTCTATAACGACAACGAGGACACCCTCCAGACCTACCTGGCCAACGAGCATGATGTCAGCAAGGACACCGTGACCGTCATCGACTACTACATGGACGGGGTCGGCCTGAACTATACCTTCAACAGCGCCATGACCGACGCCGTTGAGAACGCCTGGTTCAAGTATTCCCAGGACATGGCCGACAACCTCGGGGCCCAGACCTCCTACAGCGACGAGGCCTCCGTGGCCGACTCCATCAGCGGGACCATGGCCTTCTCCGTGACCGGCAAGGACCCTGTGGACCTGGACTACTTCTACTTCCCCACCTCGGTCGAGCAGAAGGAGTTTGACGACGCCATGGACGATCTCTCGGACCAGCTCCGTGAGAAGACCATCGGCGGCCTGGTCATCGTGCCCGAGACCTTCCAGAACATCACCCTCGGCGCAAAGACCAACCCCAACGCTTACGCCACCACCCCTGACGGCTCGGTCTGGAACAACGCCTTCCAGTCCATCGACTCCGCCTACCAGGCCACCGACGCGGCCCTCGGCGCGATCCTCCAGGGAGCGAGCTACATGGTGTTCGACCTGGACGCCATGAGCGCCCAGCTTGGCTGGTCCGTCATGGAGGACGGCAAGCTGTCCTCCAGCCCCCTGACCTTCGCGTCCTGTTACGGCTCTGAGGTCGTGGCCTACGGTGCCCTGATCGTTCTGATCGCCATCCCGCTCGTCGCCATCATCGTGGTCGGCGGCGTGTTCGGCGCGAAGAAGGTCCGTGGCAAGAAGAGGAACCAGTAAGCGCCCAAACCCCACCCCTTTTTTCTTTTTGACCTAAACCCCAACCAGGAGGAACCAGGATGTCGAACGCAAGGAAGATCACAGCGATCACTCTCATCACCCTACTCGTATCGGTCGCCCTGCTGGGGTCGGGTTGGATCACCCAAACCGTCTCAGCGGTCGATCTCGATACTGCCATCGATCTGGAAGCGGCCCCGCACTTTAGGGACCTGACCTACACCGTCGGATCGCCCGCATACAGCACCGCTTTCGATGACCTCGGGGACTGGAAGGTCTCAGTGGGCAATCCCAAGCTGACCACTGACCATTCCAATATGGTCATCACCGCCCCCTCCACGGCCCCGGTCCGCATGAGCCTGACCACGGCCTATGCCGGCGGGATCAACCAGACCGAGCGGAGCACCGTCCAGATCAAGGTCATCCCCGGCAACGTGACCACGCAGTACAGCAACGTCACCCTGTCCGCCAACACCGGGCTGACCGACATCATCACCGTATCGTTCCACAACAGCATCGTGACCCTGGTATTCAGCAATGGCAACGTCACGACCCCCTCAACGCTCTACTCCCCCGCCGAGGCCGACACCGCCTACGTCGTGGTCTACGAGCTGGCCGAGGCCGGGGCGACCGTCTCTCTCTATGATAGCGCGGGGGACCTCCTCGGCAACAAGCCCCCGGGCCTGCGCGATGGCC
>Ga0183100_1000564_pt1 | contig 27297 bp, 17 predicted proteins | sample Biomet2_FD_127789 | JGI IMG/M metagenome (GOLD analysis project Ga0183100, IMG submission 127789) | Microbial communities from bioreactor (seeded with anoxic lake sediment) at LBNL, California, USA - Biofuel metagenome 2 | ecosystem: Engineered > Bioreactor > Anaerobic > Unclassified ...
ACGGTCTGGAAGCAGCCGTCGGCGGACAGCAACGGCTGGCAGATGGCGTCGATCGAGCTGCCGGCCGGGACGGAGTGGATGGAATGGGAGTTCAAGACCGGTGCCTCGACCGGAGCTCACTATCCGGGGGTGCTCATCGACGACGTCACCGTTACCACCAGCAGCGATGTGTCCGCTCCTCCCACCTCCAAGATCGGCAGCATGAGCGCGTACTACGACCAAAGGGATGTACAGGTCCCGGTGACCATGGGCGACGCGGAGGGCCTGGCCCTCTACTACCGGACCAATGGCGGAGCGTGGACCATGTACACCGACGACGCTCATCCTGACGGCCTGTTCACCGCCGCCCCCATCACCTTCCAGGCGCCGAGCGACGGGCGGTACGAGCTCTTCTCCATCGCCCGCAATGCCGCTAGCACCGAGAGCATGAAGAGCACGGCCGAGGCATCCTTCTCTGTGGACACCGCCCCTCCCACCGTTTCGGTGACGAACCCGAAGCAGGGAGCCGTCTACAACGGCGGGTCATTGACGATGAACTGGGCTGCCAATGACCAAGGCTCAGGCATCGCACGGACTGAGATCAGCGTGGACGGGGGGTCTTGGACCACGGTGCTGGGGACGTCTCGATCCCTAGGCACGCTGGGGGAGGGCATGCACACCGCTGCCATAAGAGTGACCGACCACGCCGGCGGCACATCGGAAGCGTCCGCGGCCTTCGTGGTCGATCCGGACGCCCCGGCGATGACGGTCTCGCCCATCGGCTCCGGGGCGCCCCTCAACACCACGATCGTAGCGTCCTTCCATGAGGCGGTGGCCCACGACTCCGTAGCCATCACCGTCGACGGCCTCACCGGGAGCCTGACATGGAGCGGTGACAACGCGATCTTCGTTCCGTCGTCACCGCTGGAGGGAAACAAGACCTATCATGCGACGGTATCGGGCTCGGACGCTGGAGGTCAGAAGTTCAGCGTGGGCTGGTCCTTCACCACCGTGAACGACGCGGGAAGCATATCCGGGACGGTGCGCGGCTCCAATGACCAAGCGGTGCCTAACGCGACGGTCACGCTCAGCAATGGAGCGGTCACGACCACGGACGCTGCCGGACATTTCGAGCTTAATAACGTCGCTCCTGGCAGCTACACGCTGACCGTGACCGGGGAAGGGTACGAGAAGACGACCAGAGAGGTGACCGTGACCGCGGGACAGGCAGTGGACCTGGGCGTCCTGAGCGTCAGCGCTTCCTCGGGCAACGTCCCGGCATTCGGTCTCCCGCTCGCAGCGCTGCTCCTGGCAGTGGTGGTCGGCCTGAGCGCCATGGTCCTGGTGGTCCTCCGGAAGAGATCGAGGTGAGGCAAAGCCCCCATAAGCCCCTCGCTCCGTAGCAACGGTGCAACTTTTTGCACCCCCTCGGGGGATGGGGGCTCGTCCTCAGATATCGGCCCTAGAAGGCCAAGGGCGGCGAGACAGGGTCGGGCCTTGAAGCTCACTGGACGACATGCTCATCGAGCATGCAGTGCCAGAGGTTCCTTCCCCTTTCGAGGTCATCGATAAGAATACGCCCCGGACCATGGTGATGCACTGAATAAAGACAGCGGACGGTAGCTGCCTACATCGTGCATGCGGAGCCCTCGTTCGAACAGAACCTCTCCCTGCAACATGGCGATCGGCAGATGCTCCACGATCCAACGCAACAGCGCATGATCCCCTTAGAATAAGGCATGTCGCTTCCAAGCCGTTTAAATAAATGGAGAACGAATTTTTACGTGTTTATCAAAGGGGGGTAGAGGCGATAAGGGAAAAGAGGGAGCCAGTACCGATCGGAACGAGGATAAAGGCGCCCATCCTCAGGATCCTTGCCCAAAGCAAGTTCCTCGCGCTGTGGGTCACCTTCGTCCTGCTGATGGTGCTCACCCCTTTCACCTCCGGACCTATCGGCACCATGGTTGTCTCTATCATCTTCTCCCTGATACTGGTCTCTGGCATCCTCACCGTCAGCGACGACAGGCGGCTGCTGTTCATAGGCCTCATCCCATTGACCATTGCTCTGGTGACGAGGTGGTCGAGCCTTCTCGTGGCGGGGGTCGAACTTCAATCGGTCTCCTCCCTCTTCGGCATGCTTACCTTTGGCTACGTCACCATCCTCGTTTTTTCCTCCCTGTTCAAGGCCAAGGAGGTCACTTCCATCGTCATCTGGCAGGCCATATCTGTGTACCTGCTGATCGGGCTGACCTGGGCTTCCCTCTTCACCTTCGTGGAAATAATGGTACCAGGGTCCCTGAACGACACTTCCAGTTCGGGCGGCCCCCTCGCGTACTCGACGATCGTCTACTACAGCTTTGTGACCCTGGCCACCCTAGGCTATGGGGACATCGTGCCCACCACCTCCATCACCCGGGGCCTGGCGGTACTGGAGGTCCTTACCGGGGTGCTCTTCATGGCCATCTTGATCTCCCGCCTGGTCGGTGTGTGGAAACCAAGCACGGGGAAGAAGTTGTGAGGGCGGGCTTGCAGGACATAAGGATCGATTCCCATTGGGCCGAGGAATGTCGGACCGTCCGCAGGCCAAATAGGAAAAAAGTGCATTTTTCGCCGGTTACTTTCACATGCTGGTCGGACCGATCGGGCCCGCATGCGACCTCCGGTACCGGTATCGCCATTTCCCAGATGATGGGTCAGGGTCGTACAGATGACCGGGGTGGCTGAAAGCTTTATGCTTGGTGGGGTCGAGTTATCTTTTTTGAGGATTCATATGTCGGCTGAAGAGAGCAAGGATCGTCATAACCTCCCCATACCGGACCATGTCCGTCCGCATCTGACCGCCTACGACGCGAAGGACCCTGACAGCAGGTATCCGCCCATCGAACCGATCCGTCCGCCCAAGGGCGCGCCCAACGTGCTGATAGTCCTGCTCGACGACGTGGGGTTCGGCGCCTCGTCGGCCTTCGGGGGGCCGGTGCATACACCGACCGCCGAGCGGCTGGCGGCGGGAGGGATCAGGTACAACCGATTCCATACCACGGCGTTGTGCGCCCCGACCCGGCAGGCATTGCTGACCGGTCGGAACCACCATTCGGCAGGTATGGGATCGTTGACCGAGACCGCATCGTCCGCTCCCGGCTACACCTCGATGCGCCCAAACACCTGCGCCCCGCTCGCGGAGACGCTAAGGCTCAATGGCTATTCGACCGCCCAGTTCGGGAAATGTCACGAGGTGCCCACCTGGGAGACCAGCCCGATGGGGCCTTTCGAGCACTGGCCCACCTGTAGCGGGTTCGAGTTCTTCTACGGGTTCCTGGGGGGAGAGACCAACCAATACTCCCCGGAGCTGTTCGAGGGGACCAGACCGGTCGAACCAGAACATACCGCGGAGGAAGGCTATCACCTGACCGAGGACCTGACCGACCGCGCCATCAACTGGGTACGCCAGCAGAAGGCGCTCATGCCGGACAAGCCGTTCTTCATGTACTTCGCTCCTGGGGCCACGCATGCGCCTCATCACGTGCCCACGGAATGGTCGGCCAAGTACAAGGGCATGTTCGACCAGGGTTGGGACAGATTGAGGGAAGAGACCTTCGCCCGCCAGAGGGCAATGGGCGTGGTCCCGCCAGAGGCCGAGCTGACCAAGAGGCCGCCCGCGATCCCGGCCTGGGACGACATGCCCGAGGCCATAAGGCCGGTGCTGGCCCGCCAGATGGAGGTGTACGCGGGCTTCCTCGAGCATGCGGACCACCACGTGGGGCGGCTCATAGAGGCGCTTGAGGACCTCGAGATCCTCGATGACACCTTGATCTACTACATCATCGGCGACAATGGGGCGAGTGCCGAGGGGGGCCCCGCAGGGACCTTCAACGAGTACGTGACATTGAACGGCATCGTCGAGGAGATCAGGAATCTCATGACGCCCGAGTTCGTGCTCGCTCATATCGATGAGTTCGGGACCCCGAGCGCATACAACCATTACGCCGTGGGCTGGGCTCATGCCATGGACGCCCCATATCAGTGGACCAAGCAGATCGCCTCTCATTGGGGAGGGACGCGCAACGGCACCATCGTCCACTGGCCCGGGGGCATCACGGCCAGGGGCGAGTTCCGCGACCAGTTCCATCACGTCATCGATGTGGCCCCCACCATCCTGGAGGCGGCCGGACTGCCCGAGCCGTCCTTCGTGAACGGCATCCAGCAAAAGCCGTATGAGGGGGTCAGCATGCTCTACTCCTTCGATGACGGCGAGGCCGCGGGACGGCACGAGACGCAGTACTTCGAGATGTGGGTGAACCGGGGGATCTACCACCGGGGGTGGACCGCGGTCACCCGGCACAGCATCCCATGGAGCCCCTGCGAGATGCCGAAATACGACGATGATCTGTGGGAGCTGTACGCCCCCGAGGACTGGACCCAGGCCCATGACCTTTCGAAGGAGAAGCCCGAGAAGTTGCACGAGCTCCAGCGTCTGTTCCTCATCGAGGCGGTCAAGTACAACGTCCTGCCCCTGGACGACCGCCGGGCCGAGCTGCTCAACAGCGAGGTGGCCGGTCGGCCCACCCTCATCAAAGGCAGGTCGCAGCTGCTCTTCAGCGGCATGGGACGGCTGGGCGAGAACACGGTCCTCAACCTGAAGAACCGATCATATTGCGTTACGGCCGAGGTGGTGCTTCCCAGCGGCCCGGCCAACGGGGTGATCGTGGCCCAGGGCGGTGCCTTCGGGGGATGGTCCCTGTACATCAAGGACGGGCGGCTGAAGTACTGCCAGAACCTCCTTGGGGTCAAGCGCTATTACGCCGATTCGGATGTGACGCTCCCATCTGGAAAGCACCAGGTGCGCATGGAGTTCACCTATGACGGTGGGGGGCTGGCCAAGGGAGGGGACGTCGCGCTCTACCTGGACGCCATGAGGATCGGCGGAGGCCGGGTGGAGATGACCGAGCCCCTCACCTATTCCCTGGACGAGACGCTCGACGTCGGTCGCGAAGGAGGGACCGTGGTCTCCGAGGATTATACCGCCAAGACCAGTAAGTTCAACGGCAAGATCCTGTGGGTCCAGCTCGACCAGGGGGAGGACGATCACGACCATCTCATCCGTCCGGAGGAGCGCTTGCACATCGCGATGACACGACAATAGCACGTCCCGGAGAGGATGCCAGACAATCGATGGGTCCATTGAGGTGCTCGAGGCCCGAGGGCGGGAGACCATATCGTGGTCTCGATCGGCAGAGGTAGCCATCGGTCCATGGCTATCGCTCAAGCGCCTTTCTCGACACCGAGCAGGGCCTCTTCGATGGTATCCTTGAAATGGTCCTTTCCGATCCGTTCGACCAGTCCCTGCTTCTCCAGGTCCCTCATCATCAATGTGTGCACATCGACGAAGACAACCTCGACGCCCCTCTCCTCCGCTTCCATGATCGCCTTCTCTAGGGCCCGGGCGGAGCTTATGTCCAAGCCGTGGGTTTGCACTTCCATGTCCACGATGAGCATCAAAGGCCTGGGCTCTTCCCGTATGAGGCCCAGCAGGCGCGTTTTGATCACAGGGGCATTGGCGTAGAACAGTCCAGCGTTCAGTCTGACTATCTTCACCCCATCGACCTCCCTTGCCTCGGGGTTCAGGCTGATGTCCTTGAACCGGCCGTCCGGCGTACGTCCCAGTAGACAGCCGCGTTCATTGCTCAGCCTCCAGATGACTAGGCCTATGGCGATGATGATGGCTAGCAGAAGACCCACCAGCACCTCAAAGAACAGGACCCCGAAGAGCGCCAGCATGGCGAAGTAGAAATCGACACGCTGTATGTGGTAGTATCTGGACATCAGCTTCACCTTCAGAGCCCCCTTCACAGCGAAGATGACGATGACCCCCAGGACGAACTCGGGAAGATAGTAGAACACACCGGTCAGGAACAGGAGGGTGGCCAGAACGACCGACCCGGCCACTATCAGGGCCATCGGGGACCGGGAACCGCTGTTGTTGCCCACATGGGAGGCGGACATGCTCACCCCCGTACCGATCCCCTGCACAAGGCTGGAGCCGAGATTGGTGACCGCCACGGAGATCAGCTCCTGGTTGGGGTCCACCTCCTCTTTGTGCTCCTCGGCCACCTCGTCGCCGATGGCCACTGTTTCCGAGAAGCAGACGAAGGCCGTGCCTATGGCGGTGGGCACGACAAGGACGATCAGGTTCGGATCCAGCTCGGGGACGGAGAACGAAGGCAGCCCTGCGGGTATGGACCCAACCAGACTGACCCCGGCCGACTCCCAGTCCAGGAGATAGGCGGCCGCAAGACCGATGATGAAGAGGAGCAGCACGCCAGGGACCTTCTTGAAATGCTCCTCGAGAACGTAGAGGATGACCACGGCGATCAGGGACAGGCCCAGGGTCAACAGGCTCGTCTGACCAAGCTCGCCCACGATGTGCCATAGTTGTTCGAAAAAGTTGCCTGAACCCTTCTCCACGCCAAGGAGCTTGGGGACCTGGCCGATGATGATGGTCAGGGCCAGGCCGAACAGGAAGCCCTTCATGGCCGGATAGGAGATGAAGTGGGCCAACAGCCCGAGCCGCAGGGCCGCCATGATGAGGAGCATTATGCCGGTGAGGAAGGTGATGGTCACCACCGCCGCCAGGACGTCCTCGTATGCTGTTAGGGCCAAGGTGGCGATGGCCGTGGCGGTGAGGAGGGCCATGGCGCTCGGGGTGCTGACCACCGAACGGTGCCCCGATCCGAGGACGGCGTAGGCGAAAAGGGCGATAAGGACCGCGTAGAGGCCATGCTGCGGCTCAACCCCGGCCACCCCGGCTATGCCCATCGACTCCGGGATTATCAGCCCAGCTATGGCCACACCAGCGATGATGTCGAAGCGTATGTCCTTCGGTTTATAGTTCGGCACCCAGCGCAGGATCGGAAGGTGTCTTTTGATGACCTCTCCTACCCCTTTGTTCGGAGCACCGTTCATTCACAGGTCCATAGTATAGCCGGACGGATATGGTTCTTTGTTACGCTGTGCTCGGTCCGGTTTTGCTGGCATCATCGAACCTGCATGAGGCCCATACAGCCTCACGGGCTGCTTGCATCGCTCTGGAAGGCCATCGGCGAGCGATGTCCGAGGGAGGGCAGGGCCGGTCACGATCATGGTGTCGCGTGGTCCGTCCCTGGGGCGGCCGGTTCATTGGTTCCTAAGCTGGTCCCCACCATTGGCACACACTTCGCTGCAGCTTTCCATTTCTATCAGCCCATGCTCCATGGCCCTGGCAGTTACCTTGGGGATGGTGAAGAAGAACTCGCTCCCCATGCCCGGCGAGGACTCGACCCATATCCTTCCGCCGTGCCGCTCAACGATGCGCTTCGCTATCGCCAGCCCGATGCCGGTCCCCTCGTACTCCTCCCTGGTGTGCAGACGGGAGAACATCTGGAAGATGCGGTCATATTGTTCGGAAGCGATGCCGATGCCGTTGTCCTTCACCGAGAACGTCCAGAATTCGGGACCGTAGGCGCAGCTGACAAGGATCATCGGCGGCTCCTGGCCGTGATACTTGATGGCGTTCCCCACAAGGTTCTGGAACAGCTGGGTCATCTGCGTCCTGTCAGCGCCGATGGTCGATAGATGCTCGGCCTTCACTGTGGCGTTGTTCGCCGTCATCAATGACCTCAGGTTGGACAGTGCCGTGGAAAGGGCCTCGTTCATGTCGACATCCGCGAACTCTCCGCCACTGGATTCCACCCGCGAGTATGCCAGCAGGTCCCTGATGAGCTCCCTCATCCTCACCGCGCCGTCCACCGCGTACCGCATGTACTGCTTGGCATCGCCATCAAGCTTGTCCCCGTACTTGCGCTCCAGCAGTTCCAGGTACGCCGTGACCATCCTTAACGGCTCCTGCAGGTCGTGCGACGCCACATAGGCGAACTGGTTCAGCTCTCCGTTGGACCTTGATAGTTCCTGCGCGCGTTCGGACAGAGCGCGCTCAAGCCTCCTCTCATCGGTTACATCATGACCGATGAACAGCATGCCGTCAGGCCTGCCGTTCAGTCCGCCTAGGGGCTTGATACGCCACTCGACCTCCCTCATCTCTCCTCCTCTGGATACTATCTTGCCAGAGAAAGAGGTCCTGTTCGAGCGAGCCAGCAGTTCCGAGATCATTCTCCTCCCGGCCTTGGTCTCATCTTCTGGCAAGAGGGCCTCGGCCCACTCCCTGGAAACGAGCTCCTCCTGCTTCCATCCAGTCACCTCCTCTATGTATGGGTTGACCCGCAGGATGCGGCCGTCGTTGCCGACCACCAGAACGATGGCCTGGGCATTGGTAATGATCGCCTCGGCGAAGTCCCTTTCCGAACGGAGCGAGCTCTCACTCCGTTTAAGCGAGCGAAAAATGAGGTCATACGGCTGGACCACGCCAGTCCTAACGATGGCCATGAACGTGAGCAAGGCGGAGGTGAGGATGGAGAGGTGACCGAGCAGGTTCAGCACGCCGTACGGATCGTTATAAAGGGTGAACATCAGCTCCCCGGCGACGGTGAACCCGATGGAGGCGACCAATAGGTTAAAGATGTCGGGGTGGAACGTTTCCCTCTCTCCGTACAGCAGAAAGATGGCCAAGACCAAGAGGGCCGAGATCAGGTACTCGCTCCAGACCTTGAAAGGAGTGAGCCCCAGGCCATCGACGTACGCGGCCGGGAAGAGCCCCAGGGATATGGTCGTCAGGATGAGCAAGGTCACGGCCGCGTACGAAGCGATCACAAGTGTCATGTCGAGCTTCCATCGCATCGACAGGGGTGCCAGTACCAGGGTGACAGCCACCATGTACCTGGAGGCGATCCACAGCTGGGTCGGCAGATTCGCCGAGTCGCCCGGGAATATGCCCATGCCCCTGTAGGCGAGCAGATGGACGAGCCCAAGCAGCCCAACGAAGAGATTGACCACCGCCAGGACCATCAGGTAGTTGTTGTTCATGTAATGACGGGCGGTCCACGCTATGACGAAGACGCTGAAAGCGACCGTCGAGATTATCGTCTCCACCAGGCTATGGAAGATGAGGTAACTGAGGAGGCTCGTAGCCATCAGGAAGCCGAGGATCAGAACGGCCAATAGTAGGGACGACCACCTGAAAGCAGACCAGTTGGTCCGATCCCCGGTGCGATGTCTCACCCCTGGTCCTCTTGATGTGTGCGTCATGGTCCGTCACGGTATGCTGCTGTTCGATAGCACTCTTCTGATCGCAAAATGGCTATGAAGGATTGTGATCATAGGACCGATAGGGACGAAGCTTGATATTATTATTTTTGAGCGAATAATTTGGTTTGGTCTCTCTCACCCCGTTTTCCGCAATTAAGGATTGAGTGAGGGGTTCCAGCCCTACCCGCTATCGCACAATGTTCTGCTGTCAGGCCGTGACATTTCCCTTGGCGATGACCGCGATGGGCCGGCACTAGGATCATAAGCGGATGTGCAGTGGATCCCCTGCCCCGTGGAGGCGGTCCCTCGCTCATGTCCGCACACAGGCCTGGAAGCGCTCGAGCATGCATCGAGGGCGACCTTTTCCATGCTTGAGCACAAAGCAAGCCTTCAAAAGGGAAAAAGCGTTGACAAGCGTCGGAACGCGAGCATAGAGAGCAGACGCGACCACATAGAGGGAGAGCAATGAGGCTTCACTACCTGCAGCATGTCTCCTCGGAGACCCCTGGGAGCATCCTCCTTTGGGCGGAGCAGCACGGGCACACCATCACTCACACCTTGTTCCATGAGGACGAGGTCTTGCCCGACCTGGGCGCCTTCGACTGGTTAGTGATCATGGGCGGGCCCATGAACGTGTACGAGGAGGACCGCTACCCCTGGCTCGTCCAGGAGAAGAGGTTCATCGGGGAGGCCATCGCCACGGGGAAGTTGGTCCTGGGCTTCTGCCTCGGAGGCCAGTTGATCGCCGATGTCATCGGCGGGAAGGTCACCAGCAACGGCCGGCCGGAGCTGGGGTGGAGCTCCGTCCATTGGACCAAGGAGGCGAGATCAAGCCCCTTGTTCTCCTTCTTCCCCGAGAGCGCGGTGGTGTTCCAGTGGCACTCCGACGAGTTCAGCGTCCTCCCCCCGGAGGCGGAGGTGCTCGCATGGAGCGACCGATGTGCTCATCAGGCCTTCGCTTTCCGTGAGCGGGTGTTCGGGTTCCAATTCCACATGGAGAACACCGCGGACATGATACGGAACATGGCTGTCGAATGCGGTGATGAGCTCGATGCCGCGGCCTGCGGGCAATCCCCGGCCGAGTGGTTGGAGCATCCGGAGCGCATCGCACAGAACCACGAATGGATGTCCGGGTTCCTGGACCGCCTGGAGAGGAGCCAGGGGCATTGGGATAGCTAACCGACCTCACTCTCGGCCAAATGAGTCTTCCTACGGCGTTCTTTCACCCAGGACGCCCCGGCCCACCTTTCAATGGCTCGGTCGGACATTGCTCTTGAACCACGAGACCAGCTTCAGATTGGGACTGGGGAGCCTGAACCAGGCATATCGATGACAGCCGATGCAGAGCTGCTCGATCGATACGGCGTTGTAAACAAATGTGACCCTTTGAGACAGGCCGCAGTGCGGACAGGCCACGAACCTGCTGATGGGGTCCCTCTCTACGAACATGCACCCCTATGGGCGAGTGTTCAATAAGTATCTTGAGGACCGAGAGCTTTGAAGCCCTTGGAAAGGGAAAGGGACGACCGGGTGCCCGGGGGACCTCCCCGCCGGATGATGCCTTACTTTACGCATCCATCGATGCGCCATCACCTACCGTCGTTCTCCTCCTCATCCTGCTTCTTTCCGTAGAATGGCGCCAGACTTCTTCTGAACAGATCGATGAGCGACCTGAAGTCCTCTGAACAGACCGGCTTGATACAATAGTCGGTCGCACCCATGCTCCGCGCCCTGGTCTCGTCCTCCGGGTTAAGGGAGCCGGTCATGACCAGGACCGGTATCGGACCGTGCGAGGGCATGGCCCTGACATGCATTAGGACGTCGAAACCGTGGACCTTGGGTAGATTGAGGTCCAGTACGATCAGGTCAGGCGGTAGCCTCTTCGGGTGTCCGTTGAGCCCATCAAGGATGTCCAAGGCCTTCTGCCCGTCCTCGGCGATGCTGATGTTCATCGGTACGCCCACCTCCTGGAGCAGCTCTGAGACCAGCAACGCGTCCGCTGGGTTGTCCTCGACGATAAGGATCTCAAGAGGCCTGCTCATCCCCAGCACCCTTTGGTATGGTGAAGTAGAAGGTCGAACCCATCCCCAGTTCCGATTCGAACCATATCCGGCCGCCATGCCGCTCCACGATCTTCTTGGAGATGGCCAGCCCGATGCCGGTTCCTGAATACTCCTCCCTGGTGTGCAGGCGCTGGAACAGAACGAATATCTTGTCCTTGAACCTCTGGTCGATGCCGATGCCGTTGTCTTGGACGGAGAAGAGCCATTCCTTGACATCCTCCCTACAACGTATATGAACGCGGGGCTGCTCGGCCCCATGGTACTTGATGGCGTTGGCGATGAGGTTCTGGAGCACCTGTACCATCTGTGAGCCGTCCGCTCTGATGGTGGGCAAGGATTCGTGAGAGATGATGGCTCCCTCGTCCTTGATCTGTTCCTGCAGATTGGTAAGGACCTTGCTCAGCACCGATTCCATCTTGATCTCTCTCACCGGCTCGGTGGTGGTCTCCACCCGGGAGTAGTCAAGAAGGTCGCGGATGAGCTCCCTTGACCTGAGCCCGCCCTTGACGGCGGTGTCGATATACATCTTGGCCCGCTCGTCCAGCTGGTCACGGTAGCGGTCCTTGAGCAGAGAGAGGTAGGCCGTGACCATGCGCAGCGGTTCTTGAAGATCATGCGATGCCACGTACGCGAACTGCTGCAGCTCGGCGTTGGAGCGCTTGAGCTCCTCCGAGTACTCCTCTATCGCCCTCTGCGCCTCCTTTATATCGGTGATGTCCAGGGCGGCGCTCACGAAATTGTCCTTGCCCATCATGTAGTAGCAGGCCTGGTAGATCCTGTCTCCCAGCCGGATCTCGAAGCTTACCGGCTCGTTGGTCTCCTTCGCGCGATTTATGTTCGGTAGGATGATCGAAAAGATGTCCGGCTCATAGCACTCGCTCGAGCGTTTTCCGATGATCTCCTCCTTGGTACTTCTGGGGAACCTTTTTATGTACAGGTCGTTGAGGTCCAGAAATTTAGAATCGATGATGTTGCCATGTTCATCGTACACGAACTCGAGGTAGGCGATGGCTTCCAGGGAGTGATCGAACAGGGTGCGATACTTTTCCTCCGACCTGCGCACTCTCTCCTCGGCCTCGATCTTCCTCACGAGGCGCCACATCCCATCCATGAGCAGGGATAGCTCCTGAGCGTCCCCACTATCGTAGTCGGTTTCCTTGTTACCCACGCCGATGACGGCAACGACTTTTCCGCGGTCGAACAGAGGAACGCTCATGTGCCTCGTTATGGGCACGTGTCCCTCGGGAATGCCCTTCTTGAGCGGGCTCGGGGCGGCATAGTCATTGGTGATGACCGCCCTCCGCTGCCTCAAGGCCTCGCCCCACAGCCCGCTGGTCGCCAGAGGGAAGACGTAAGGCTCATCCTCGATGTACGGATTCGCCGTGACGCCGCACTCCTTCATTGCGCTCTTCGAGTAGTTCCGTACGGTCAGGATCGTCTCGTCCTCGTTCATGAAGGTGATGTAGCCGATCTTGCTCTTCGTCAGCTCGATGCCTATCTCCATGGCCCGTCCGGAGATATCCTTGGACGTGGCCCCAGGCGATTGGGCCAGCTCGAAGAGGGCGCGGTTGCGGGCCTCATCGCAGCGCAACGCTTCCTCCGCCCTCTTGCGCTCGGTGATGTCCATGGAGGTGCCTAGGACCCCAACGACCTCGCCCCGGGAGTCGTACAGGGGGACCTTACAGGTGTCCAGCCATCCCACGCTGCCGTCCGCTCGCCGCTGGCTCTCGATAACATGCAGCTTCGGCCGTCCGCTCTCCATGACCTGACGGTCATCGGCCCGATAGGCCTCGGCCTCGGTCCTGCTCCAGGGCATGTCGTAATCGTCCTTGCCCACATACTCGGAAGGATCTGCGAGACCGGCGATGCGGGCCGCCTCCTTATTGGCCCCCAAGTACACGGAATCCCGGTCCTTCCAGTAGACCACCCCGGGGAAGTTGTCGATGACGACATTGAGCATCTGCTCCGAGCGTTGCAGAGCCTCCTCCGCCATCTTCCTCCCGGTTACATCCTGGAGCGTCACCAGCAGGTCCGCTCTGGGCGTGCCGTTCTCGATCGGTGAAGCATGCAGTTCGACCCAAAACCTTGCTCCTTCCTCGGTAACGATCCGAACGTCCTTTATGTCCACTGCCTCTTTGGTCTCTGAAGCTCGTCTCAGAAGAGGAAGGATGCCGTTTCGCTCGTTGCCATAGATTATGTCCTTCAGCTTCAGGCCGGTGACGTCCCGATCTCTGAACATCTTGGGAAGAAAGAATCGATAATCGTCGCTGGCATACCTCACCACGAGCTCATCGGATGAGAGGTAAGCGACAGCACCAGGAAGGCCGTTGATGATGCTCTGAACGATCGAGAGTCCCTCTTCTTCCCCAGCGCCCATCGTGTCACCCGACCCTCATATTAAGAAAGAATACGCTTTCTCTTATCATAGAAATATAGATAAACATTGCCATCGGTCCTCCGCCCGTTACATATGTTTGACCGGCGGGCGTTCTAGAGAGCATCCGGCCCTCTTCCAGACCATTATCGCCAGATGGTCAGGCCGATGAGCTCGTGGCCTATTTTTCTGGCATCGACCTGATGCACGCTCTTTAAAACCGATGACCTGCCCTAAAAAGTTACGACAGGAAGGTGCAGGATGTCAGCTACGAGACGGCCGTTCGCGTTTATGAACGGCTCGTCCCGCCGGCCTTCCTCGCCCTCCCGACGGAGTCCGCTGCGATCATGGCATCGACCACCCCTTCAGGCGTAATCGTCCCCGCCTCATGATGGATAGGCTGCCCCGGGGCGCAGGCTCCCCTCGCCGCGATCATTAGCCTCTCCCGGCCTGCGTCCCGGAGGCCGATGTCCCCAAACGTGGTCGGCAGACCGATGCTCTCGCAGAACGAGTACACCCTGCCGACCTCCTCCGCTGGCGAACCGGTCAGCTGGAGCCCGGCCAGCACACCGAACGCGACCTTCTCTCCATGATAGAACGGATGGGTCTCCTCTAACGCTGTGAGGCCGTTGTGGATGGCGTGGGCCGATGCCAGCCCAGCGCTCTCGAAACCCAGGCCGCTCAGCAGGATATTGGCCTCGACTATGCGTTCCAGGGCCGGCGTTATGACGTGGTCATCGTTGGCGTTCTTGGCCGCCGCCCCATAGGAGAGCAAGGTCTCATAGCATAGCCTGGCGAGATCCAATCCAGCCAGCGTACTGCGTCCCCCGCACTCGTTGGGCGAACCAGTGCGGTCACAGGACCTGGCCTCGAACCAGGTGGCCAACGCATCGCCCATCCCCGCCACGAGGAACCGGGTCGGCGCGCTGGCGATGATGCTCAGGTCCACCAGGACCGCCGCCGGGTTCCTTTTCTGGTAGCTCACCGAGTCGAAGGCCCCTTGCTCCGAGTATATGACCGCACAGCCGCTGCACGGCGCGTCGGTGGAGGCGATGGTGGGAACGACGATCACCGGGATGCCCGCCCGGTCGGCGACGATCTTCGCGGTGTCGATGGTCTTCCCCCCGCCCATGCCGATCATGACGTCCGCCCGTTCCTCCGCCATGACCCCGGCCATTCTGGTCAGCTCCGTCTCGCAGCACTCTCCCCGGAACAGCTCCGTGCGGATGCCTTCCGCGGTCGTGTCCAGTCCGCACTGCGGGAGCACCTTGTCGACCACCGAGGGCGAGGCCAGGAGCAGCCCCCTGGCCCCCAGGAGCCTTACCATGGCAGGGAGCTCGTGAATCGCTCCAGCTCCCTGGACGTACCTCCCTGGGAACACTGCCTTCGTGTACATGATCGCATCCCCCATGTCCTGGAGCCCTAGTTATAACCCTCCCTGCAAGCCTGGTGACCGGACGAAATGTGGCGCACTGGCCTTTCCAGGAGAACGATGCGGCCGGCCGCCTTATCCGCCGGCGTCCTTGGGCATGGTGAAATAGAAGGTCGTCCCCTCGCCCGGCTCGCTCTCGAACCATATCCGGCCGCCGTGCCGCTCCACGATCTTCTTGGAGATGGCAAGACCGAGACCCGTGCCCTTGTACATCTCATCGGTCTGGAGGCGCTGGAAGAGCGCAAAGAGCTTGTCCGCGTGTTTCGGGTCGATGCCGATGCCGTTGTCCTTGACCGAGAACCTCCACTCCCCGTCGTCATCCACGCAGGAAACGTGCACGACCGGGGGCATCTCGCCGTGGAACTTGATCCCGTTACTGAGCAGGTTCTGCATCACCTGGACCATTTGCTTACGGTCCGCGCGTATGACCGGCAAGGGATCATGGGTTATGGTCCCCCTCTCTTCCTCGACTTGCATGAGGAGGTTCTTCATCGCCATGCCGAGCACCTCCTCCATGTCGGTCGGCTCGAACACTCTTTCCGGGGAATCGACGCGTGAGAAGTCCAGGAGGTCCCTGATCAGCATCTTGGCCTTCAGCCCACCGTCGATGGCGTAGTCCATGTACATCTTGGCCCGCTCGTCCAGCTGGTCGCGGTAGCGGTCCTTGAGCAGGGAGAGGAACATGGTCACCATCCTCAGCGGCTCTTGGAGGTCGTGCGACGCCACGTACGCGAACTGCTGCAGCTCGGCGTTGGAACGGGCGAGCTCGTCTGCCCTTTGCTTCAGCTGCTGCTCCATCTGCGTCAGCTCGGAGATGTCCTGGAACACCCCCACCGCGCCGGTGACACGCCCCCTGTCGCTCACTATCGGTGCGCTGTTGACCAGCAGGTGCCTCACCTGCCCATCCGGCCAGACTATATCCATCCCCACGCCGTTGGATCTCTCGCCGTCCAGCGCTGATCTGGTCAGCGGCAGGTCGCGGGGATCGTAGGGTCTGCCGTCAGGATGGTGCAGTCGAAGAATGGCCTGGCTCTCATATCGGTCCATGAACGGTATCGGTCGTCTGAAGATCTCGTCAGCGGCCTTGTTCGTCAATATTATCCTCGACCTTTCATCGGCCACGACCACCGCTACGGGGGAGTTCTCGATGATGGCCCGGAGCTGGGCGCGGTTCTCCTCCGCCCGTTGCTTCGCCCGCCTGGTGCTGGTGATGTCCATGGACGAGATAATGCACATCTCATCGCTCACCGGAGCGAGGAAGTTGAGAAAGTAGGCCTGTCCTGATGGGAGGGAGGTCTCGAAACTGACCGTTCCCCCGTCCGCCCTGGCCTGACCGGCCATCATGATGAGGTCCGCACTCTTCTCAGGCCCCATAAGCTGTCTGATGGTCATACCGATCATCTCTTCTCGCGATCGGCCGATGCCCGCGATCACCGCCTCGTTCACGTCCAAGTACAGCAGGTCGGTGACGTGACCGCCTTCGTCAAGGACGTACTTCATCAGCGCCACGCCCTCATGGAGGTTCTCGAAGAGCGAACGGTACCGGCGCTCGCTCTCCATGAGCGCCTGCTCCCCCTTCTTGCGCTCGGTGATATCGCTATACATGCCGAGGTTCGCGGAATGCCGCCCTTCAGAATCGTACAGCGGCGATCCTCCGGCCAGTAGCCATACCACTTGGCCGTCCTTGCGGCAAAACATGATCTCGTAGTTCTCTTCGATCCCTTGCTTCCTGTCGTTGATCCTTTGCGCGATATCCTTTCGTACGGACTCCGGGACAAGCTCTAGGCCAGGCTTTCCGACCAGCTCCTCCATGGAGTATCCCAGCAAGTTCGTCATCCGTTTGTTGGCGAAGATGATCCTACCGCTCAGATCGCTGAGCATCACCCCCTCCTGGGCCGTCTCCACGATGCTCCGATACCTAGTCTCGCTCTCTTTCAGCGCCTCCTCGGTCATCTTGCGCTCGGTGATGTCCATCGCTATGACTATGCTCGCCGGCTCGCCATCGTAAGTGATCTTGTGGGCCGAGGTATCCAGCCACTTCAGCTCACCGGCCTTGGTGATCACCCTAAGCTCATACCGCCTTGGTTGCTCCCGGTCTGCCAACCTGTCCTCCATTCTTTTCCACATAATCTCACGGTCATCGGGGTGGAAAAGAGCGAGGATGTCCATGCTCAGCAGCTCCTCCTTAGAATAACCGTAGATAGATATCGCAGCCGGGTTCACGTAGAGGTGCCGATGCCCGCGGTAGACAACAATGATCGCGGGGGAAACCTCGGAGAGGCCCTTGAACATGCCCTCACTCTCCATGAGCGCCTTCTCGGCCTTCTTCCACGCGGTGATATCGGTGAACATCGCCAGCGCTCCCCGATAGTGACCATTGGAATCGAGGAAGGGCGAGGACGAGGTCATGATGAGCACCTCCGAGCCATCCTTCCGTCGGGCGCGGACCATATAGTAGGTCCTAACCTCCATCTTCATCGAGCTCCAACTTTCCTCGATGGTCCTCGCATCCTCAGGGAACAGGAAATCGGAGAAAGGTCGGCCTAGCATCTCCTCTGGCGCATAGCCCAGGATCGACGCCCCCCGCTCGTTGACGAAGTCGATAAGGTCGTTCCCGTCGATGGTCCAGATGCCCTCGGTGGCAGTTTGGATCATCTTCTCGTATCGGTCTCTAGCCACCTTCCGTCCAGGTTCTCTCATCCAGCAACAGGCCCCCATCAATGCCGTTGGTGGCAATGTCCAGGCGACTATGGTCTTTCTAGATATTTGACACTCCCGAATTAATTCATGGGATTCTTCGGTCGTTATCGTTCATAACGGTGCCTCTTGAGGGATATCAATGCACCCGTCCGGCACGGCTCAGAACATGAGTTGAAGGTTCATGACGTCCACCCATTGTTCGAACTTGAAGCCCACCTGCTCGAGGTGGGCCACGTCCCTGAACCCAAGCTTATGGTGCAATCCTATCGATGGGGTCTGAGGGGCCGCGATGACGGCGATCATGCTGTGGTAGCCCAGCCCCTTTGCCGCCGATATCAGAGCATTGAGGATGACGGTACCGATCCCCTGTCTCCTCATGTCATCGCGGACATAGACCGCATCATGGACGGTGAAACGGTATGCGGTCCTCTCGGAGTGGGCGGTCAGATCGCCCCACCCCACGACCTCCTTCCCGATTTCGGCGACGAGGAGAGGGTAGCGCTCACCGCGCAAAGGGAAGCGCTCCCTCGCGGCGTCGAGGTCCTCCTCGCGCTCCTTCATCGTGCATGTTGAGGTGCGGATGTAGTGGTTCGTTATGTCCACGATGGCCTGCAGGTCGTCCCATGCTGCTGGCCTAACGATGATGTCACGCATCACCCCGGTATGCCGCTACTCAGATTAATTTACCGCGTCCAGGGTCGACGGCGTCCCCGCGGCACATTGGTCGGACGTCCGCTGCTCGCTCGAGGGACCGCATCACGGCAGCAAGGCACTCCATACCCAAGGCGGAGAAGGCGAACGGAAATAGCTTGATGCGGGAAGTGCATGGCCCCAGGGACGTCGCGGTCAGGTGCGGAACGGGGGCCTCTGGTCAGGGGCGACCGTCAAGGCGTCGGTTTGGAGGATTTCATGCAAGCGATCTGTCTGGACTTGGGGACCAGCGGCATCAGGGGGCAGCTGTTGGATCTGGAAAAGAGAAGCGTTGTCCGGACCTGCATGACCTCGCGCAACCCGATCCCCGGGGCCAATGTCATGGACCACCTGAGCTTTGCGATCGAGAACGGACAGGAGCTCGCCCACGAGGTCCTCGTCAGCTGTGTCGGACAGGTCATCAAGGCTCTCGCACCGTCCCGGCTGGAGAGGGTATCGGTATGCGGGAACCCCATCCAGCTGTCCCTCTTCGAGGGCATCGAGATCAGGGACCTGGCGTACGCGGGAGAGAACATGCTGAGGTCCCAGGGAGTGAGGCCTCCGGCCCGGGAGGGCAAGGTCATCCGGACCGATGAGGTGGGGCTGGACCTCAGCGCGGACCTGGTCATTCCGCCGGCGGTGAAGCATGAGATCGGAGCGGATGCGATGGCCATGATGCTCAAGTCCGGTTTCCTGGAGGACGATCGCTGCATGGTCACCGACTACGGCACCAACGCCGAGATGGCCCTGAAGGTCGGGGACGACATCTACACCGGCTCCGCCGCGGCCGGGCCCGCGCTGGAGGGCCAGCAGATCTCTGCGGGCATGCTCGCCTCCCCCGGGGCCATCAGCGACCTTGTCCGGTGCCCGGAGGGATGGAGGGAGAAGGTCCTGGACGAGCGGCTGGACCCCCAGGACGGGGGACTCGTGAACCTCAGGTCCGGCATCCTGAAGTCCAGAGGAGCCACGGTCAAGGGCATAACCGGCACCGGGGTGATCGCGCTCATCTACGCGGGGATGAGGGACGACCGCATCGTGCCGCCCGCCATCGCCAGGGGCGATATCATGCTCGCCCGGGGCATCAGGTTCACCGAACGGGACCTGGTGGAGGCGGGGAAGGCCATCGGGGCGATCCGCGCCGGGCACATGACCCTGATGGCCGAGGCCGGGATCGGACCGGAGGACCTGGGCAACATGTACATGGCAGGGGCCAGCGGCACCTATGTCGACGCGGCCAAGGCCCAGGCGGTGGGCCTGGCGCCATCCGCGGCCAAGAGGGTGGTCCAGGTCGGCAACACCTCCCTGGAGCTGGCCAAGGACCTCGCCTTCCATCCGGGCATGATCGACAAGCTGAACGTCATCAGGAAGGAGATGGTCGCCCACCATGTGATGTTCGCATCGTCCCGGACCTTCTCCGACCTCTACGTCCTGGAGCTGGCGTACTGGACCGAGGGGATGCCCCTCCAGAGGTACCGGGACGGTCTGGCCGTTCTAGGCTTCCGTCAGCACGAGCCGGGTCAGAACGCCCCGGTCATCGAGAGGTGGAGGCAGAAGGACATCTGGGACGTCGGTGGGTCCCTGGGGATCATGGATCCCGAGGTAAAGCTGGTTGGCTCTTGGGGGTGCAGTCTTTGTTGCAAATGCATGGAGGCTTGTCCCGAGGAAGCTCTGAGCATCGACGGCTCGACCTTCACCGTGGACACCGGGAAGTGTCTGGGGACGGCCTGCAGACGATGCCAGGAAGCCTGCCCACAGCAGGTGTTCGATTACCAGAGACTGGTGCTGGGCGGGCATACCTTGGGAGCAGCGCGTTGAGCCTCCCCCGGGGCGGGACACCTTCGGGCGATCAAGCACGGCCCGCGCATTTCCTTGCTTCTTGGCAGCGGCCAAAAGACCACCTCTGACCCCCGAACAGCGATATCGGCCCAAAGCGCGTCAATGTTCGACATCACTACTCACGGCGCAAGCCTTATAGGCAGAAGGGGGGCATCATCGCGACCACCCGTCCACGTCTGGGCGATGGGCAATAAAGCAACCGGACATAAAGTCGTCCGAGGAGATAGTACGATGGGACTATTTGACAGGGTTAAGGGAGTCAAGGAAGCGGAGAACATCAAGCTGACCAAGGAAGAGTCCTTTGCCTCGATCTCGCTGGCGGCCATCGCGGCCGACGGCACCATCACGGAGGAAGAAGCTCAGGGAATGATCGTCGGTCTGGTCCGCATGAAGCTCTACGCCGGCTACAACGCCAACCAGATGGGGGCGATGCTGAACAAGCTCGTAGGGATCATCAAGAAGCAGGGGATTGACGGCCTGCTGAACCTGGCCAAGGAGGGGCTGGCCCCGGAGATGAGGGAGACCGCCTTCGCTGTGGCCACCGACCTGGCCCTTGCCGACGGCGAGATCGCCCAGAAGGAGAAGGAGATCCTTACCAAGATCCAGCAGGACCTCGGGATCCCTGAGGACAAGGCGATCGACATCATCGAGGTACTGCTTATCAAGAACAAAGGCTGAACGAGCCGCTCTTCGGCGGAGGGCGCCGAGGTCCTCCACCTCCATCCTCTTCTATCGCTCTGTTTTCATCATTGCCGTCCGCTTCTCGGTGCGGGATCCACTCGACCGAGGACCGTTGCGGCCAGGCCCAAGGTGGCGATGCCGAACCCTAGCCATACCTCGCTCACCAAGGGGACCGTCCTGACCTGCACCTCTGCCGTGCCGTTGTCCACCCAGCTGTAGCTGAGGTACAGGTCCTCGGTGAGCCCATTGAGGATGGCCGTTCCCGAGCGCAGGAGCGTGGCCCCTGAGGAATCGTTCTGGTAAAGGTTGGACACGGTCACGGTGACGGGCGAACCGCCTGAGTACACCAGGAAGGTGGCGATCCTCTCCTCCCCCGGTCCCCCGTCAGGTGTCGTCCACGTCCTAGTGCTCAGCCCTTCCAGCTGCACGGTGTGGCCTCCGATGGTGACCTGTTCGCCAGCGTTCATCGTCGTCGCCCCCTCGGGCAGGGAGACCTGCATGGTCGACGACACGATGAAGCTCAGGAGCACCAGCGCGATCCCCATGTGCACAGCATGGGCGCCCGCTCGTCCCATCCAGTGGAGCGCGTGCCCATGGTCGAGGACGGAAATGCGATAGGCGGACACGGTGATCACTGCCAGAGCGGGCGGTACGGTCAGGGCTACCAGCCAGGGAGCGGCACCGGTCACTGCGGCCACGGCCGCCAGGAGGAGAGCGAGGAGGGCGACCATGGCGCTTGAGAGCAGAGCCTTCCTGCGCCCCAGGCGGCCGACCATCAGGCCGTAGAGGAGCGGCACGCTCATGACGAAGGACAGCAGGGTGGTCCTCTGGGTGAACTCGACGAAGTTCTCTCCTTGGTCCAGTCCGGTGTTCTTGACCAGAAGGACGAGGAGCAGGACGATGTAGGTGAGGAGAAGGAAGATGGTGAGCAGCACCGGACCCTCCACCCGTCCCTGGTCCCCGGCCCTCTTCATGAGACGGTACGACAGCACGAGCGACAGCGCGAAGAGGACCACGATGACCGTGAACAGGCCCATGACGCTCATGTCCTCCGTCAGCACGGTGACGAACCTCGCCCCGAGCGACCCGCCGATCGTGCTGCCATAGGTATGCACGGACGAACCCCACAGTCCCCCGGTCCGGGTGATGAACGATGAGAGGAGGACCAGGACGAACGACAGCATGCCCAGGAAGGGCATCAGCGCGCCCTTCCTGGCTCCCGGGGAGCGAGCGGCGTGCAGGAAGGCCATGACGGCGATGAACGGCAGCAACGACGCCGTTTCCACGGGATCCCATACCCAGAAGCCTCCCCATCCCAGCTCGTAATAGGCCCACACCGCCCCCACGGCGATGCCTGCGATGAGCAGCGTGCCTGCCGTCCTGGCCCACGGCATGGCCGTGTCGGTCCACCTCCCCTCGTCCGTGACCGTGCGGGCGAGGGCTGAGGAAAAGATCATCAGGCAGGCAGCGTAGGCGGCGAACACCAGCGGAGGGTGGACGGCCATCTCCACCGTCTGCAGGGATATGTTCATCCCCAGGCCCTGGGGATGGAGGAGGAGGTCGGCCTGCCCCGTCGGCCCGAACAGCCCGGCGGCCAGAAGGATGAGGGCGAACAGCAGGACCATGCTCGAGGCCGCCATGCGGAGCGCTGCCGCGTACCTCGGGCCTATGCCTCGTCTCATTTCCCGGAGCACCTCAAGGGCGAGGAACAGGGCCATGAACCATTCCCAGAGCACCAGCCCTCCTTGCCCGCCGGCCCATGCGCCGACCAGTTTGTAGAAGGGGTCCAACCCGACCGAGGAGTGGGACCACACGTAATAGTAGCTCAGGTCGGAGGACAGGAAGAGAAAGATGAGGAGCAGGAAGGCAGCGGTTATGAGAGCGAACGCCAGCAAGGACGCGTATCTCGAGACCCTGCCGTAGCGTTGATCACCCCGGCGCAGCTCCAGCCCTCCGGCGGCGAACGCCGCAAGAGCGGAGAGCGCTGCCCCTGCCAGCAGGATGTCCCCTACGCTCATGTCGCTCCTCTCAATATCCGGCGCCCTTCTTTAGCTCTTTCCCAGCCTGGGCAGGCGCGAGCGAAGCGAAGACAGGGCCCTCCTGATCCGCCCGAACTTGCTGTACACCACCATGCCACCGAAGATCAGGGGCATGGCCACGGTGCACGCCCCTCCGAGGGGGCAGGCGGCGCATCCGACGGAGGCGCACGGCCCGGTCACGATCATCGCCGCCGGGACGGTGGAGGATGCCAGCATGAAGGTGCCCGTCGACTTGATGTTTCTGACGAGGTCCTGGACCTTCATCGATGTCTTCGCCCTTTGGCGGCCGAAACCGCCGCGATAGGCCTTGAACGAGCAGTTGTGGATGCATTCCCGACATCCCATGCACAGCGACGGCTCCACCTTGTGGTCGAGGCCGATGGCCCACATCGGGCAGCTGACCTCGCAGTGCCGGCAATGCCTGCACTTCTTCTCATCGAACTGGATGTGATAGAGACCGAGCTTCGAGCCCAACCAATGGGAGAGACCGGAGAGCGCTCCCAGGGGACAGAAGAACAGGCACCATCCCCGGCCGCCGACCATCATCACGCCTCCCAGCACCAGCCACGTTATCAGCGTCAGGATCAGGCCGGTGTTCCAGTAGTTGACAGGAGCAGCTCCAGAGAACAGGCCCAGGGACATGTACTCGAGGATGGAGGAGGAGCAGTACCTCCCTAGGTTCACGCCATAGGAGCACTGCACCGCCTGTCCCCCGGCCAACCAGGCCAGGGCTATGAACCCCAGGAGGAAGCCGTAACGTAGGCTCGCCGTGACCCTGGTGTCCCTGATGCGCATGCGGAACTTGTCCGGGATGGGGATGACCCGGCTTATGAACTCGCTGACCGCGCCCACCGGGCACAGCCGGCCGCAGAACAGCGGACCGAACAGCAGGGCCACGACCAGGACGACGCCGATGAACACCGCGGCCAGCGGTCCCACCGCGGCGGCCGACCCTCCTGACAGCCAATCCAAGGGAAGGCGGTAGCACAAGGAATGAATGCTCGCGTTCCCCTCCATGCCCAAGAGATCGTAGGCGATCCACGTGAACACCGCGAACGGCGCCACGAACAGGAAGAACCCCAGCGCTAGACCGAGATAACGTTCGTAATTGTTCCTCACGACCTTGGGAAGCCTGGACCTCCTCCCCATGCTCGGGCGGGGGAGCCTTGAGGGTCCAGGGAGAGACTTTGATCCGGTCAGCCTTAAAGCCATTTCTTCTTTCTCCTCAGCCCTCCGGTCCCCACGATGACCATGCAGCCAACGATGGCCAGGAATATGATGTCGGTGGGGATCCATTCGGACTGGTGGACCGATAGGACGAGCGCCCCGTGGTTAGCGACGGTGAAGTCCACCTGCTTGGTGATGGTCTTGCCGTCGCTGGAGGTCGCAATGACCTGGATGCTATGGGACCCGTCGGTCAGATCCATGGTGTCGATAGTATAGCTGAGCGCGGTCCCGTTGCTGGTGGAGACGACGTGGCCATCGATCAGCAGCTGGGCGGAAGTGATGTTGTCGCCATTGACCAGGGTGTCAACGGTCACGTTGCCAGTGAGGGTCGAGCCATTGGCCGGGGTCTCGATGGCCACGACGTTCGAGCCGTCGGCGGCCGACGATACGGTGAAGGTTATGCCGGCGCCGTAATCCTTGTAGTATCCCACGCCATTGGCGCTGTTCTCCATCCTGGCATACAGGGTGTACGATCCAGAGGTATCGGGGGCCTTCAGTTTCCAGGCGAAGGTCGCGCTGCCACTGTAAGATGAGACCTCGTTGTAGTTGACCGCGGTGCCTACGGAATCAGAGATGACGGTCCACCCGTTCTCGGTGGGCATCGTCCTGCTGCCGCTCAGCTTGGAAAGGATCATCGCGCCAAGCGGGCGGTTGGACGTCTCGCCTCCAGTGACCGTGACGGTCACGGTGACCTCCTCTCCGGGAGTGAGCAGGGTGGATGATGCGGACATGCCGACGGTAGCCGAGCTTACCGTGCCATGACAACTGCAATCACCCGCCTGGTAGTTACTGTTACCTCCCCCTCCGGCCCATCCAGAGACGGGGGCAATGAGCAACATCATAACGAAGGCTGTGGCGGCCAGCAACAAATAGAGCGGTCGTCTGCTCAAAGCTAATCTTCACTATGACTAGCCATGTCCTATTAACCTTTTTTGCGTTATTATCGGAATCGATTCTTGGGCAGGGCGGTGATGCCTTTGACCGAGGTGGCCATCCAGATGGTGGACGGGACCGGCAGACGGGCATCGGTCGCCCGCCCGGCTCGTGAGGCACGGAGAACGTCGAGCAAGCATCTGGAGCCCTCTCCCCTCCCATGCCAGCGATGCGCCCTTGATTCGGAATGTCATCCGATATGCCCCTTAAGGAATCGCGTAAGGAATCTAAAAATAGCATGAAGGCTAGTCAGCAACCATATGGATGGGAGCCTAAAGAGAAGTTCACCAAGGATCAGCATGGTGCTGTTGGTGGCCGCGCTATGTCTTTCCCTGATGCCGATCGCCACTACTGGCGTTTCTGCGGCGGACTCGACGGACACATGTGCCTTTCTCTTCGACTTCGGCAACGGCCGCACTGAGTGGGTCGATGTTCCCGTCACCGCGGGGATGAACGGGTTCGACGTGTTCAAGAACGCCACCGAGACGCTCGGCCTTAGCGAGACCCATTCCTACAATGCCCCGTATGGCAATACCGTCACCAGTGTCGGAGGGTACAGCGGAACGTACAACTTTGCCGCCCCGCAACAGCCCTACGACTTTTGGAAGCTTTGGATCTGGGACAGCTCGGCCAAGGAGTGGACCTTCTCCCCCACCCTCCTGGACGGCATCGATGCCTCGTCCACCACGGCCATCGCCATGGTCTATGTCCGGAGTCCGTTCAACGGACCCCCCACGGCGACGCCCGAGTATCGTGATCCCTGGATCAACGCGCGGGGAGACTTCACCAACTCGGGGAGCGACCTCAGCTACAACCCATCGGGGGTCGATATGAAGTGGCAGGAGGACCTCGGCAACGGGGCGGTCGACGCACCGATCGTCTCCGCGGACGGCAAGATCTATGCCCTCACCAGCGGGGTAATGGACGGGACCGCCTACAGCACCGATTCCAAGCTGTTCTGCCTAGGGACGACCGGGGAGGTGCTGTGGAGCGCTTCCGTGGGCAGGGGACATCAGGTCGCCTCACCGCTCGTTTGGAACGATACCGTGATCGTGGCCTCCGCGGATGGCACGGTGTATGGCTTCGACCCGTCGAACGGCCGTTCGCTGTGGGACTACTCCGTGAGCACCTCCAGCGGGATCTCCACCTCCCCCCTCGTGTACAACAACCTGGTCATCGTGGTCAGCGATGACGGGACCGTCGCCGCGGTCAAGCAGAGCGGGGCCTTGGCGTGGAAGCTGGACCTTGGCACTTCGGTCGGTTCCGCCCCCGCGCTGTACGATGGGACCCTCTACATTGGGGGTGGGGACGGAAAGCTGTACGCCGTCACCGCCGATGGGAGCGGCATCGCTTGGAGCACCTCGGTCGGGGGAAAGATTCTCGGCTCACCGGTCGCGCTCAGCGACCGAGTGGTGGTGACCTACTCCGAGTTCTCTGGCTCCGACCCGACGGGGGGAGGGGTAGCCGCCGTTGCACTGGATGGAACACTTCTGTGGAAGACCGCGACCGCCTATGCTCCCGGCTCCGCCGCCGTGCTCAGCCAAGGGATCGTGGCGGTATCCTCCAAGGGCCTATCGCTTCTTTCCCTGGACGGAACCCTCCAATGGACCACCTCCTACGGTTCGGATAGCCCAGGAGGCTCGCCCGTCACCGTTGACGGCATGGTCTACCTGGTGACGAACGAGACGAACAGCCGATTGGTCGCCATCGATGCATCGGGTAAGTTGCAGGGGAGCCAGACCATCGACGGCCTCAATGTTCGGACCTCTCCCTCCATCTCGGACGGCATGCTGTATATGGCCTCCAGCAACGGGAAGGTCATCGCCTTCCTTCTAGAAGGCAACACGTGGACCATCCCTCCGGTCGGTCTGTTCTCCTTCACCGTCGATGAATTCACCGTCCATTTCGACGCCTCCTCATCCTACGGTGGGAACGGGACCCTGAGCTTCGCCTGGCAGTTCGATGACGGACAGACCGCCTCCGGGGCAAAGGTCGATCACGCCTTCTCCGCCCGTGGGAACCATACCATCGCTCTGACGGTCACCGATGCCGCAGGGACCTCGACCAACATCACGCGGGTCATCAACCTCGATGACCCCAACGCGCAGGTGACGGCGGGCGGAGGGGCGGGGGTGGCCGCGCCCGGCAACGGCGTGGCCGGGCGGGCGG